>ERZ826242.2843-NODE-2843-length-13782-cov-20.354265_pt1 | contig 13782 bp, 18 predicted proteins | sample MGYA00519871_ERZ826242 | MGnify/ENA primary metagenome ERZ826242 (study PRJEB31778, sample SAMEA3449226) | human gut metagenome | biome: human gut; feature: human-associated habitat; material: faeces | place: United Kingdom | collected 2010/2012 ...
CGGGCTTGTCCTGCATCAGGATGCGGTACTTGGTCTCCTTCAGACCGCCCACCCAACCGGAGTGGGTGCGATAGTACTTCTGCTCCATCTTGTTGCCGGTCAGGACAGCTTTGCCGGCGTTGATGACGATGACGTTGTCACCGCAGTCGGCGTGGGGGGTATAGGTGACTTTGCCCTTGCCGCGCAGCAGGTCGGCGACGATGACGGCGGTCTTGCCCAAAGGCTTGCCGGCGGCATCCACGACGTACCACTTGCGCTCAATGTTGGCCTTGTTTGCCATGAAAGTGGACATGGTGATCTTCCTCCAATTTATATTATAATGTGTGCTTTACTTTTTCACGCGCCCTTGTTACAATCGGGGCAGAGAAAACGCGCTCAGCGCGCAGGATTATTTATACCACAGCGCCGCGCCGATGTCAACAGCAAATTGATTTACGATATAAACACCTGGTTATATCTCTTGTTTTCTACGTTTTACTCTTGTTTTCTCTTAACGCAATTCTTGTTTTGATGAAGGAGGCTTGACCGTGCAGCATATATTAGGACTGGTCCGCCGCTGTGTGGAGGACTACAACATGATCGAAGCCGGAGAGACCGTGGCCGTGGGTGTCTCCGGCGGCAAGGACAGCTTGCTGACGCTGACGGCCCTGGCCCGGCTGCGAGCCTTCTATCCAAAGCCCTTCCGGGTGGAGGCCATCACGCTGGAGACGGGTATGCCGGGGATGGACTTCTCCCCGGTGGCCGACTACTGCGCACAGCTGGACGTGCCCTATACCCGCATCTCCGTACCGGTATACGACATCGTGTTTAACGAGCGAAAAGAAAAGAACCCCTGTTCCCTGTGCGCCAAGCTGCGGCGGGGCAGCCTGCATACGGCGCTGACGGAACGGGGGATACACAAAATCGCGCTGGGGCACCACTACGACGATGCGGTGGAGACGCTGCTGATGAACCTGCTGTTTGAGGGGCGCATCGGCTGCTTCCAGCCGGTGACGTATCTGGACCGGACCGACATCACCCAGATACGGCCGCTGCTGTACTGCCAAGAGGCGGACATCCGCCGCATGGCGGCGCAGCTGGCGCTGCCGGTGGTGAAGAACACCTGTCCCATGGACGGCCACAGCCGCCGGCAGGAGGTGAAGGAGCTGCTGGCGGAGCTGGAGCAGCGCTATCCCGATCTGAAAAAAAAGCTGTTCGGCGCCGTGCAGCGCTACCCGCTGTACGGGTGGGATCTGGAAACGATGGAGAAGTAAGAGGCTTTTGTAAGACGCGCAAATCAAATTTTGAGAGGTGTTGATCAGATGGGAGTATTTGGTTTTTTCAAAAAAAGAAAAAGCGAATTATCACGCGAGCAGAAAAAATGGAATAAAATGTGGGATCTGTGGGCGGAAAACCGTGCGGACACCCCCTATGCAGAGGTGATGACCTATCAAAGCGAGGTCAATAATGGCGGGCACGATCAGTATTTCCTTAATGTTGAGCAAACGGGCGATCTGCAAGCGGAAATTTCGATTTTGGAGAACGTCTTATCCGAAGAACTGCGAAGCAATTTGCTGACCGCGTATGATGCATACCAGATGCTGGCTGATAAGGAGTCAGACGAAGAATGGGAGGCAATACTGGAACGATGCGACGATGTCTTTTTCAAAAACGAAGGGGAGATCAACCGCATTCTAAAAGCGTATGCCGCTAAAATTGAGTTGTAGCTTTTCATTTTTACGGGTGGGATCTGGAGAAGATGGAGAAGTGAGCGGCTTTTGTAAGACGCGCAAATCAGGTCTGGAGGGTTTCCGATGATAAAGGATCTAATGTATATTGAGTTAAAATCCGGATATTCCGATGATGGCCCGGCATGGATCGGCTATGTAAAGACCTCAAAAACCAGAAAGACAGTCTATTTTAATGACCACGCCTTTCAAAAGGCCATAGGCGGCAGTTCAAACTACATAGACGTTGAAAATGGCGATAGGTATTGGATCACCGGTTTGAAAAAAGATGAGAGCAATCGCCATTGGGCGGGACACGGAAAAATCACGATCGACCGCAGAGCTGTTGAGGAATACCTTGCTTTGGTCGGGGAAAAAGAATTGCCATCGAGCTTGTTTGAGGTGGCCGACATGGAAGATAAATTTCCTGTTGAACGAACAAACAGACTGTTGAACGGAATAAAGTGAAGCCTTCCTCCCTATGTACCTACACCAGCACCCACTTCACCAGCAGCAGAAGCCCCAGCCCCGGCAGGCCCAGAACACCCACCGTCAGTGCGTTGAACCAGTTGACGCCCAGCGTCAGCCCGGTGACGGGGGCGGTGCTGTTCAGCAGCCACAGGACACCCAGGCCCAGGGCACTGTTCAGCACCACCCGCAGCGCCAGCTTCAGCGGCTTGCGGAACAGCCGCACCACCGCCACCAGCAGGAACAGGCCCACCAGGGCCAGGGATACGATCTCTATGACGGACATACCTCTCCCCCCTTTATCGCGCCGGCAGCCACACAGGGCGGCGCGGACGGCTCTGTCTTCAGCACCGGCACCGCGTGCGGAATGCCGGAGGGCACGCTCTGGCCGTTCTGCTCCTTGATACGGCGCAGCAGATAGTTGCTGCGCGCCTTCAGTGCGTTGATCTCGAAGATACAGGCGTCGATGAGCTCGCTGTCGCAGACATAGTCAAAGCGGATATAGGCCTCCTTCAACGCCTGAGTGGTGCTGTACAGTTCACGCTCCAGTTCACGGAGCGTCGGGTCTGTGCTGTGCTTCTTTGCCATAGGGTTCCCCTCCACATCAATATTGTACGTCCAGTTTACGCATTTATGCCCGGTTTCAAACAGGGGCGGCCTGTCCGCCCGGAAAGGACAGCTATGGAACAGGAATATTTCATGCAGCAGGCCCTCGCTCTGGCACAGGAGGCCGCTGTCCACGGCGAGGTGCCGGTGGGCTGCGTCATCGTCCGCAATGGTGAGATCGTGGGCCGCGGCCGCAACCAGCGGGAGGAAAAGCAGGCCGCCGTCTCTCACGCGGAGATGGAGGCCATCGCCCAGGCCAATGCGGCGCTGGGCAGTTGGCGGCTGGACGAGTGCGACCTGTATGTGACGCTGGAGCCCTGCCCCATGTGCGCTGGGGCCATTCTTAACGCCCGCATCCGGCGGGTGTACTACGGCGCCCGGGATGAGGTGATGGGCGCCTGCGGCGGCGTGCTGAATTTGTTTATGGAGGGCTTTCCCCGTCCGCCACAGCTGGTGGGCAATGTGTGCGGCAACGAATGCCGCGACGTTTTGCAGGCCTTTTTCCGGGAAGTTCGGGAGAAAAACGCCGAGAATACGAATTGTTCGGCGGACATTGTTGAAGATTTCACAGAATTTTAATATTTGTAACCGAATTTTTTTCACATCTCCGCGATATCCTAATCGTGCAAGAAACAAAAAACTTTTTTCATCTTCTCTTCCTGCCATATCTGCGGAGCGCCAAGCGGCACTCCGCTTTATGGTGTCCGGAGATATTTGCCCGCGCAAGCGGGTTTTTTGCTGCCCTATGGGGCTTTTCTTTTTGCGGGACTCATGCTATAATACCCCGCAGAACGACAAAAGGAGCGCGGAACATGGCCTCACCCCTGCTGCAAGGAAAACTGCATATCTCCGGCATGGACAGCCGGGCGGCGGCGCTGGCCCGACAGTGGCAGTTGGGACTGGAGACCATCGCCTTCTCCTATGCGCCTCTGCTGGATGATTCCGCCGCCCTGCCCCGGACGCGGGAGGAAATACACGGTATCAGCAGTCTGTGGCTCCACGGCCCCTTCGCCGAGCTGATCCCCTGCGCCATCGATCCGCTGACCCGGGATGTAGCCATGCGGCGGTTCCGGCAGGCACTGGACGCAGCGCAGGCGCTGGGTATACGACGCATGGTGTTTCACGGAGGCTTTATTCCCCATGTCTACTTTCCGGAGTGGTATGTGGAGCAGTCGGTGTGGTTCTGGCGGGAATTCCTGCGGGACGTACCGGCCGACATGACACTGGCGCTGGAAAATGTCATGGAGCCGTCGCCGGAGACACTGGTGTCCATCGCCGCCCAGATAGACGATCCCCGATTGGGGCTGTGCTTGGATGTGGGCCACGCCAACACCTGCGTCAGCGAAACGCCGCCCATGGATTGGATCGTGCCTATGGCCCCATGGCTGCGGCACGTTCACCTGCACAACAACCAGGGCGATACGGACCTGCACGCCCCGCTGGGAGAGGGAAACATCCCCATGCGGCAGATCATCGACACGGTGCTGCAAGCCGCGCCGGAGGCCACATTCACCATTGAAAATCAGAACGCCCTGCCGTCGCTGCACTGGCTGGCGGCGCAGGGGTATATCGAGGAACCGACATGACAGAAGCAGCATTGCAGCAGTATATACAGGCCATCCGCCCGGCAGACCGGGCGGTGATGGACGCGGCCCGGAAACGACAGGCAGAGCTTGCCAAACCGCCGGGGAGCTTGGGCGCGCTGGAGGATATGTCCATCCGTCTGGCAGGCATCACCGGCCAGGTGTGCCCGAAAATGGGAAAATGCCGTGTGGCGGTATTTGCCGCCGATAATGGCGTGGTGGACGAGGGCGTGTCCTGCGCGCCCCGGTCCGTGACCTTGCAGCAGGCCATCAACATGACCCGGCACAGGACCGGGATGTCCGCCATGGCCGCCGCCTTCGGCGACGATGTGGCCGTCGTGGACGTGGGTATTGCCGCCGACGTGCCGGGCGTGGGCATTCTGGACCGGAAAGTCCGGCGAGGCACCGGAAACATCGCCGTAGAGGACGCTATGACCCGGCCGGAGGCGCTTGCCGCCATGGCCGCCGGCATGGAGCAGGCGGCGCGCGCCAGAGCCGACAGTATCACCGCCCTGGGCATCGGCGAGATGGGGATCGGCAACACCAGCACCTCCGCCGCGGTGCTGTCCGCGCTGACCGGGGCGGACATCGAGGCCGTCACCGGCCGAGGTGGCGGACTGACAAACGAGGGCTTTGCCCGCAAGAAGGACGTGCTGCGCCGTGCGCTGACGCGTCGGGCTGTTGACAAGGATGATGTATTGGATGTGCTGTGCGCCGTGGGCGGACTGGATATCGCCGCCATGACCGGGGCTTTCCTGGGCTGTGCCCGTGAGCGCATACCGGCAGCGGTAGACGGCTTCATCTCCGTGGTGGCCGCACTGTGTGCCGTTACGCTGTGCCCCGAAGTGCGGGACTATCTGTTTCTGTCCCACGACTCCTATGAGGTGGGCTACCGCCTGGCAGCAGACCGGCTGGGTCTGGAGCCCTGCCTGCATCTGGGAATGCGGCTGGGTGAGGGCAGCGGGTGTCCCCTGCTGTTCCGGGTGTTAGAGGGTGCCTGCGGCGTAATGGCCGGTATGGCCACCTTTGCCCAGGCGGCCATACAGGATGACTATCTGGACGAAATACGCGCAGGCGACAGCTTTACGGTGGACAAGCCATGAGGATACTGCTGATCGGCGGCGGAAAAAGCGGAAAGAGCACCATGGCCCAACGCCTGGCCGCCGCACTGTCCGGGGACGCACCTCGGTATTATTGGGCCACCATGACCCCCCATGACGATGAGGACCTGGCACGTATCCGCCGCCATGTGGCGGACCGGGCAGGCATGGATTTTATTACCGTCGAGCGCAGCTTCGACCTGCCCGCCGCCTTACCGGCACTGGACAGGCACGGTACGGTGCTGTTCGACAGCGTCACTGCCTGTCTGTCGGAGCAGATGTTTCCCGGCCCTGCACCGGACGCCGGCGCAGCAAATCGGGTACTGCGGGAGCTGCTGGATATCAGCCGTTACCCCGCCCACTTCATCGCCGTGTGCGACGATATCTGGCACGGCGGCGAGGACTACCGGGACTGGACGGAAGTTTATGTTCGGGGCCTGGCGGATATCTGTCAAGGGCTGGCAGCGGAATTTGACGTGGTATGTGAGATGACGGCGGGCCTGCCCCACCTGCGGAAAGGAGAACTGCCCCGTGTCTGACTGGATATACGGCTTTTTCATGGCGTGGGGTATGTTCCTGACCATTCCCTGCCCTAAAAAAATATGGCGGGAGAGCGCCCGGCGAAAAATGCTGGCTTGTCTGCCCCTGATAGGGCTGATCGTCGGCGGCATATGGGCGTTGTGCGCGTGGCTGGGCGGCTTTTTGCCACAGCCGCTGGCTGCTCTGCTGTGCGCAGCAGCTCCCTGGCTGATCACAGGTTTTATGCATCTGGACGGCTATATGGATGTGTGCGACGCGGTGCTGAGCCGCCGGGATCTGGAGACACGGCAGCGAATACTGAAGGATTCCCACTGCGGGGCCTTCGCGGTGATCTGTCTGGCGCTGCTGGTCCTGTGCCAATGGGCGGTGTTTCTGTCGGCGGAGGCGCTGCCCCTTTGGCCGCTGACGCTGATACCTGCGGCATCACGAGCCTGTGCAGCACTGGCCGTTCTGACACTGCGGCCCATGTCCACCAGCCAGTACAGCGCCATGACCCGCGGCGGCGCACCTGTGGTATTTGCCGCCATTGTGCTGGCGGCGGTGTGCGGGCTCTCCGTACTGCTGTGGGACAGCTTTGCTCCGTTGGCTGCGGCGGTGTGCTATTGGCTGGCGGCATGGTACGCTTTCCGGCAGCTGGATGGTATGTCCGGCGATGTGTCAGGCTTCGCCCTGACCATTGCGGAGTTAGGTGGTGCAGCGGTACTGGTGTTGTGGAGGTAAATATGATCCTGATCATTGGAGGCGCGTTCCAGGGAAAGCTGGCATACGCGCTGAAAGCATATAACTTGACAGAAAATGACGTATGCGATCTGGCAATATCCGATCCGGTACCAGGCTGCAAATGCTATCGGCATTTGGAGACGCTGAGCCGCAGAAATAACGATATCACAAGGTTTTTGCCGCTGTTCGAGGACGCAGTCGTCATCGCCAGACAGGTCAACGGGGGCATTGTGCCCATGGACGGTGCGGAGCGGGCATGGCGGGAGCGCTATGGAATAATTCTGCAACAATTGGCGAAAAAATCGGAACGTGTGACGCGCGTTTTCTGCGGGATAGCGGAGGAATTGAAATGAAACTGACACTTTTGCGGCACGGGGAGACCGAGGGCAGCCAGAAAAATCTGTATTATGGCGCGGCGGATATCCCGGCGCTGCCGAAATCGCTGGAGGCCTTGCAGCAGAAAGCTTTGACCGGCGTATATCCCACGGCGGAGCACTACTACGTCAGCGGAATGACGCGGACGATACAGACGCTGCGGGCCATATACGGCGACGTGGCATACACGGTGCTGCCGGGGCTGCGGGAGATGGATTTCGGCGATTTCGAGATGCGGGCCTACGCCGGCGATCTGGAGCACGATCCACAATTTATTGTGTGGTGCGAGGACTCAGAGCACAATATGTGCCCCAACGGAGAGAGTGCGCCGCAGGTGCTGGCACGAAATCTGGCCGCGATACAGCCCGTTATCGACGCGGGGGAGGACGCGGTGTGCGTGATCCACGGCGGGGTGACGTCGGGACTGATGATGCACTGGTTCGGCGGAACGCGATACGACTATCTGCTGGCACCCGGCGAGGGATATCAGGTTAGTTTTAACGAGAAAAAACCTGTAAGCTATTCGAAAATAATGTAATCTTTCTGCAAAGGAGTGGCAAAATGGAGCATATATACAGAACGAAGGGCACTTGCTCGCGGGAGATCTCCTTCGAGTTGGACGGAGACAAGGTGCGGAATGTGCACTTTGTGGGCGGCTGCGACGGCAACCTGAAGGCCGTGAGCAAGCTGGTGGACGGCATGAGTGTGGCGCAGATCGAGGCGCTGCTGCGGGGCAACACCTGCGGGCCGCGGAGCACCTCCTGCGCCGACCAGCTGGCGGTGGCGGTACAGCAGGCCTATGAACAGGAGCAGGCGCAGAAGTGACAAATATGTGCACGCGGAGAAAAGCGGCCCTTGCGGGCCGCTTTTACGTTTATCTTACCAGACCGCGGGAGGCGGAATATTCGGCGTTTATCTCCGCCAACTCCTTCTCGCCGTCGATATAGGGTTGGTAGATACTGTCTACCCGGCCGCCGCCGGCGTTGCCGCAGCCATTGCAGCCGTCACAGGGGCTGCCGCAAGCGCTGAGGGCGCGGCGGACGATCTCCTCCCGCTGGGCGCGGGTGGTGTCCTTAATGAGCAGGGACTGCATGAAAAACGCTCCTCTCGTTTTTATAGGAAAGGCTGGACGGGGAGGGCTTCCCGGCCCTCCCCGCCAGGTCTGTCAGCCGGCCATGTCGAGCATATTCTCAATGAATATGCCGTAGCCGCGGGTGGGGTCGTTGAGCAGGACGTGGGTAACCGCGCCGACGATGCGGCCGTTCTGGAGGATGGGGCTGCCGCTCATGCCCTGAACGATGCCGCCGGTGGCGGAGAGCAGGGCGGGGTCGGTGATGCGGAGGAGCAGGTTGCGGGTGGGCTCGTCCGCGCCGTAGAGGCGGACGAGCTCCACACGGTACTCCCGCACATCGCTGCCGGAGACGGTGGCGAGGATGGTGGCGGGGCCGGTGGTGATCTGGCCGGCAGCGGCCACGGGGACAGGCGTGCCGCCGGAGAGGAAGTCCGGGTCGGCCACGGTGCCGAAAATGCCGCCGCTGCTGTTGACGGTGACGGTGCCCACATCGCGCTGGACGGAGAAGTCGCCCTTGAGCTCGCCGGGATCGCCCTTGGCACCCTTTTTCACCGCTTTGACGGTGGTCTCCATGATGGCGCCGGAGGCCAGAGGCATGAGCTGGGCGGTATCCACATCGGTGATGCCGTGGCCGAGGGCACCGTACTGACCGGTGGCGGGGTCGTAGTAGGTCAGGGTGCCGATGCCGGCCATGCTGTCGCGTATCCAGGCACCCAGCTGCCAGACACCGTTATTTTCGCGGGCACAGGCGGTGAGGGCCAGAGCGTCTGCGCCGCGGCGGACGGAGAGGACAATGGGCGCGCCGGCCGTATCGGCCAGAAGGTCCTGGACCTGCTCGGTGGAGCCGACAGCGGCGCCGTCCATGGCGGTGATGATATCGCCCTGACGAAGGCCGCAGGCGCGGGCGGGCGTGGGGCCATCGGCCAGAGCCACCACCAGGACGCCGTCCGCAAAGAGTTTGATGCCCACCGCCTGACCCAGGGGGATCACGGTACGCTCCGCCGGGGCGGCCCAAGCCTGCTGCACGCAGAGGGAGAGGGCAAACAGCGCCGAGAGCAGCCAGGCGGAGAGACGATGGGAGGCGGGGATATGCCGTGGTTCATACAAGCGTCTCACCCCTTATTTTATTGTGATGTTTCCCGTTTTGCCGTTGAACGGGCGAAAACGGGGTTTGTTTTGTCGCCGGTGACAGGGTTACTTTGTGTCAAAAGGGCGCAGAACATGAGGTGCAAATTCAGGGGGAAATGTGTAATTCTTTCTTTTGTTTTTTTGCGGGGGCTTTTTATGCGCCTGCGGGCGCGGGGAAATGGCAAAGGCACCCACGAGGGGTGCCTTTGCTGTATATTCGCCCGGTGCCGGGGTCAGAAACACCGGGGGAATACCTTTTTAGTGCCGCTTTTTGGCGGTGTAGGTCAGGCCGGTGAGGGACGCGAGGGCCAGACCGGCGTAGAGAAGGACGCCGGGGTCACCCGCTTTGGGAGAGTCCTTCTTATCCTCGGCTGCGGAGGGGGCGTAGTAGTAATAAGAACGAGTCAACGGTTCGCCCTGTGTGGCACCGCAGACGCAGGTCTTGGGGGCGGTGTAGGTGGCGGGCTGCCATTCGTGGGCCGCCTTGCCAATCTGCGTATGGCAGACAGAGCATTCATGCCAGTGGTTGTCCACATCGCTCTTCCATTCGGTTGCGGAATAGGTGTGGTCTGCCATTGGGATTTCTACTTTCGTGGTGCTATAGTCGCAGCGGGAACAGGTATCGTAGGCTTCCAAGCCTTTCGCTGTACAGGTAGCCGGTTGGGCATCGTGGTGAACAAAGTCGTGGCCGAGGGCGTCACCGTAGGGTACATTACAGCCGCCGCACTTTGCCTTTGCCGTGCAGGTGGCGGTGCCGCCGGAATGCTTATGCAGCTGCAGCACCTTATCCGTACTATTATAAGAAACTCCATACGCGGCATTGTCGGCTTGGAAGCTGTCTTTATACGTTTCTTCAATACTGTTCCCCGTTACAATCGTCACAGGGTTCCCTGCGGTGGGAGCGTTTGCAGTCGTGATGCCGATGGGTGCTCCGGTCAGGGCCTCTTTGATGACGATGGTAGCGAAAGCACCGTTGTAATAATCCAAGTAAACATTGTTTTTGCTTCCGCTCTCTTCACTATCGCCCTGCCAGTTGCCGGAAATATTGACATTGCCGCCAACGGTCAGAGTGCCAGAATCAGAAACATAAATACCGCCCGCTTTTCCTCTCTTTGTTACGCTGTTATCGGTAACACTGCCGCCGTAGATGCTAATGTTATCGCTGGTCGAGTATATTCCTCCGCCGCTTTTATTGGCGTGGTTTTCGGTAATGCTGCCGCCGTACATGGTGAAATTCGCGGTATCACCGCTCGTGCTCACTCCGCCGCCATAGTCAGCCTTGTTCTTGGTGATGTCACCGCCGTACATGGTGAAGGTCGCTCCGCTGTGTACATACACTCCGCCGCCAAATGTAGGGGCATCAGTAAGCGTATTTCCGGTAATGCTTCCGCCATACATGGTGAAACTTGTATTCGAATACAGATACACTCCACTACCCTTATTTTGGGTAATGCAGCCGTTGTACATGATGAACGTCTGTTGAGATGTAGAAGTGTTGTTCAAGTTCACACCAGCGCTATTACTGCTGCTATTCACCGTATGAGCGATTTTACCCCCAGCTTTACAGTCGCATAGAGTAAATGTCACAGTTCCACTCCACGGTGTCTGAATCACATAAGAACCTTCACTACGAATTTCATGGCCATTAAGGCATAGGGTAACGTTGCCTTGAACCTGAATACCCTTATTCAGTGTAAGGTTGTCGTCAAGATAGTAGGTTCCCCCTTGCAGTATATAGTCATAGTTTTCTCCGTTATGCTTTTGTGCTTCAGTCCCACCAATACACAGTACCCCATCATCGTTCATGGTGAGCGCCTTCTCAAAGGTCACGTCACTGTGACTAGCGTGAGCAGGGTCGGTGCATTCCGTACCCGCACAAACGGGGTGCCTGTGCACCTGCACTTCCGACGCGGAGGCGGTGACCACCATGCAGAGCAGGGCACACAGGCACAGGATCAGGGTCAGGAGTAGTTTTTTGTGGTTCATGATGTACGCTCCTCTCAAATATTGGGGTCTTTCCAGTGGGGGCACGGGTATCTGTCTTCGCCCAGGCGAAGACAGAGGTGCACATGTGCACCTCTGGTGTTGACTTTAATGGGTTTTTCCTTATAATGGAAGTATAACCCGTTCACCTGTGAACGAAGCAAGGGGTCAGGAGGGATTTTTTTATGGCGGAGAACACAAAACAGTTTTTTCAGATCACGGAGGCGGCACGGGCCTGCGGGCTGTCGCGGAGCACGCTGATGCGGATGGAGGAGCGCGGGCTGCTGACGCCGGTGTTCACCGCGCCGGACAGCGGGCGGCGGTACTACGACAACCACAACGTGGCGCGGATCATGCAGATCGAGAAATTCAAGGCCATGGGGCTGGGGTCGAAGGAGATCGCGGACTATTTCGCGCAGGGCGGCGAGGCCGAGGTGCTGCTGGAGGCGCTGGAAACGCGGCTGCGGGACCTGCAGCGGAGCGTGGAGGAGATGCGGCTGCGGGCGGCGGAGGGCGAGAGCCTGTCGGTGCAGATGATGGAGCTGCCGGCGGTTACGTGCCGGATACGGTGGTGCGAGGGGCTGACCACGGCGGAGCGATACCGGGATATGTACGACTTCTATGGGGCGTGCGTGCGGAAGGGGTGCGTGCTGTCGGACGAGCCGCTGTTCACCATATCGGAGCGCACGGACTATCTGGAGGGATACATCGGGCAGGAGCCGTGCCGCTACGGGGTGTGCGTGCCGGTGCGGAAGAACCGGGCAGCGGCGGACGCGGTGACGCTGGAGGCGTGCCGGGTGCTGTCGGTGCTGTACTACGGCGATTACAGCGGCGTGGGCGAGGCGTGGCTGACGCTGGGGCGGGAGGTAAAGGCGCGGGGGCTGAAGCCCGCCGGCGCGCCGCGGGTGCTGGGCATCGTGGCGCCGTACACGGGGCGGGAGATCGAGACGCGGCGGTACTGCTCGCGGCTGGCGCTGCCGGTGGAGGAATAATGGGAAGCGGGAGGCCTGCTGTGCAGGTCTCCCGCTTCTGTTATACCAATTTGTGAGGAAACAAATAGGAGAATTACCGGTTCAGGTACTCCATGGCGATGGCGGCCAGGCCGGTGACGCCGTGCTTCATGACCTCCTCGTTGAAGACGATCTTGCCGTTGTGGAGCGAGACAGCGTTCTCGCCGCGGCCGGCATCGACCATCATAAAGGCGGAGGGGGTGCCGGTGAGCTTGCCGAAGAAGCTGAAGTCCTCGCTGCCGGAGAAGGGCTTGTCGATGAACTCCGCCTTGCCGCCGGCAGCGGTGACGGCCTTGTTGACCAGGTCGATCATGGCGGGGTCGTTGTACTGGAGCGCGTAGCCCTCCTCCAAATTGACCTCGATGTCGCAGTCGAAGGCGATGCCGATGCCCTTGCAGATGCGCCGGACCTCCTGAATGGCGGTGTCGCGGCCGGCGTCGCTGAAGCTGCGGAGGACGGCCACCATCCGCGCTTCGCCGGCGGTGATGTTGACGGCGTCGCCGCCGGACATGGTGCCCACCGTCAGCACGGCGGTATCCATGGGGTCGATGCGGCGGGAGACCACGGTTTGCAGCACGGTGATGAGATACCCGGCACAGGCGATGGCATCCCGTGCGGTGTGGGGTGCAGCGCCGTGGCCGCTCTTGCCGTGAACGCTGATGTGGAACAGGTCCACCGCGCTGGTGAAGTAGCCCTTATACAGCTGCATCCGGCCCACGGAGTCATTCTCAGAGGGGCAGACGTGCTGACCGAAGATGGCGTCCACATGGGGGTTCTCCATGACCCCGGCTGCTACCAGTGCCCGTGCGCCGCCGGGCATCAGATCCTCGCTGGGCTCGAAGATCAGCTTGACGGTGCCAGTGAACTGATCGCGCATATGGCACAGTGTCTTTGCGGCGCCCAGAAGCATGGTGGTGTGCAGGTCGTGGCCGCAGGCGTGCATAACGCCCTCGGTCTCGCTGGCAAAGGGCAGACCGGTTTCCTCGTGAACGGGCAGGGCGTCGATATCGGCGCGGAGCGCCACGCACTTGCCGGGACCCTTCTTGCCGTGGATCAGGGCCACCACGGCGGTGGGCAGAGGCTGCTGGATCTCGTCCACGCCCATTTTCTCCAGCTCACTGCGGATGAGGGCGGAGGTGCGGACCTCGTGCATACCCAGCTCCGGATGGGCATGGATATCGCGGCGGATAGAGACCAGCTCGTCGAAGATGGTATCGACGAAGGAACGAATATCAGACATGGAAAAGCACTCCTTTCAAATGAGCCGGGCTCACAGCCAGCTGCTCATAACGCCGGCCACCAGCACAGAGGTGATGGACACGGTGACCATGCCGGCCACCAGCATCTTGGGCATAATCTGGGCGTTGATGGCGGCCTTTTCCTCGGTGGTGGTGCCGGTGGACTCAGAGACCTCGTTGGAGATGATGACCGTTCCGGGGAAGCCGAACAGGCAGGAGCTGCCGATGGCCATGGACATCTGCCAGCTGTAAC
>ERZ826242.2853-NODE-2853-length-13748-cov-9.585920_pt1 | contig 13748 bp, 10 predicted proteins | sample MGYA00519871_ERZ826242 | MGnify/ENA primary metagenome ERZ826242 (study PRJEB31778, sample SAMEA3449226) | human gut metagenome | biome: human gut; feature: human-associated habitat; material: faeces | place: United Kingdom | collected 2010/2012 ...
AAACTGCCAATGTGCGGGGTCAAGGGGCAAGGCCCCTTGCGTTCTCTTGGGGGATCAAAAGGGGGGCCATTCTCTCACGTGAGAGAATGGCCCCCTTTAACGCACCCCTGCACGGTGCAGGGGAATAAGAACCAGCGCTGCCGCGCTGTAAACCCTCAGACGATAGGATCGTCAATATCCCGCGTCGCATACGCGTTCAGCGACCAATCCGCCCGCGCGCCGGCGAGATACTCATAATACCCCTGTGCGCCGATCATCGCGCCGTTGTCACCACAGAGCTTGAGCGGCGGCATGTAGAGCCGGTAGCCGTGCTTTTGGCACTCCTTTTCGAGCTCTGCGCGGATGAACGAGTTCGCGGCGACACCGCCTGCGGCGACAAGCACCTTGCGCCCACTTTGCTGCATGGCGAGCATCGCGCGCGGGACGAGCTCGTCGACAACGGCCTGCGTGAAGTCGCGCGCAAGCGCCGCACGGTCGAGCTGCTTTCCCGTCTGCTCGGCGTTGTGCGCAAGGTTTACGACGGCGGTCTTGAGGCCCGAAAAGCTCATATCGAGAGGGCGCCCGTCGATCTTTGCGCGCGGCAGCTCGTAGACGCCGCCCTCGCTCTCGTGGGCGAGCTTGTCCATCGCCGCGCCGCCGGGGTAGGGAAGGCCGAGCACGCGCGCGGCCTTGTCAAAGCACTCGCCCGCCGCATCGTCACGCGTCGCGCCGAGGAGCGCAAAGTCAGTGTAGTCGCGCACGTCGACGATGAGCGTGTTGCCGCCGGACATGCACAGCGCCAGAAACGGCGGCTCAAGCTCTGGGAACGCTAAGTAATTCGCGGCGATGTGGCCGCGGATGTGGTGCACAGGGATGAGCGGCACGTTCAGCGCATAGGCCGCGCTCTTGGCAAAGTTCAGCCCCACGAGCACCGCGCCAATCAGACCCGGCGCGTAGGTCGCGGCCACGGCGTCGATGTCTTTTTTCTCGACGCCCGCCTCCTTGAGTGCCTGATCGGTCAGCGCGGCGATGGCCTCGATGTGCTTACGCGACGCGATCTCCGGCACGACGCCGCCGTAGAGCGCGTGCAGGTCGGCCTGCGACGCGATGGCGTCGGAGAGAATTTTTCGTCCGTCCTCGACGACCGCGACGGCGGTTTCGTCGCAGGAGGACTCGAAAGCGAGAATTTTCATTGCTGCGCCTCCGCTTCTGCCGCGCCGAATTCCTTCGTCATGATGATGGCGTCCTCTTTCGGGTGGTCGTAGTAGTTTTTGCGGCGGCCCTCGCCGCGGAAGCCACGGCTGCCGTACAGCGCGATGGCGGCATAGTTGCTCTCACGCACCTCAAGCGTCAAGAACGCAAGGCCGCTGCCCTCGGCGAAGCGGATAAACACGTCGAGAAGCTGTCCCGCCACACCGCCGCGGCGGCAGTCGGGGCGGACGGCCATCTTGGTGATGCAGCCCTCGTCCACGACGGCGAGCAGCCCCGCGTAGCCGACGACGCTGCCGTTTTCTGCATCCAGCGCGACTAAGAAGGCCGAGCACGCGTTTTCAAGCTCCTCTGCGAGCATGTTGCGCGACCAGGGGTTCGAGAAGCATGTGCGCTCAAGCTCGGCAACGTCATTCAAATATTCGTTCGTCATCGGCACGATGCGGACTTTCTTCTTTAACTGTTCCATTGGTTTCCTCCGGTCATTTGGCTTCCAGCCAGTTTATGCCCCAGTGGGCCTCGGCGGTCAGGGGAACGGAGAGGTGCACTGCGCCCTCCATCTCCTCGGTGAGGAGCCGTGCGACCGTCTCCTTTTCCTCCTCCGGGCACTCGACGATGAGTTCGTCGTGTACCTGCAAAATGAGCTTTGCCTTTAAGTTTTCCTTGTGCAGCCGCTCGTCGACGCGCACCATTGCGAGCTTGATGACGTCCGCGGCTGTGCCCTGGATGGGCATGTTGCGCGCGACACGCTCGCCGAACGAACGGGTATTGAAGTTGCTCGCCGCCAGCTCGGGCAGCGCGCGGCGGCGGTGCATCAGTGTTTCGACATAGCCGCGCTCTTTCGCCTGCGCGACGACCTCATCCATATAGCGACGGATGCCGGGGAAGCGCTCAAAGTACGTCTCGATATATTCCTTCGCCTCGTACACCGGCACGCCGATGTCCTGCGCGAGCGAGAAGGCGGAAATGCCGTACACGATGCCGAAGTTGACGGCCTTCGCGTGCGAGCGCATCTGCTTGGTGACCTGATCGCTTGGCACGCCGAAGACCTGCGCGGCCGTGACGGTGTGGATGTCCTCGCCGGTCAGAAACGCCTGCTTCATCGCCTCGTCGTCCGCGATGTGCGCGAGCAGCCGCAACTCGATCTGGCTATAGTCCGCGTCGACGAGCACGCAGCCGTCCGCGGGCACGAACATGCGGCGAAATTCGCTGCCAAGCTGCGTGCGCGTGGGGATGTTCTGCAAATTTGGCTCGGTCGAGCTCAAGCGGCCCGTCGCCGTGACGGTCATCTGGAAGCTCGTGTGGATGCGCCCGTCGGGCGCGATGACCTTCAAAAGACCGTCGCAGTAGGTCGAGCGGAATTTCGCGTACTGGCGGTACTGCAAAACCTCTTCGACGATGGGATTCTCCCACCGGAGCTTTTCGAGCACGTCCGCGTTCGTCGACCAGCCGGTCTTCGTCTTTTTGCCGTGCGGGAGCTGCAAGCGTTCAAAGAGCACCTCGCCGAGCTGCTTGGGGGAGTTGATGTTGAACGGCCCGCCCGCCTCTTCATAGATGTGCTGCTCGAGCGTCTTGAGCTGCACTTCCATCTCGCTGCCGAAGGCCGCGAGAGCGTTCGCGTCCACGCGCATGCCCGCGTGCTCCATGCGCGCGAGCACGGCGCAGAGGGGCAGCTCCACTTTATAATAAAGCTCGTGCAGCTCGCGCTTCTCAAGTTCGGGGGCAAAGGCCTCATACAGCGCATCGACGGCGCTGGTATAGACGTGGAACGCCGTCTCGGCCTCGGCCGTGTCGCCGAGCATCGAGAAAGCGTCTGGATCTAAGTGCTTCGGCTCGGCAAGCGTCTGGTGGAAGTAGGCGGCGAAGAGCGACGCGATATCGTACTTGCCCGCCGTCGCGTCGAGCAGGTACCCTGCGAGCGCGGTGTCAAAAATGAACCCTTCGATGGGAAGGTCGTTTTCGAGCAGCGTGCGCTGGAGGTCCTTGACGTTGTGGCTGACTTTCTTGATATCATCCGAGAACAGGGCGCGCAGCAGCGCGTTCCAGTCGCCCTCGTAGCGGCTGAAGTAGAACTCGGCAGAGACGGCGGTCGGTTCGCCTGCAACGAAGTCGACGATCACGCCGGAAAGGTCCGGCAGCGCCAGCAGCGTCACGTGCTCCGCCTTGCGGAAGAGCGAGAGATATTCCTTGGCCTTTTCCACCGTGGTCACGGCCTCGGCGGTCACGGTGAGGTCGACCGGCTCCTCGGCGGCGGGGATGTCGGCGGGCGGCTTGAGACCGTATTTTTCGATGAGCTTTGTGAACTCGAGCTTCATAAAGAGCGGATAGAGCGCGTCTGACGGCGCCTTGCGCAGATTGTCCTGCGGAGAAAATTCGAGTGGTGCGTCCGTCACGATAGTCGCGAGGTGGAAGCTCTGGCGTGCGCTCTCCTCGCCCTCGGTGAGCTTTTTGATGACGTTCGGCTTGGCCTCGATATCGGGGAGCAGCCGGTAAATTTCGTCGATGCTCTGGTATTTCTGGATGAGCGCCATCGCCGTCTTTTCGCCAACGCCCGGCACGCCGGGGATATTGTCGCTCGCGTCACCCATCAGGGCTTTGAGGTCGACAATGTGGATGGGCGCAAAGCCGTAGACCTCACGAAAGCTCTCGGGCGTCATGTCCTTCGTCGTGGTCTGGCCCATGCGCGTGGAAATGAGCTTGACGGTCGTGTGCTCGGTCACGAGCTGCAAAGAATCCTTGTCTCCCGTGGCGACGACACAGTCCCAGCCTGCGCTTTCGCACTTGCGCGAGATCGTGCCGATCAGATCGTCGGCTTCAAAGCCCACGAGCTCGTAGCGGGGAATGTTCATCGCGTCGAGCACATCCTTGAGCACCGGCATCTGCATGGCGAGCTCTTCGGGCATGGCGTGGCGCGTGGCCTTGTAGCCCTCGTACTCGAGGTGGCGGAACGTCGGCTCGCGGCGGTCGAAGGCGACGCACAGCGCCTCTGGCTTTTCCTCGTCGAGTAAGCGGCCGAGCATCGTCAGAAAGCCGAAGATCGCGTGGGTGAAAAACCCGTCGCGCGTGGTGAGCGGACGGACACCGTAATAGGCGCGGTTGATGATGGAGTTGCCGTCTAAAACCATCAGCTTCACGGCAAGCACCTCCCAAAATGCAAATTTTTACTAAATATAGTATAGCGCAAAGCAAACAAAAACACAACAGAAACCGGCGGAACTCTCGGCGCGGAGTGAGAAAGTGTGGTAAAAATAAACAGAACACTTGCAATTTCTTGTCGGGATGTTTATAATATTGACTGAAAATCTGTTTTGCTTCCTAATTTTTTGTTAGGAAGCGGACGGAAAAACAAAAAAGAAAGGGAGAAAATCATGGAAAAGCTATTTAAGCTGAAGGCCAACGGTACTACGGTACGCACCGAGATCCTTGCCGGTCTTACCACGTTTATGACCATGGCCTACATCATCGCGCTCAACCCGAACCTGCTGACCAACTTTGCAGTGGGTACGCCGCTGTGGAACGGTGTGTTCCTTGCCACCTGCATCGCCTCGGCAATCGGCACGATTTGCATGGCGTTTTTCGCCAACAAGCCGTTCGTCATGGCGCCCGGCATGGGACTCAACAGCTTCTTCGCGGTGGTCGTCGCCAACATCGCGGTCATCAACGAGTGCGAGTACGAGTCCGCGTTCCAGGCGGCGCTCGTCATCATCCTTGTCGAGGGTATCGTGTTCCTCATCCTCACGCTCTTAAAGGTGCGTGAGAAGATCGTGGAGGCCATTCCTCTCGGCGTGCGCTACGGCATCGCTCCCGCCATCGGCCTGATGCTGATGAACGTGGGCCTTGGCTCCAACGTCGGTATCTACTCTGAAAACGGCGGCCCGTTCTACATGATGCGTGACTTCTTCGGCGCGCTGACGCCCAGCATCATCAAGGGCAACATGGGCTCGGGCTACGATGCGATGGTCCTGACCGTCGTGACCGCGTTCCTTGGCGTTTTCGTCATGGTCGTCCTCGCCAAGAAGGGCGTGAAGGCGGCAGTGCTGCTCGGCATGCTGTTCTCGTCTGTCATCTACTGGGCGGGCAGCGCCATCTTCCTGCATGTCAATCCGTTTGCGAGCCTCGCGACTGCGAGCTTTGTCCCGCCTTTCGCCGACATGGTCTCCACCACGCTTTTCAAGTTTGACTTTGCGGGCTTTGTGAACATCGGCTGGTTCACCGCCATCACGCTCGTCATCACCTTCTGCATGATCGATATGTTCGATACCATCGGCACGCTCGTCGGTACGGCCTCCCGCGCCGGCATGGTCGATCAGGACGGCAACATGCCCCAGATGAAGGAAGCCCTGCTGTCCGATGCCATCGGTACGGTCGCGGGCGCCTGCACCGGTACCTCCACCGTCACCACGTTCATCGAGTCCGCCTCCGGCGTGGAAGCGGGCGGCCGCACGGGCCTGACCGCGCTCACCGCGGGCATCCTGTTCCTCGCCTGCATGTTCCTCGCCCCCATCGCCGCTGTCATCCCCGGCGCTGCGACCTCCGCCGCGCTGATCTATGTCGGCGTTCTGATGCTCCAGGGCCTCAAGAATGTGGACTTCAGCGACATGGACCAAATGCTGCCGGTGTCCATCATGCTCATCGGTATGCCGATCTCCGGCTCCATCGGCCACGCCATCGGCCTGGGCCTCATCTCCTACACCTTTGTCAAGGTGCTCTCCGGCAAGGCTAAGGACGTCAGCGTTCTGACTTACGTGATTTCCGCTCTGTTCCTTGTCAAGTTCTTCGCCGTCGTGTAAGTGTGTGAAAACCCTTAAAAAGAGCGTCCCGTACGGGACGCTCTTTTTTTCTGCGCCGCGGTATGATATCATGACGAAGATACATAGGGTAATAGGAGCGCACGGCGAAAAAACCTTGAAAAATCAAGGACTGCAACTGCCGGTTGACAAATTTGACAGTGCGCTTTCTTTCCCGCAACCGCGAAATAGGCTATGATAACGCCATCCAGACGGCGCGGGACCGCGCCATAGAATTCAGGAGGAAGACGATATGATCTTAGCGGATAAAATCATCACGCTGCGCAAAAAGGCGGGCTGGTCGCAGGAGGAGCTGGCAAGTCAGCTCGGGGTGACGCGCCAGTCGGTATCCAAGTGGGAGGGCGCGCAGTCCGTGCCCGACCTTGACAAGGTGGTGCAGATGAGCCGGCTGTTTGGCGTGAGCACCGACTATTTATTGAAGGACGAACTCGAAGAAGAGGAGTTCGTCGAATCCGAGGCGGACGAAGCGCCGCTGCGGAGAGTGACGATGGAGCAGGCGGCGCGATACCTTGCGCTGCGCAAGGCCTGCGCGCCGAAGATCGCACTGGCGGTGGCGATGTGCATCGTCTCGCCGGTCGTGATCATCTTCCTCGCTGCGCTGGCGGACGCGGGCCTGGGCGGCATTTCGGAGGATCTGGCCGCAGGTCTCGGTGTGAGCGTCATTTTGGCGCTGGTTGCCGCTGCGGTGGGGATGTTCCTCTCGTGCGGGGCGAAGACGAAGGAATTCGACTTTCTTGAAAAAGAGCCGTTTGAGACCGAGTACGGCGTGAGCGGCATGGTGCGCGAGCGGCGCAAGGCCTATGAGCCGACCGCCTCGCGCTGTACGATCCTCGGCGTGGTGCTGTGCATCCTTGCTGTCGTGCCGCTGATGCTCGGGGTCGGTCTCGCGTCGTCCGATGTCGCCGCGCTGCTCGTGCGCGTCGCTCCGGCGGATGTTTACGCCGCGGCGGCGGTGGATGCGCTGCTGCTTCTGGTCGCCTGCGGCGTGGGCGTGCTCGTCTGGAGCGGAACGTACACCGGCGCGATGGACCAGCTGCTCGAGGAGGGCGACTACACGCGCAAAAAGAAGGCGCGCAGCGGCGTAATGAGCACGGTGTCGCTCATCTACTGGCTGAGCGTGACGGCGATCTTCCTGTTCTACACCTTCGGCCCGAACGGCAATGGACAGGCAAAGTACAGCTGGTTCATCTGGGCCATCGGCGGCGTGCTGTATGCGGCGGTGATGGGTATTGTGTCGCTCGTGCTGTATCACAAAGATAAAATGTAAAGCAGACTTGACAAATGGGAACGACAGTGATATCCTACAAGTAAAGCAAACTTGACATTTGCAAAATGGCTCTTGACAGTTGGAAATCATATGATATTATTTTGATATCACAAAGATATTCGAAACGGCTGCAAGAAGAAAAGAGGGAGAACCTTATGCTCTATATTGAACACCTGATCAAGACCTTCGGCGAAAAGATAGCCGTGGATGATCTGTCGCTCCACATCGCGCCGGGGGAGATCTACGGCTTTATCGGCCACAACGGCGCGGGCAAGACCACGACGCTCAAGTCGGTCGTCGGCATCCAGCAGTTCGATTCCGGCAGAATCACGATCGGCGGGCACTCCATTCAGGACGAACCCATCGCCTGCAAGAAGATGCTCGCCTACATCCCGGATAACCCCGACCTCTACGAGTTTATGACGGGCATCCAGTACCTCAATTTTATCGCCGACATCTTCGGTGTGGAGGAAAGCGCGCGGCAGGAACGCATCCGCAAGTATGCAGACCTCTTCGAGCTGACGACCGACCTGGCCCAGCCCGTCGCGGCCTATTCCCACGGCATGAAGCAGAAGCTTGCCATCATTTCGGCGTGGCTGCACGAGCCGAAGCTCATTTTGATGGATGAGCCGTTCGTCGGCCTCGACCCGAAGGCTTCACATATCTTAAAAGGCATGATGCGCGAGGTGTGCGACGCGGGCGGCGCGATCTTCTTCTCGACCCATGTGCTCGAGGTGGCCGAAAAACTCTGCGACAAGGTCGCCATCATCAAGGGCGGCAAGCTCATCCGCTCCGGCACGATGGAGGAGGTCAAGGGCGACGACTCGCTCGAGGAGGTCTTCCTTGAGCTGGAGGGCGAATCATGCTGAAAACGCTCGTCAAGAAGCAGCTGATGGAAATTTTCCGCAGCTACTTTTATAATGCCAAAACCAATAAAAAACGTTCGACGACGGGGATTATCGCTTATATCCTGCTCTTTGCCGCGTTGATGATCGGCCTGATCGGCGGGATGTTCACGGGGCTTTCCGTTTCGCTCTGTGCGCCGCTTACGCAGGCGGGGATGGGCTGGCTCTATTTTGCACTCATGTCGCTGCTCGCCATCTTTCTCGGCGCGTTCGGCAGCGTGTTCAACACGTATTCGGGCCTGTACTTCGCTAAGGACAACGACCTGCTGCTGTCTCTACCCATCCCGGTGCGGACGCTGATGGCCTCGAGGCTGCTGACGGTCTATCTCATGGGCCTCATGTACTCCGCGGTCGTCATCCTGCCCGCGGTCATCGTCTACTGGGTCACGGTCTCGGCGGCGCCGATGGCGCTCCTCGGCGGCGTGCTGCTGACGGCACTCATCTCAATCTTCGTGCTCACGCTCTCGTGCGCGCTGGGCTGGGTCGTGGCGAAGGTGAGCCGTAAGCTCAAGCACAAGAGCTTCATCACGGTCATCGTCTCGCTCGCGGGGCTTGCCATCTACTATTTCTTCGTCTTCAAGGCGCAGACGGCCATCGAGCAGCTCGTCGCCAACGCCGAGGTCTACGGTGAGAAGATCAAGGGTGCGGCGCACCCGCTCTACGTCTTTGGCCTGACCGGTACGGGCGATGTGACAGCGATGCTGCTGAGCGCGGCGGTCATCCTCGCGCTGTTTGCGCTGACGTGGACGCTGCTCTCGCGCAGCTTTTTGCAGATCACGACCGCGTCGGGCGCATCGGGCAAGGCTGTGTACCGCGAAAAGGCCGTCAAGCGCCGGAGCATCGATGGGGCACTTTTCGGCAAGGAGCTCGCGCGCTTCACCGCGAGCCCGAACTACATGCTCAACAGCGGCCTCGGTATCCTGCTGCTGCCGATCTCGGGCATCCTGCTTTTGTGGAAGGGCGGAACGGTCGTGCCGCTGCTGAACGAGGTCTTCGCCTCGCAGAGCGGCTGCGCGGAAGTGCTGCTCTGCACCGGCGTGTGCGCCATTGCGTCGATGAACGACATGGCGACGCCGTCAGTCTCGCTCGAGGGAAAGTCCCTCTGGCTCGCGCAATCGCTGCCCGTCAAGCCCTGGCAGGTGCTTCGCGCAAAGCTCAAGGTGCAGCTTGCGCTCACGGCCCTTCCAGCGCTCGTGCCGCTTGTCTGCATGACGTTTATCCTGCCTGTGACGGCGGCGCTGCCGCTCGTTTTTGCCGAGGCACTCGCGTACATCGCGTTTTCCGCGTGCCTGGGGCTGACGCTCGGCGTCGCGCGGGCAAACCTGACGTGGACGAGCGAGCTCATGCCCATCAAGCAAAGTCTGGCCGTGACGATCGCGCTGTTCGGCGGCTGGCTCTACGCCATCGTGTTCGCGGGGCTCTACCTCTGGCAGGGGTGGAAGCTCGGCGCGGCTGCGTATCTCGCCATCGCGGCGGCGGTGACACTCGCGGTGACAGCGCTGCTTCTTCGCTGGCTCAAAACGAAAGGCGCACAGCGCTTTGCGATGCTGTAAAGGAAAATAAAATGAGAGAGTGCGGCGGTCGAAGGACCGCCGCACTTCTTTTATATAGGCAGGGGCAAAAATTTACACAGTTCGTTCTTGCGGAAAGCAGCGGACTATGCTATTATGTGACTATACTCACAAGTGGACTTTGAGGAGCGTGATCGATATGCCGCTACGCGGCAAGCAGGCGAGCGGACTTTTGACGCAGCAGAAGATGCTGCGCGCCGCCGTAAAGCTGTTTTTGGAAAAGGGATATGAGGGCACGACGACCGCGGAGATCGCCCGCGCCGCGGGCATGACGCCGAGCTCGTTTTTTCGGGCCTTTCCCAGCAAGGAGGCGCTGCTGCTCGAGCTTGACAAGCGGATGTTCAGCGGGCAGTTCGCGCTGGCCGAGCAGCACAGCACGGCACAGGACCCCGTCCTGCTCTACGCGGTGGAGACGGCCATCCAGCTCCACATTGCCGAGCTGACCGAGCCGCTGCGCGAGCTGTACGTGACGGCCTACACGCTGCCGTCGACCTCGGCATACCTGTACCGCAGCACGGCGAAGCGGCTGGAGGGCATCTTCGGGGACTATCTTCCGGACGCGGAGGCCAAGGATTTTTACGAGATGGAGATCGCCTCGGCGGGCATGATGCGCTCGTTCATGGCTGTGCCGTGCGACGTGTATTTTACCGTGGAGCGCAAGATCGCGCGCTTTTTGGAGTGCGCGCTCAAGCTCTACAATGTGCCGGTCGAGCGGCGGCGGGAGGTCACCGCAGCCGTTTTGCAGCTCGACCTGCACGCCATGGCGGCGGGCATCATCCGAACGACCGTCCAGCAGGCCGAAAAGGGCTTCGAGGCCGTGAAGGCCGAACCGGCATTTTAAGAAAAACCGCAAGGGGATATCCCCTTGGTGCATCCGGTGGATGCACCAATCGCTTTGATGGAGGAATGATATGAAAAAACGTATTTTCAGCATTTTGACGGCGTTGTGCCTGTGCCTGACGCTGTTGCCGACGATGGCGGCGGCGGCGGAGAAGACCGCCGGGACGGCAACGGAGGTCAAAACATCGGACAAGTTGGTTGGAGCCTTGGCGGACCACGATAAGGCCGTTGTAAAGCTGGTGGAGAACACAGTTACAGTTGCGCCCAGCGGAAAGATCGAGAGTGGGACTGAAACTAAGTTTATGGCGAAGGCGTCCAATTACGGTACGATCTCCGGCGGCACGTTCGAGACTGAGGTGACCAACAACGGTGAAATTACCGGCGGAACGTTCAACGGTTCGGTGGTGAGGGAAGTTTCCAATGATACGGATTTCTTGGCCGCGCTTGCGGACCCGAACGTCACGACGATCAAGCTGATAAAGGAGGATATCACGGTCAATGCAACGGAAAATGTCAAAGAGCTGACCATTGACCGGCCAATCACACTGGTGAACGGCACCCGTGCTCCCAATCTGTCCCTCTGGCCTCCCCTGACCATTGCCGAGGGCGGGGCGCTGACGCTGGAAGGTGGAGTATTCTTCTGTCCTTACGACAGCGTAACGGTCAACGGCAGCCTGACCGTGGGCGCGGGTTGCGAGGTGATCTTCGAAGGCGATCAATCTTTTCTGACAATCAATCAGGGCGGTACCGTGACGACCCAGCCCGCTGGCGAAAACACAATTTCCGGCCTGCTGTCGTTGGGAAAGGATGCTGCGCTGACGGTGAACGGCGCACTGGTCAACAACGGCAGGCTTTCCGTCTCCAACATGGAAAACCTGAAAAGGGCGGCGAGCATCGGCGGCGACCTGACGCTGAACAGGATGACCATCACGGAGGATTATACCCTGGATATGCAGGGGAATCTGCTGACGATTACCGGTTTCCTGAACTTTGAAGATGGCGCGAACCTAACTGTGAAAAACGCCAGCCGGGTGGTTGCCACCGGTGTCACGATCTCCGGCGGAAGCTATTACTGCCCGGTCTATGCCGGAGATGAAAACGGTGAAATCGAAGGCGGCAGCTTCTACGGGCCGGTCACGGTCAGATATCAGGGCAGCAGCGAGGGCAGGACTCCCGCTTATATTTCCGGCGGCACGTTCTACGACAAATTGAAGGGAGCGTACGCAGAAACGGACTATTCCATTCAGGGCCGCGAGGTGACCTATATGGGCGGCGAGGATGTCTATGCTATGCAGGTGGTGAACGGCAAGGCCAGTGCGCCAGATACACCCGTCAAGTCTGGCTACCGTTTTGTGGGCTGGTATAACGGCAATGCAAAATGGGACTTTGACACGCCTGTGACAGAAAATTTGACCCTGACGGCGAAATGGGAGAAAATCCACACATCAGCCCCCTCCGCACCGCGCTATGACGTCGCGGTCTCTGACGGCGCGCACGGCAGCGTGAGCGTCAGCCCGAAGTCTGCCTCCAAGGGCAGCACTGTGACCGTCACCGTCACGCCTGACAAGGGCTATGCGCTCGAAACGCTGACGGTCACCGACAAGAACAGCAGCGCGCTCGACCTGACCGACCAGGGAGGCGGAAAGTACACTTTCACCATGCCGTCCGCCCCCGTGACCGTCGCGGCGACGTTCATGGACGACAACACGATGCTCAACTACTTCGTCGACGTCCCCGCGGGCGCGTACTACTATGACGCGGTTCTCTGGGCGGCGGAGGGCGGCATCGTCACCGGCACGGACGCGGTGCACTTCTCGCCGGACGCCTCCTGCACCCGCGCGCAGCTCGTCACGTTCCTGTGGCGCGCGGCGGGGTCTCCCGTGGTGAATTACGCGATGAACTTTAACGATGTGGACAGCGGCACATACTATGCCGAGGCTGTCCGCTGGGCGGCGAGCGAAAAGGTCGTCGAGGGAACGACCGCCGAGACCTTTGCCCCCGACGCCGCCGTTACCCGCGCGCAGATGGTCACGATGCTCTACCGCTTTGCCAAGGCGCGGGGAATGGACACGACGCAGGGCGGCATGGCGATCCGCGAGTTCGACGACTTCGACGCCGTTCCCGCCTACGCACTGGAAGCGATGGACTGGGCCGTCAACGCGGGTGTGCTCAAGGGCGACAACAACCGCCTCCTGCCGCAGGATAACTGCACCCGTGCCCAGATCGTGACAATGCTCTACCGCGCGCTGGGCGAAAAGTGAACGATACTATATAATATAGGAAAAGAGGACGGCCAAAGCCGTCCTCTTTTTTCAGCTCTCCATGTGTTTGCCAAGAAAGCCTGCGATGGCCTGCGCGAGCTTGTACTCCGTCTCACCTGCGGCCGACTCGCCCTCGGTGCCGATGAAGACCACGAGCCCGAGTGCGTCGCCCTCGGAGATGATGGGCGCGGCGATGGTCGCGCAGTAGCGGTCGAGCGACTCGGTGACGAACACGCTGCGCTCGCTCGGCACGGCGCGGTAGATACCGCGGTCCTCCATGATCTGCTCGAGCTGCGGGCTGATGCGCTTGCCGATGAGATCGCGGCGCGCGCTGCCTGCCGCGGCGATGACGCTGTCGCGGTCGGTCACGGCCACGCTCGTGCCGGTCGACTTGCTCAGCGTGTCGCACAGCTGCGCGGCAAACTCGTCCACGCCGCCCATGAGCGAGTACTTCTTAAAAATGACCTCCCCGTCCTTGCTCGTGTAGATCTCCAACGGGTCGCCCTCGCGGATTCTCATGGTGCGGCGGATCTCCTTGGGGATGACGACGCGGCCAAGGTCGTCGATCCGTCTGACAATTCCGGTTGCTTTCATCTATCAAAACTCCTTTTATACTCGATAAACTGCACTTAGTCTTTGGAAAAGCCACCAATTTATCCAAAGCCGCGGCTGGAAGATTTTGCAGCGCGCTGAGGATGATGTTTTTTAACAAAATAAGGTGAAAGGGGAGGGAATGTGGATATTGTGCACAGCTAAGGGCGGATTTTAGATGATGAAACTGAAAGAAGTGACAGACCAAAAAAACTTTGAAAAATACGCTTGACATTTCCTGGGATGCGTGTATAATAACATACTGTTCCGCGAATGGAGCGTGCACCTTGTAAATTAAACAACGAAACTTTGACAAG
>ERZ826242.2854-NODE-2854-length-13748-cov-2.954429_pt1 | contig 13748 bp, 10 predicted proteins | sample MGYA00519871_ERZ826242 | MGnify/ENA primary metagenome ERZ826242 (study PRJEB31778, sample SAMEA3449226) | human gut metagenome | biome: human gut; feature: human-associated habitat; material: faeces | place: United Kingdom | collected 2010/2012 ...
GATGGCCGGCGACACGCCGTACATCTTCGTCAAGCACATTTACGCCTGCGCCTCCCTGGCCGGGGCGCTGGTGTGCGCCGGACTGTGGCGCCCGGCGGGAGAGGTGGCCGCTATTCTCGCCGGTGCGGGCATAGTGGTGCTCATCCGCTTCCTCTCCGCCCAACAGCCGCTTCATGGCGGACAGCGGCGTCAGCGTGGCCGAAAAGAAAACCGAACCTTGCAGACCGCGCGTTACACGCGCAATCTCCCTTCCCGGCAGCAGGCAGTACACGGTAAGCGTTCGCTCCCGGCCCCTACCTTCCAGCAATACGGCGTAGTCCTCATCCAGATGCGCCACCGCATATCGAAAGCCCATCAGCATGCGCGCAGCTTCCCCCGCTTCCGTGCCCTCGCCCTTTGCCAGCTGCTGAAGCGCGAGGGCGAGCACCTCCTCCGCCTTTTGCGCAATGCCTTCCGGCAGCGCATCCAGCGTGCGCTCAAAAGGGGCCGCTTCTTGCGCTCCCAGCGCGCGCAGCTCATGGATCAGCGCAGTCAAGGCACGGTAATACGGTGTTTTTCGTCCCGCTCGCTTGCCATGCTGCGCGCGCAGGTGGGCCAGCTCCCGGCTGTTCAACGCGCCGGACAGGCTGTCGCGCACGCGCTCCACGGCATGGTGCGCCTCGTCCACCAGCAGGGTCATGTCCCGGCGGTGCTGAAACAGACGCTTGACCTGCGCGAAAGGGTCAAAGGCGTAATTCAGGTCCATCAGCACCACGTCAGCCAGTTCCACCAGCGTGAGGGCCAGCTCAAAGGGGCATACGTCATGCCGGTCCGCTGCCTGCAGGATGCGCTCGTCGGTCCAGACCGCGTCCCGGCAGGCCAGCAGCTCGTCCACCGCATCGCCCTGGCGCAGATAGTGCCCCCTGGCGCGCGGACAGAAGTCCGGATGGCAGCGCGTGGGCGCGGGGCAGAGCTTTTCCTTGGCGGTGAGCACGGTGCAGCGGGCGCGCAGGCCCTGCCGGTACATGCGCTCCAGTGCGTGGACGGGACTCTGGCGCGCGGTGTTGCGGGCCGTGAGATACAGCACCTTGCCGGTCAGCCCTTCTCCCAGAGCCTTCAGCGCGGGATACAGAACCGCCACGCTCTTGCCCGTCCCCGTGGGCAGGCTGGCGAACAGCCGCTTTTTGCGCCGGATGGCAGTATACACCTGCACGGCCAGCTCATGTTGGCCCTTTCGGTAGGTTTCATAGGGAAAGGCGAGGGCCCGAAGGCTCGCATCCCGCTCACGGCGGTAGGCGCTTTCGCGCAGGGCACGGGCCGTCCATGGCTCCAGCAGACTTTGAAGAACGGCCGTCAAAGCGTCCTGGTCCAGCGTTTCCTCATGGCGCGAGAGCGCCTCGCCTGCCTCGTCCACATAGCACACGCACAGCCGTACCCGTTCGCAGGGCTTTTCCTTGGAAAGCATCGCGCCGTAGCACACCGCCTGAGCCCAGTGCTCCGCCAGCGGCTCCGAGTGTGCCTGCGCGCTGAGCTTAATTTCCTCAACAAAGGGCACATCGCCATCCTCAAACAGGTCCATGCGGCCATAGACGGTCACTTCCGCCCCCAGGCAGGCAAAGGCGTGACGGATGCTCTTTTCCTTCTCGCCCCCTGCGCCTTCCTGCCGCGCACGGTGCGCCCGTCCGCCGGCGAGCATGCGCTCGGCGTCCTCCGTCGGCGTAATATCGGGCGGAAAATAGGAAAAGGCCACCAGCTCGCGCACGGAGACCCGAAACGTTTCTCCCACGGCGGTGGCCCTCCTTTTTGTCAATCCCTGCGATTGCGTGCGATGATGAGCAGACGCACCAGCTGCAATAGGCTGCTGATGGCGGCCGCCACATAGGTCATGGCCGCTGCGCTCAGCACGGCGCGCGCACCGTCCATCTCCTCGGGGCTCAAATAGCCCTGCTGATCCAGCACGCGCAACGCCCGTCCGCTGGCATTGAACTCCACCGGCAGCGTGACCAGGGAAAACACCAGGGTGAGTGCAAAGCAGGCGATGCCCACGTAGATCAGCGGCTCCCAGCTGAACAGCAATCCCAGCAGAAAGATGGGGAAATAGAGGTTGCTGCCCAGGTTGACCACCGGCACCAGCGCGCTGCGCAGCACAAGTGGCGCATACCCTTCGTGCTGCTGCATGGCGTGTCCACATTCGTGAGCCGCAATGCCGATCGCGGCCACGCTGCTGGAGCCATACACCCCGTCGCTCAGACGCAGGGTGTTGTTTCGCGGGTCATAATGGTCTGTCAGATTGCCGGAAACGGTGCGTATGCTCACATTTCCACAGCCCGCCTGATTGAGCATGGAGCGGGCTACATCCTCCGCGCTCATGCCGCTTCGGGCATGGACGGCGCTGTACTTTCTGAAAGCGGATGAAACCCGCATCTGTGCCCACAATCCCAGAAGCAGGCCGGGAATGACAAGAATCATGGTCCAATCCCAATAGAACATCTGCGATCCTCCTTGCTGGCCGTTGGGAAACGGCCCATGCTTAGCATACACCATTCTGCCGGAAATTCAACCCGCCGGGCGCCGAAATGTCGTTTTTGTGCCGCGTATACCTCACGCTGGCCGCGGGCAGGCTATAGGCGGGAGGGATGCGTATGCTCCGAAGGCTTCATCCGCGGTGTTCCCTGTGGCTGAACGCAGCGCTGGCGCTGGTCTGCGCCGCGGTTTTTTTATTGGTGCTGCTCTGGCCCCTTCATTCATTGGGTACGACCGTGGCGTATACCCCGGAGGAACGCTCCCTGCTGGAAGCGCTTGAAAGCGGTGAGATCATCCGCCTGCATGTGCTGGCCGACGGAGACGACGCAGAGAGCCAGCGCGTCAAACTGTGCGTGCGTGATGCGCTGATCGCCGCCTTTGGCGAATTGCTGTTGGACGCCTCTCAGACCGATGCGGACACAGTGTACGAAACGCTTTTGACCCATGTATCCCAGATGGAGGAAGCGGCGCTGGCCTGTGCCCGTGAAAACGGATTTACAGGGCCCGTTACCGCCGAGGCGGGGGTGCTGACGCTTCCGGCCAAAACCTACGGACAGGTCACGCTGCCGGAGGGAGACTACCGCGCTCTGCGGGTAACGCTGGGCAGCGGGCAGGGGCAAAACTGGTGGTGCGTGCTGTTTCCCCAGCTGTGCCTGGCGGTTTCCTCCGAGGGCGTGGAAGCACAGCCCGCCGAGGTGCCCGACCTGACCTGGGACACGAAACGCATCTTCTCCCAATGGCTGATTTTTCCCGTTTGACGGACAATCCGTCACAAACTATGCTATAATAGTCGCATCTCAATCACTGGAGGTGCGCCGCGATGCCAGGCTCTTTTTTGCCCGTTACGCCTGAGGAGGTTGCTCAACGGGGATGGGATGCGCCCGATTTTGTCTACGCCGTAGGCGAGGCATATGTGGATCATCCCTCCTTCGGTCATGCCATCATCGGCCGGGTGCTGGAGGCCGCAGGCTACCGCGTGGCGATGCTCTGCCTGCCGGAATATCACAGTGCGGAAGCGTTCAAGCGCTTTGGAAGGCCAAAGCTGGGTTTCCTGGTTTCCTCCGGGGTCATCGACAGCATGGTCAACCACTATACCGTAGCCCGCAAACGGCGCAATACCGACGTGTACGCCCCCGGCGGACGTGCCGGCCTGCGTCCCGACCGCGCGGTCACGGTGTACTGCAACCGCATCCATGAAGCATATCCGGGCATACCGGTGCTCATTGGTGGGGTGGAGGCTTCGCTGCGCCGGTTTTCGCACTATGATTACTGGGACAACAAGGTACGCCGCAGCGTCCTGGTGGATAGCGCCGCCACGCTGCTGCTTTACGGCATGGGCGAAAATACCATTCTGGATTGCTGTGACTGGGTGCGCCGGGGTATGCCCGCGCACGAGCTGCCCCGTCTGCGCGGCGTGTGCTACATGGCCAAGCAGCCTCCCAGAGACGCGCTGCTGCTGCCCTCCCATGCCGAGATCACCGCGGACAAGCATGCCTACTGCCGGGCTTTTCTGCTGGAATATCAGGAGCAGGACCCCGTGCGTGGGCACACACTGTGCCAGCAGCAGGATGCGCAACGCTATCTGGTGCAGAACCCGCCTGCGCTTCCGCTCACGCGTCAGGAGCTGGACCGCGTATACGACCTGCCCTTCACCCGTCTCGCCCACCCGATGTATGACGCCCAGGGCGGCGTGCCCGCGCTCCAGGAGGTGCGCTTCTCCATCAGTGCGGTACGCGGCTGCTTCGGGGCGTGCAGCTTTTGCGCCCTCACCTTTCATCAGGGGCGCATTGTTTCCTCCCGAAGCGAGGAATCCCTGCTAAAGGAAGCGCGCCTTCTGGCTTCTTTCCCTGATTTTAAGGGCTACATCCACGATGTGGGCGGCCCTACGGCCAATTTCCGCCAGCCCGCCTGCGACCGCCAGCTTCGGGAAGGCGCCTGTAAAAACCGGCAATGCCTTTACCCGACCCCCTGTAAGCATATGCGCGTAAGCCATACCGAGCTTGTTTCGCTGCTTCGCAAAATGCGGGCCATTCCGGGCGTGAAAAAGGTGTTCATCCGCTCCGGCATCCGCTATGATTATCTCATGGCCGACAAAAGCGATCAGTTTCTGACCGAGCTGTGCCGTTATCATGTGAGCGGCCAGCTGAAGGTCGCGCCGGAGCATATCAGCCCGAATGTGCTCGCCCGCATGGGCAAGCCACGGCGGGAGGTTTACGAGGCGTTTGTGGAGCGCTACAACGCCGTCAATCGGAAGTACGGCCTCAACCAGTATCTGGTGCCCTACCTGATGAGCAGTCATCCGGGCAGCACGCTCAAGGATGCGGTGGAGCTGGCGGAGTATCTGCGCGATACGGGCCATCAGCCGGAGCAGGTGCAGGATTTCTATCCCACCCCGGGCACCCTGAGCACCTGCATGTACTACACCGGCCTGGACCCGCGCGATATGCAGCCGGTCTACGTGCCTAAGAATCCCCATGAAAAGGCCATGCAGCGCGCCCTCTTGCAGTATCGCAACCCGGCCAATCACGATTTGGTGCGCGAGGCGCTGCGCCTGTGCGGCAGGGAGGATCTGATCGGCTTTGGTCCTCATGCGCTGGTGCCGCCGCGCACAATTCGCTCCTCAGCAGAGCGGAATTCCCGCGAAACGGCCGCCTCCAGGGCGAAAAGCGCCCGTACTCACGGGAGAGCTCCCGCCAGGTCGAGCGTTCCCGCATCCCGCCGCACGGACCGCGTTGCTCCCCGGCAGGGAGGCCGTCACGCCGGCGCCGGACGCAAAGGGGGCGGGCGTTCATGAACCTGTGCAGCTACTGGCGGGCTGTTCTCGCACAGGATGCGGACGGCATGCGCGCGTTTCTCGCACCGGACGCGGTGGTTCGCTGGCCCAACACGCGCGAGCGCTTTACAGCGGAGGAATTCATTCGGGTTAATTGCGCCTATCCCGGCGCATGGAAAGGCGGGCTGGAACGCGTGGAGTATGCCGGCGACGTGGCCATCTGCGTGGTCCTGGTCCAGTCGGCGGATGATGCACAGTCGCTGCACGCGGTTTCTTTCCTGCGCCTGCACGGAGACAGGATTGTTCAGATCGACGAATACTGGAGCGACGACGGTCCCGTGCCGCCATGGCGGATGAAACTGCTTGCCGGTGGACTTGCTGCAAAGCAGCCAAAGCGACCTGAGGTGTGAGCAAACAAGGGATGCGCGCAGCAGGCAACAGAACGCCGATGTTTGCGAAAAGGGGAAAGGTATCCTGGGAACGATTGAACGTTCCTGTGAATCGTATACTCTCCGGATGAATTGCCTTTCAGGATCAAAGGGGCTTTTCTTCAAATTGACGCGCTGCTCGAATTGTGCTATGATACCGCCAGTATGCACATGGGAGGACAGGCATGATCCGCTTGATCGCTACGGACCTGGATGGAACTTTGCTGGAGCCGGACGGCACCCTGCCGGACGGGACATATGAAACGGTGGAGGAGCTTACGCGCAGGGGCGTGCTGTTCACCGCGTGCAGCGGCCGGCAGTACGGCAACCTGCGCCGTCTGTTTGCGCCGGTGGCGCGGCATATGGCTTTTATCTCTGAAAACGGAGCGCTTTGCTTTTATGGGGGAGAGGTGATCGGCGTCATTCCCATTCCGGAGGATATGGCGCGAGAGATCATCGCGGATATTGAGGCGGCGGGAATGAACCTGCTGATCAGCGGCCGTCACACCACCTATATGCTGGATCGGAATCGCCGTTATACAGATGATATCGTCTACCGCCTGCGCAATACCGTTACCATCGTGGATCGTCCGGATGACATCGCCGAACCCATGCTCAAAATTTCCGGACAGATCGATGAGGGCTTGGAGGATATCGCTCCGGCGCTTTTGAAAAAATGGGGAAGCAGGCTGACCGCGACGGTGTCCGGCCGCGACTGGTTTGATTTTACCGCAGCCAACAAGGGCATGGGCATGCGGATGCTCATGGAGCGCACGGGCATTTCAAAGGAAGAAGCTGTCGCTTTTGGCGACAACTTCAACGATGAAACCATGTTGGACAGCGTGGGCCATCCGTTTTTGATGCAGCATGCCAATCCGGCGTTGCGTAAGCCGGGAATCCATCTGTGCGAAAAAGAGCTGCCGGTTTTGCGGCAGCTGATTGAGACCGGAACCTTTCCGGAATCGGGATTTATCGGATAAAATTGGTGCGAAGAGGCGCTTCCGGCTCGGGCTGGGGCACGCCTGCCTGACGGCCGGCCTCCATGCATTTGAGCAGCCAGGCCATGTTGCGTGCCAGCGTGCGCATGGTTTGAAGGCCCTCTTCATCCTTGCGGACCTCGTCGGGCGTATTTCCGTGCACCTGGTTCCAGTATTGCGAGGAAACCACCGGCATGCAGTTGATGGTGAAAAAGCGGTTGATATCATCGAAGGTGGTAGCGCATCCGCCGCGCCGCGCGCTGACCACCGCGGCGGCGGGCTTGCCTGCCAGACGCGCACCCTGGCTGTAAAACAGCCGGTCCATAAAGCATTTCAGCTGGCCGGAAATGCCCGCGTAAAACACCGGAGAGCCAAATACCAGCCCGTCGGCTTCAACCAGCTTTTCTGCCAGCGCGTTTACCGCGTCGTCAAATACGCAGCGACCCGCCTTCCGGCAATAGCCGCAGCCGATGCAGCCGTGAATGGCGGCCTTGCCGATATGCACGATTTCCGTTTCCACGCCCTGACGGCCGAACTCGTCCGCCATTTCCTTCAGCGCTGTATAGGTGCAGCCCTTCTCATTGGGGCTGCCGTTGACCAGAACCACTTTCATTGCTGTTCCCTCCTTAGGTTCCTTATCAGTATAGCACAAAAACACCGGGGAAGAACATCCCCTGGACAGAAATAAGCATCCACGCTATGCGTTCAAACGCCCTTTACGATGGCGCGAAGCCGGTTGTCCGCAACAAAAGGCGCTGTCCTCGGATCACCGTCCGCACGGTAGACCGCCAGGCTTCCCAAATCAAAGATGGAGCTCCAGACGGTCTCGAAATCCGGAATGTCGTCATATTGGCACATGAAACCCTCATCGCCTTTCAACAGCCGCATGGCCGCCTCGGTTTGATCGCCCTGCATCGGAGTGGAAAAATGATCAATCACGGTCCTGTAGCGTTTGGCAGAATGAAAGTCTCCGTCGCCGGAGCAGTCGCCGCATCCACTGGGTTCATCCAAAAAACGGTTTACGGCGCACACCACTCGTCCTCCCGGCAGAGAAATGGGGGGGCGCACCCGTTTGACGCAAGGTGTGCATTCGACAACCGCCATTTCTCCGCTCGCGTCGGCCAGCAGCAGGTTGCAATTGCCCGCGATGGGCAACGCCATCAGCAGGTCAAGGGCGTGCTTTGCACTGACGGCCCGTTCAAGCAAATATCTGATCACAAAACAGGCATTCAGACCGGGCCGCAGCTGTTCGGGGTTTGTGAGCACGAAGGTCATGGCTGCGACCAGGCCGTGTTCGTTCAGCCCTTCCTCGCCGTTGATGAACGAGGAGGTTGTCATGCAAAACCGGTTTCCTCCGTTGGGAAGGTACAGTTCGCTTTTGCTCGCCTGCTTCAAATAGGGCGGCAAATCATTGTTTCTTCCATAAAGGGTGCAGCTGCCATTGCTGTGAGCAAAGGCGGTGCATCCTCTGATCTCAGTGGGCAGGTTATCCTCCAGATTATACATGCAGCATCCCATGCACAGCAGCCAGGAGGCCAGAGCGGCGTAATCTGTGCCAGTTGCTTCGCTCACGCCCCTGATTTCCGCGCAGACCTCCGGGAAAAAATGCCTGAGGATGGCTTCGCTTCGTTTGCCATGTTCCAGTTGAAAACGGTCCAGACGCAAGGGAAAGGTTATGCCATTTCGCTTCAGAAGCGTTCCACGCTCCACGCCCATTTGAAAATAATCGCCTTTCCAGACCAGGTATTGCATTTCTTTTCCTCCATTTCGGCCCCGCTTGCAGAGGGGCAATTTTTGTCGTGAGGCAGTGTAATTGAATAAAAATTGAATTGCAATACCCTGGGGCATCATCTCACGCAATCAAACAGCGGCATGGCCTTGGCCATGCCGCTGCAAATCGTTGAAACGAAGGTTGCTTACTTCTCCTTGACAATTTCCTCTTCGGGCACGCTGTGGGCCACCAGGCCGGGCTTGGGCTCCTTGGCTTCCGGCATAATCAGGTTCAGCAAAATACCGGAGATAATGCCCAGGCCAATGCCGCTGAAGCTGAAATCGGGGCCGCCGATGGTGGCGCCGCCCATGGCCAGCACCAGCATCACCGCGGCGATGCAAAGGTTGCGGTTCTTGGTGAAGTCCACATGGTTTTCCACCAGCGTGCGCAGGCCCACCGAGGCGATCATGCCATAGAGCACGATGCACGCGCCGCCCAGCACACAGTTGGGCACGGTTTCCACAATGCCGATGGCCTTGCCGCAGAAGGAAACCACGATGGCGATCACCGCGGCGATGCGCAGGGTAACGGGGTTATAGTTGCCGGTTGCAGCCAGCACGGCGGTGTTTTCAGAGTAGGTGGTGTTCGCGGGACCGCCGATGAAGCCGGCCACCATGGTGGCCAGACCGTCGCCCGCCATGGTCCGGTGCAAACCGGGGTCCTTGGTAAAGTCGCGGCCCACCACGGCACCGTTGGCGTACACATCGCCCACATGCTCCACCATCGTTACGATGGCTACCGGGCTGATGACGCCGATGGCACGCAGAATTTGTGATCCACGGCCTGCAAAGTCAAAGGTGGGGAATACCACATTGGGCAGCTCAATCCAGCCATGCTGGCTGATGGCGTTGAGGTTCATCAGCCCGGCGGGGGCGATGCCCGTAGCGGTAACGATCAATGTGACCACATAGCCTGTACCCAGCGCGATGGCGATGGAGGCCATTTTGAACATGCCCTTGCCGTAGCTGGAGAGAAGCACCGCCGTCAGACAGGTGAGCAGCGCCAGCACCCAGCTCCAGTAGTAGCCGGAGGTGAAGAGGGCGAAGCCGTTGTTGTTCTGAATATTATCGATGGCGGAGGACGCCAGGTTCAGGCCGATGATGGCAATGCCCACGCCCCGCACCACAGGCGGGAACAGCCGATCGATAAACCTCATGCCGATAAGCTTGATCAGCAGAGCGAACACCAGGTAGATGGCGCCCGCGCCCATCACGCCCCACATGGCCACCTGGATCTGCTCCACGCGGTTCATGCCGAAGGAATTAGGCGCGCCTGCCGGATCGAGCACCACGCACAGCGCCGCGATGAAGGCGAAGGAGGAACCCAGGAACACGGGATTCTTACCGCCTGTGCACAGGTGGAACACCAGCGTGCCAAGGCCGGCGGCCAGCAGGGCCACGCCCACGTCAAGGCCCGTCAGCAGAGGAACGAGGATGGTGGCACAACTCATGGCGAAAGCGTGCTGGAAGCCCAGCGCCACCGCCTTGCCCGCGCCCACCCGCTCGTACGTTTTTGCGCCCGGAAACAGGAAATCGTTCAGTTTTTTGAGGCCGTTCATTCGTGCATGCTCCTTTGTATTGATGTGCATGCAAAGCCCCGCGGCAGGAAAAACCCGCTGCCGGGCCCACACTCGTTTACATACTTTACAGCACCTGCAGGCGCTTTGTCAACCGCAAAAATGAACATAAAACAAAAATTTTTTTGAAATGTGCGGAAAAAAGCGGAGGCCCGCACCGCAGGCCTCCGCCGGGAGAAAAGGAACCCTTATTTCTTTCCCGTCAGCTTCTCATACAGCTTCACATATTCGCCCGCACTGTGGGTCCAGCTGTAGTCGCCCTGCATGCCGCGGGTGCGCAGCAGTTTGATCACATCCGGATGCTCACGGTAATACTCCAGCGCGCGGCGGATGACATTGAGCATATCATGCGCGTTGTAGTTGAGGAAGGTGAAGCCGTTGCCTGCCTGCGTGTATTCGTTGTAACTGAGCACGGTGTCGCGCAGACCGCCGGTCTCGCGCACGATGGGAATGGTGCCATAACGCAGCGAGATCAGCTGACTCAGGCCGCACGGCTCAAACAGCGAGGGCATCAGGAAGAAGTCTGCGCCCGCATACATCTTGTGAGCCAGCTCGTGGTCCATGGCGAAACGGGCGGCCAGCTGGCCGCGGTACTGCTGCTCAGCCCAGCTGAACAGGTTGGTGTAGCGCGCGTCACCCATGCCCAAAACAGCCATTTGCACCTTTTCGCTCATGATGTCCCCGATGACGCAGTCCACCAGATCCAGGCCCTTCTGATTGCTCAGGCGGCCCACCATGGCGATCAGCGGAATGTCCGGGTCCACCTTCAGGCCCAGGTCCTTTTGCAGCTTGGCCTTGTTTTCCGCCTTGCCGCTCATGTCTTTCAGGGTGTAGTTTTTATAGATCATGGGATCGGTAGCGGGGTTGTACTCGTCCACGTCGATGCCGTTGAGCACGCCGTAAAGCGAGTCACGCCGCGCGCGAATCAGCCCGTCAAGGCGCTCGCCGTAGTAGGCGGTGGTGATTTCCTCGGCGTAGCTGGGGCTTACGGTGGTGATGGCGTCGGCATAGACCAGGCCGGCCTTCATAAAGTTGGCGCAGCCAAAGCACTCCAGCTTATCCGAAGTCCACAGCCCGTCGCCCAGGCCCAGCACATCCTGCACGTCCTTGATGCCGAAAATGCCCTGGTATTGCAGGTTGTGGATGGTAAACATCGTGCGGATGTGCGCATAGAAGGGCAGGTGGGCGTACTGGATTTTCAAAAGCGCGGGAATCATGCCGCTTTGCCAGTCGTGCGCATGTATAATGTCGGGGCTGAAGTCCAGAAGCGGCAGAGCGTTGAGGCAGGCGCGGCAGAAGAAGCCGTAGCGCTCGTACTCGTCGCCGCCCAGACCGTAAATGTAGGGCCGGCCGAAGTAGTACTTGTTGTCCAGGAAATAGTAGAGCACGCCATCTTTTTTGAGCATCTGCACGCCGCAATACTGCCTGCGCCAGCCCAATTGAACGTCAAAGTCCAGCAGGTACTGCATCTGCTCCTGCCACTTCTGGGCGATGGCGGTGTACATTGGCAAAATGACGCGCACATCGTGGCCTTTCTTGGCCAGCACGGGCGCCAGCGCGCCCACCACGTCCGCCAGGCCGCCCGTCTTGACAAAGGGCACGCATTCGCTGGCTGTGAACAGAATCTTCATACCTTGAAACTCCTTCCAACGTCCTTAGATGATCATGTTCTTGGAAATCACGATGGGGTAGGCGCTCGGGCCGATGAGCCGGCCGTCATGCTTGATGATGGCCTGCTTGTCGAGAATGCAGTTTTCCAGCTGCACGCCTTCCTCAATGTGGCAGTCCTGCATGATGATGCAGTTTTTCACATGCGCCCCTTTGTCGATCTTGACCCCGCGGAACAGCACGCTGTGCTCCACCATGCCGTTGATGATGCAGCCGTCCGCCACCATGGAATTGAGCACCCACGCATCGTCCATGTACCGGGCGGGCAGCTCGTCGCGCACCTTGGTGTATACCGGCTTATCCTCCGGGAACAGGCGGTGGCGCACATCGGTGTCCAGCGTGGCCAGGTTGAACTTGAAGTAGCTCTGCACGCTGTCCAGACGGAAGCATATATCCTTATATTCGTAGCCGCACAGATTCAGACCCGCATCGCGCGCCATCCGCTGGAGCACGTCTCGCACCAGGTCATGATAGCCGTGCGCGGCGCCGCGGTCCACCAGGTCGATCAAAAGGTCCTTGCGGAGCAATATCACGTCCATGCTGGTGTTCTCGTAGCGAGGCTTGGTCGGGTCGATTTCGATATCGATCACCTTGCCGGTGGGGTCGATGTCCAGATACGTGCCGTATTCGGGCCGCTGCATTTCCGGGTCCTTGGTGTAGAGCATCATCACATCGCACCCGGAATCCAGATAGCTTTTGAACATGTCCGTGAAGTTGGCGTTGAATACGATCAGGCTGTTGCACAGCAGCACATATTCCTGACGGCTGCGGCGCAGGTAGTTCATGTTGGAGTGCAGCGCGTCCAGCGATCCGTTGTACACGCCCACGTTGTCGCGCGTCAGGAACGGCGGCAGAATGTAGAGACCGTCGTTTTTGCCATGCAGGTCCCATTCCTTGCCGCTGCCCAGATGGTCCATCAGGCTGTGATAGTTTTTCTGCATGATGACGCCCACATTGCGGATGCCGCTGTTCACCATGCTGGAAACGAGAAAGTCGATCACGCGGTACCGTCCGGCCACGGGCAGGGCGGCAATGGCGCGGGTCATGGTCAATTCACGGAGGCGGGCGTCGCTCTCGCCGGTGTAAATCACGCCCATAACATCTTTCATGGTGTTCATTCCTTTCAAGTCATGTTCTGGGATTCCTTCGGGCGTTACTCCGCTTTCGCCTCAGCGAAGGTGGTTTCGTCCACCTGCTGTCCGGCGGTTACCTGGACGCCGGCGGGCAGGGTGACATTCTGACCGATGACGGCGATGTTCCCCTCCGCTTCGCCCACAAAGGTGCCTGCGCCCACCACGGCGTTTTCTGCCACAATGGCCCGGCGCACCACCGCACCCCGGTGAATCACCGCACCGGGCATGATAACGCTGTCCCGTACGTTGGCGCCTTCCTCCACGGTTACACCGGCGAACAATACGGAATGATCCACCGTGCCATACACTTCGCAACCTTCGGTAATCAGGCTGTCGTTCACTGTGGCGCCCTTGGCGATGTAGTGAGGCGCCATGCCCGGATTACGGGCGTAGATCCGCCACTTTTTGTCATGCAGGTCAATGGGCATGGGGGTGGAAAGCAGATCCATATTGGCCTCCCAGAGGCTCTCAATGGTGCCTACATCCTTCCAGTAGCCATCAAAGCTGTACGCGCACAGCACCTGTTTGTCCGCCAGCATGGTGGGGATGATATTCTTGCCAAAGTCGTTGCTGCTCTTCTTGTCCGCCTCGTCGGCGATCAGGTACTGACGCAGTTTTTCCCAGGTAAAGATATACACACCCATGGAAGCCTTGTTGGACTTGGGGTTCTTGGGCTTTTCTTCGAACTCAATGATGTTGTCGTCCGCGTCGGTGTTCATAATGCCGAAGCGGCTGGCATCGGCCCAGGGCACTTCGCGCACGGCGATGGTGGCGTCCGCCTTGTGACGGATGTGGAAATTCAGCATGTCATTGTAGTCCATCTTATAGATGTGGTCACCGCTGAGGATGAGCACATAATCCGGATTATACTGGGAGATGAACGCCATGTTCTGATAAATGGCGTTGGCCGTGCCGCGATA
>ERZ826242.2861-NODE-2861-length-13725-cov-15.533504_pt1 | contig 13725 bp, 10 predicted proteins | sample MGYA00519871_ERZ826242 | MGnify/ENA primary metagenome ERZ826242 (study PRJEB31778, sample SAMEA3449226) | human gut metagenome | biome: human gut; feature: human-associated habitat; material: faeces | place: United Kingdom | collected 2010/2012 ...
AGAAGAAGAGCGAGTACGCCATCCAGCTCAACGAGAAGCAGAAGGTCAAGTTCGTCTACGGCATTCTGGAGAAGCAGTTCCATGCTTACTATGAGAAGGCTTCCGCCATGCCCGGCAAGACCGGCGAGAACCTGCTGAGCCTGGTAGAGCGCCGTCTGGACAACGTGGTGTACCGTCTGGGCTTCGCCATGACCCGCCGTGAGGCCCGTCAGCTGGTGAACCACGCCCATTTCACTGTCAATGGCCACAAGGTCAACATCCCCTCCTACCTGGTGCGCGTGGGCGATGTGATCGAGGTCAAGGAGAGCAGCCGCTCTTCCGTGGCTTTCAAGCGTCTGACTGCTGAGGATGCGCCCATGGTCAACGTCCCCAAGTGGCTGGAGCGTGACAAGAACGCCCTGAAGGGCACTGTTGTCACCATGCCCGCCCGCGAGGACATCGACATGCCCATCGAGGAGCATCTGATCGTCGAGTTGTACTCCAAGTAATAGGGTTCAAACCCTCACGAAGCACTGGAACCAAATAGGATGCGGCCCTCCAGGCCGCTCCGCCAAAAGAATGAAGGAGGGTACTGCATGATCGAAATTGAGAAGCCCCAGATCGAGTGTATCGAAACACCCGGCGACGCTTCCTATGGAAAATATGTGATCGAACCCCTGGAGCGCGGTTACGGAACGACCCTGGGTAATGCGCTGCGGCGTATTATGCTCTCGTCTCTCCCCGGCACGGCGGCCACCAGCATCAAAATTGCCGGTGTGCAGCACGAGTTTTCCACCATCCCCGGTGTGAAGGAGGATGTGACGGAGATCGTTCTGAACGTGAAGAATCTGTTGACCAAGCTGCACTGCGAGGGAGGCAAAACGGTTTTTATCGAGGCCACCGGTCCCTGCGAAGTGACAGCCGGCGACATCAAGAGCGACGGTGAAGTGGAGGTCCTGAACCCCGAGCTTCATCTGGCTACTCTGGACGTGGGTGCCACGCTGAGCATGGAGATCACGCTGAGCCATGGCCGCGGCTACGTGTCCGCGGACCGCAACAAGGCGCTCCGTCCCAATGTGATCGGTGTGATCCCCATCGACAGCATCTACACCCCCGTCTACAAGGTCAACTACACTGTGGAGAGCACCCGTGTCGGCGCCTCCAGCGACTACGATAAGCTGACGCTGGAGGTCTGGACGGACACCACCATCACGGCCCGTGATGCGGTGTCTCTGGGCGCCAAGATCCTGTGTGACCACTTTGCCCTGTTCACTGACCTGTCCGACACGCTGGGCGACAAGTCCACCGTGGTGGAAAAGGCCGCTGATTCTAAGGACAAGATGCTGGAACTGACCATCGAGGAGCTGGATCTGTCCGTCCGCAGCTTCAACTGCCTCAAGCGCGCCAACATCAACACCGTCGAGGACTTGATCTCCAAGACCGAGGACGAGATGATGAAGGTACGCAATCTGGGACGCAAGTCCCTGGAGGAAGTCATCAACAAGCTGGCGATGATGGGCCTGTCCCTGGCCAGCGAAGACAACAACTAACGATCCAGCGCATACCGCGCCCGATCATAACAAGGAGGAAACTGAAATGCCCGGAACTCGTAAGCTCGGTAAGACTACCGATCAGCGTATGGCGATGCTCCGTCAGCAGGTCACCGATTTCCTGGACAAGGGCCGTATGGAGACTACCATCACCCGTGCCAAGGAGATCAAGCCCATGGCCGAGAAGATGATCACCCTCGGCAAGAAGGGCGATCTGGCTGCTTACCGTCAGGCGCTGAGCTTCATCACCCGCGAAGACGTGGCCAACAAGCTGTTCAAGGAGCTGGCTCCCAGCTACGCAGAACGCAACGGCGGCTACACCCGCATCATTCGCACCGGCATCCGCCGCGGTGACGCTGCGGAGACTGCTGTCATCGAGCTGGTGAAATAAGCGAAGTCTAAACTGCAAAAACGCCCTTTCCCATGGCCTCTGCTATGGGAAAGGGCGTTTTTTCGCGCCGCCACTTCAGGTTGCGCCGGAAAATTTGCCCGCGCAACCTGAAGTTGATGGACAAACACCCCCATCTGCCTGTATAATAGGGCTGAAAAACGGAGAAAGGGAGGGCTTGCCATGGCAACCATCCGCTGCCGGTCCTGCGGCCGCATATACGATTACAACAAACAGGACATGTGCCCCAAGTGCGGCGCCTATAACCGTCCGCCCCACCGCGAGCGGGTGGACCCCGATGGCACCGTCCACTTCGTGGAGGACCAGTCCATCCCGCCCCGCCGCGGCAAGGTCTGCTACGAGGAAAAGACCTGCTATGAGGATCAGACCCGCCGCGGCTCCCGTGAGAAAGCCGCCCACACCGGGTCCGGCAGCGCCCGCGCACAGGAGTGGGAGAACACCAAGAACAGCGCCGACCACGCCGTAAACCATGTGGGCGGTATGAATACGCGGAGTCGCGGAAGGACAGTGGTCCTGATCGTCGCGGCCGTCAGCGTCCTCATTTCGCTGATAGGCTCCTGCCAGACCCACCTCAGCTACACCTCCGAGCCAGAGCCCGACTGGCCTGTCGAACCCGCCACAGAGATCACCGACCCCACCGATACCTACCGGTTTGGCTGTGCCTTTGAGCTGATGGGCCAGACCGGCACAGTCACTGAGGTGGGGACCAGCGGCCAGCGCATTATGATCACCGTGGAGGGTCTGGAGCACGACACCTATTACCCACCCTATCTGGTGGCCTACGACAGCGACGGCTATTTCGTGGATCTTGCATCTCCCAACGAGATCACGGATTGGGATTCCGGCACCACCTATACCTACGACCGCGACGACATGACCGGCCTCGAGGACGCGGCCCAATGGACGCTGGAGTTCGACGTGCTGGAGGAGCAGGACGGCAGTATGGTGTTCACCGGCGACGAGGTAGTCGTGGACCTGACCGGCTACGTACAGTAACCGCCGCAGCCGCCCCGTCATACCCAGCCCTACCCCGCGCATATACTGCCACCGGTGATTTGATGAAGAAGCTCCTCCGCACCGCGCTGGCCGCATGGGCCGCAGTGATCCTGCTGCCTGCCTGCACCGTCCCCAGCTCCTACGACCCCGCCGTGCCTCACGCGGTGACCCCTGCCGTCTCTGCGGATACCCCGACGGATGCCGACCCCAGCGCCCCAAAATACGTGGCCCTCACCTTTGACGACGGCCCCTCGCCCCGCTGCACGCCCCGCCTGCTGGACGGTCTGGCGGAATACGGCGCCCGTGCCACCTTCTTCGTGGTGGGCTGCCAGACGGTGAAGGATCCGGACATCGTCCGGCGTATCGCCGCCGAGGGGCATCAGGTGGGAAACCATTCCTACGACCACCCACAGATGGACAGCCTGACCTGCGCGCAGGCACTGGCCGACCTGCAAAAAAACGACGATCTGCTTCGGGAGCTGCTGGGGGAGGGGGACTACTGGGTGCGCCCGCCCTACGGCCTGTGTACCGACCGGGAGGCGGCCGCCCTATCCGTGCCGCTGGTGAACTGGTCGGTGGACACCGAGGACTGGAAGAGCAAGGATGCCGATAAGATCCTGGATATCATCTACCGTCAGGTGTCCGACGGCGACATTGTGCTTCTCCACGACCGCTACCAGAACACGGTGGATGCGGTGCTCCGCGCCGTGCCCCACCTGCAGGAGCAGGGTTACGTGTTCGTCACCGTGTCGGAGCTGCTGACCCTGAAGGGGGTCACGCCGGAGTCCGGTGTCACCTACCACAGTGTAAAATAAAAAACCCTCCCGAAGCGACAGCCTCGGGAGGGTTTGATTCACTTTAGCCTTATGCAGCGGCGGCCAGCATACAGTTGATGACCAGCGTCAGCACGACGAAGATGGCGCCCACCCACTTGGTGGCCTTAGCCAGCTTGGCGTCGATGCTCTTGGCCTTGGACTTGGCCATGTAGCTGTCGGCGATGCCGCCGATAGCGCCGGACAGGCCCTGGCTCTTACCGGACTGGAACAGCACGATGGCGATCAGGATCAAAGCAGCCAGCAGCTGCAGAATGGTAACGAAAATCAGCATAACGGGAACCTCCACATCTATTCCGTGCCGCAGGGCACATAATTCACAGTACAAACGATTTTACCATAATACAACCGCCAATGCAAGGGGTGACGGCAGATTTTTTCCCTATTTTACCGAAAAAATGATAGAACAAATGTTGCAATCTGCAAAAACCTGTGGTACACTATATTTACAACTATCAGCCGTCGCAGAGAAAGGGGTATCCACATGGCGAAGCTGACTAAAATGCAGCAGAAGATCTACGACTATATCGCCGAGACCACGCGGCAGCAGGGCTATCCGCCCTCCGTCCGCGAGATTGGGGAGGCGGTGGGCCTGCGCTCACCGTCCACGGTACACTTTCATTTGAAGCATATGGAGGAGATGGGCGTCCTGACCAAGGGGGCCGGCAAGGGCCGCGCCCTGACGCTGACGCCGCTGGAGGGCGCAGCGCCCGCCGCACCGACTGCGCCTGCGTCCCACTCTGCCCCTGCGGAGCCGGAGATGCCCGTGGGCCGCGTCCCCATCGTGGGCACGGTGGCCGCTGGCGCACCCATCCTGGCTCAGGAGTGCATCGAGGACTATCTGACCTTCGACACCAACGGACGGGAGGGGGAGTATTTTGCCCTGCGGGTGCGGGGTGAGTCCATGCTGAATGCCGGCATCCTGCCCGGTGATCTGGTGGTGGTGCATCAGCAGCCGGAGGCCCATAACGGCGAGATCGTGGTGGCCCTGCTGGGGGAGGAGGCCACAGTGAAGCGGCTCAGCCGCCGTAACGGACAGGTCTGGCTCCTGCCGGAGAACGACGCATACAGCCCCATCGACGGCCATGATGCCGCCATTCTGGGTAAAGTGACCGCTGTGGTCCGCCAGTACTGATCCGCTGCACGGGTGCCATCGTCATTCCACACAGCGCGGCGTCCTTCCGCGCCGCTGTGCGTATCTATCACCCGTCCGCAGCGCCCTTTCGCAGCGCGGCGCAGCTTTGCGCCGCCGCGCATATGTCTGATTGAATAGAAAAGGCACACCGATTTTAGGACCGGTGTGCCTTTTACACAGCGTGTTTTATCTGGTTCTCTCAATGTCTTCATCATGAAGCCGATCCGGAAGAAAAACCGGAAATTAACCGGAAATTATTTGGCCGCCTGGGGGGTGTCCAGGTGGACGGTCCACTGCTCCAGCGAGAAGAAGGGGTCCGTTTCCGTGGCAGTCAGGCCCTCCACCAGTCCGGTGGTGGTCAGCACCGAATCGGACTTGAAGCACAGGGGGGCGATGGGCATTTTTTCCAGCAGGTCCTGCCACAGCGCCGTCAGCGCTTTCGACCGCTGACCCTCCGATGCCGTGCGGCAGGCGGCCAGCAGAACGTCGGTGTCCTCATCGGAAAAGCCGCCGTAATTCAGAGGACCCTCCGTGCCGACAAGCTCCAGAATATCCCAGTCCGCCGTCAGGCGGCACTCGCCGTAATACAGGTCGAAGCTGCCGTCCTGTAGCCGCTGGAGGTACGTCTCCCAGGGCACACTGTCCACCGTCACCGTCAGGCCGCAGCGGCTCAGCGCGGCGGCGATCTCCTGAGCGGCGCTGACCTTGAAGGAGTTTTCCTCGTTGACCAGCAGCGTCACGGATACCCCGGCATACATGCCTGCGGAAGCGTTGTCAGAACTGGTGTTTCCGGCATTTGCGGCATCGCCTGAGGTTCCGGCTTCTTCCTGCGTCAGCTGCTGGAGCGCGGCGATGCTGTACGGCGCCTCCAGCTCCGTGGGGTACTCCTCACTGGCGGGGGAGAGAGGGAACTGGGCGGCGCTGCCGTGGCCCAGCAGGCAGGAATCCACCAGAGCCTGACGGTCCGCGGCTGCGCTGACCGCCTGCCGCAGTGCAGCATCGCTGAAGGGCGCACGGCGGGTGTTGAAGCCCAGAAACTGCATCACAGACGTGGGGGCATCGGTATAGTCGCCGCTGGCGGACACGCCGGACGCACCGGTGCCGGTGAGGTCCAGCGGCAGCAGCTGGACCTCGCGGGAGGAAAAGGCGTAGAGCATGGTGTCGCGGTCCTTGCAGTGCAGCAGCTCAATGCGCCGCAGCGGCAGGGCCTTCTGCTGCCACCAGCTGGGATTTTGTTCCAGGTACGCGCCGCTATCCGATGCGGTGAACACGTAGGGGCCGGTACCCACCGGCACGGTATCCGACTCGGTGCCGGCCTTGACAATGGGAATGTCCAGCCGCCACGCCAGCGTGGCCAGATCGGTGCTCATGGTGATGCGGACGGTGTCGCCCTGTGCGCGGACGGAGGACACCTCCGCCAGCCGCGCAGCGTACCGCTGGGACTGCCGTGCCCGTTCCAGCGTGGCCGCCACGTCCCGTGCCGTCAGGGCAGAGCCGTCGGAAAAGGTGACGCCGCTGCGCAGTGTCAGCGTATAGACCCGCTGCTCCGCATCGTAGGTGCAGCTGTCCGCCAGCAGAGGACGGAGGACGTAGTGCTCGTCCAGCTCAAACAGCTTTTCATACAGCAGGGCCCCCACCGATGACTGCACCGTCTCCGTGGTGGTAACAGGGTCCAGACTCTCTCCGGCAAAATAGGGCAGGGTGAAGGTGGTCAGAGGCTCCGGCTCCGGCGTCTCATTCTCCGCGCCGTAAAACTCCGACAGCTCGCCCAGCGGGTCGGATGGCTCCTCCCAGTTGGCGCAGCCGGTGGCGGTGAGCAGCAGCGCCGCCAGCAGCAGACACAAGAGACGCCGTCTCATGGCGTCACCTCCCGCAGGGAGATCAGCGCCGCCTGCTCGCCCCGCCGCAGGCCGGTTTTCCGGTGGCTCCAGTACAGATCGGGGCGGCAATAGGTGCAGTCACCGCAGAGGTCGATATGCCGCACGCCGGCCTTTTGCAGCCACAGGGCGTTGACGGCCTTCAGGTCGATGTGCCACTTTTGGCCGTTCCACGCCATGAAGGGCTCGGCCTCCACCCCCAGCACCTCACGGAGGGCGGTTGGCACGTCGTTGTCCGTTTCAAAGCAACACGGCCCGATGGCGGGGCCAATGGCGGCGCGGATATGGGCGGGATCGCAGCCGAAGGCGTCCTGCATGGCGCGGACGGTCTTGCCAACGATGCCGGCGGCGGTGCCCCGCCAGCCGGCGTGGGCGGCCCCTACGGCGCGGCGCACCGGATCGTGGAGCAGGATCACATTGCAGTCGGCGGAGAACACCACCAGCGGGATACCGGGCACGTCGGTGATAAGGGCATCGGCACTGTCGTAGTCCTGGGGGACCCAGAGGCCCTTGCCGCAGTCTGCCGCCGTCACCAGACGCACATCGTCGCGGTGGATCTGACGGCTCAGCACGGCGCGGCGGACATCCATGTCCAGCGCGGCGCACAGGCGGCGGAAGTTCTCCTGCACGTTGGCAATGTCGTCGCCCCGCCGGTCGTCCAGATTCAGGCTGTCCCACGGGGCGGGGGACACGCCGCCCAGACGGGTGGAGAAGCCGTGGCGGATGCCGTCCGATGCCAGTGCGTCGGCGGTGAGGAACGTGATGCCGTTTTTCATTTGGGTGTGGAACATGGCGGCTCCTTTCGGAAAGCAAGGCGGGCGGCGGCTGATGCCGCCGCCCGCCGGTCAGTTGGGATAGGGGTGTCTCAAACGACAGCCCAGCGGAGCGGGTATCGTTTGAAATCATTTAAGAGTGGTACTCCTTGCAGGTACACTTCTTCCACTTCAGACCGCTGCCGCAGGCACTTTGGCGCCCCAAATCTTTGATTTGGCTGGCGTCATGCGACCGTAGGCAGCGCGCAGGGGAGAAATGCGGGCCGAACTCAGGAGTGGTACTCCTTGCAGGTACACTTCTTCCACTTCAGACCGCTGCCGCAGGGGCAGAGGTCGTTGCGGCCCACCTTTACCACGCGGGTGGGGCGCTTCTTCACGGTGCCATCGCCGCCCACATTCTCGGTGATGCCGGAGGCCACGCGCTCGCGCTTGACCTCCTGGTTCTGGCGCAGGCGCACGGAGTACAGACGGCGCACCGTCTCCTCCTTCATGGCATTGACCATCTCCTCAAACATCTCCAGAGACTCTTTCTTGTAGGCGTCCACCGGATTGGTCTGAGCGTAGGCCCGCAGGCGGATGCCCTGGCGCAGATCCTGCATGGCGTCGATGTGCTCCATCCAGTACTCGTCCACCACACGCAGCAGGATGACACGCTCCAGCTCGCGCATGACAGGGGGTGTGATCTCCGCCTCCTTCTTGGCATAGTAGTCGGCGGCGGCGGCGGTGAACAGGTCGGTGAAGTCCTGCTGGGTCATGGTCTTGAGCTGATCCTCGTCAATTTTCACGGTATACTTGGGGAAGTAGACGCCTTCCACGCTGTGCAGCAGGTCGCGGCAGGCGGCCATATCCAGATGCTCGCTGCCCAGGAAGGCGGTGTGGACCAGATCGGAGATGGCGCCGTTCATCATGTTCATGATGATGTCCTTGACATCCATGCCGTCCAGCACCTGCTTGCGCTGGCCGTAGATGATCTCGCGCTGCTTGTTCATGACATCGTCGTACTCCAGCACGGACTTACGGGTCTGGAAGTTGCGGCTCTCCACGGTGGTCTGCGCCTGCTCGATGGCGCGGGAGAGCATCTTGCTCTCAATGGGAGTGTCCTCATCAATGTCCATGCGCTCCATCAGAGAGGTGACGCGGTCACCGCCGAACAGGCGCATCAGATCGTCCTCCAGAGAGATGTAGAAGCGGGTCTCGCCGGGGTCGCCCTGACGGCCGGCACGGCCTCGGAGCTGGTTGTCGATACGGCGGGAGTCGTGACGCTCCGTGCCGATGATGAACAGGCCGCCGGCGGCACGGACCTTCTCGGCCTCGCCGGCGATCTCCGCCTTGTGCTGAGCCAGCTTTTCGGCAAACAGCTTGCGGGCGTTGAGGATCTCCTCGTTGTCCGTCTCGGCGTAGCCGGTGGCCTCGGCGATCAGCTCGTCGGTGAGTCCAGCCTTGCGCAGGTCGTTCTTGGCCATGTACTCGGCGTTGCCGCCCAGCATGATATCCGTACCACGGCCGGCCATATTGGTGGCCACGGTGACGGCGCCGAACTGGCCGGCCTGGGCCACGATCTCGGCCTCGCGCTCGTGGTTCTTGGCGTTCAGCAGGTTGTGCTTGATGCCCTCGCGGGTCAGCATCTTGCCCAGCAGCTCGTTCTTCTCGATGGACACGGTGCCCACCAGCACCGGCTGGCCCTTGGCGTGGCACGCCTTTACCTGCTGGATGACGGCGCGGTACTTGCCGTTCTCGGTCTTGTATACGCTGTCCTCGTTGTCGATACGGGCGATGGGGCGGTTGGTGGGGATCTCGATGATGTCCAGCGCGTAGATGGTGGCGAATTCCTCCTCCTCCGTCAGGGCCGTACCGGTCATGCCGGACAGCTTGCGGTACAGGCGGAAGTAGTTCTGGAACGTGATGGTGGCCAGCGTCTTGCTCTCGCGCTGGACGGACAGGTGCTCCTTGGCCTCAATGGCCTGATGCAGACCCTCGGAGTAGCGGCGGCCAAACATGAGACGGCCGGTGAACTCGTCCACGATGACGACCTCGCCGTCCTTCACCACGTAGTCCACATCCCGCTTCATGATGCCGTGGGCCTTGATGGCCTGGTTGATGTGGTGGGCAGTAGTGCTGTTCTCGGGGTCACTGAGGTTGTCCAGATGGAAGAACTCCTCCGCCTTCTTGATGCCGCGGGCCGTGAGGGAGCAGGTGCGGGCCTTCTCGTCCACGATGTAGTCGGCGTCGATGTTGACGTCCTCTTCCTCCTTATCGTCCGTCTCCGCCACCACGTACTTCTTCAGGCGGGCGGCGAAGGACTCGGCCATATCGTACATCTGAGTGGACTTCTCGCCCATGCCGGAGATGATTAGGGGGGTGCGGGCCTCGTCGATGAGGATGGAGTCCACCTCGTCCACGATGGCGAAGGCGTGGCCCCGCTGGACCTGCTCGTTGGCGTAGATGGCCATATTGTCGCGGAGGTAGTCGAACCCCATCTCGTTGTTGGTGCCGTAGGTGATGTCGGCCTGATAGGCTTTCTGACGCTGCTCCTTGGTCATGTCGTGGATGATGAGGCCCACGGTGAGACCCATGAAGCGGTGGACCTTGCCCATCCACTCGGAGTCGCGCTTGGCCAGATAGTCGTTGACGGTGACGATGTGGACGCCCTCGCCGGTCAGCGCGTTCAGGTAGGCGGGCAGCGTGGCCACCAGCGTCTTGCCTTCACCGGTCTTCATCTCGGCGATGCGGCCCTGATGCAGGACGATGCCGCCCACCAGCTGGACAGGGTAGGGGCGCATGCCCAGCACGCGGTCCGCGGCCTCACGGACAGCGGCAAACGCCTCCGGCAGGATGTCGTCCAGCGTCTCGCCATTGGCAAGGCGCTCCTTGAACTCCGGCGTCTTGGCCTGCAGCTGGGCATCGGTCAGGGCCTTGTACTCCGGCTCCAGTGCGGTGATCTTATCCACGATGGGATAGATGCTCTTCAGCTCACGCTGGCTGTATGTGCCAAAAAGTTTGGTGATAAGTCCCATATATTCGTATCCTTTCCGTATAAAAGAATATGCGCATACAATAGCAATAATATAGTATAGCACAGGATATTATCTAATGCAAAAGAATTTCTGTGAACAATCTGCGATGGACAGAATGCGCGGTTTGCGGTTGATGAAACTGTAAAGATGTGGTATACTTGTCCATATATAATTATGAAAAGGAGTTTCTGCCATGAAGCTGAGCTTTTACGGCGCTGACCAGTGCGTCACCGGCAGCTGCCATTGTCTGGAGGTCAACGGAAAGAAGATCCTGGTGGACTGCGGCCTGCAGCAGGGCCGCGATGAGATCGACAACGCCGTTCTGCCCTTCCACCCGGGCAGCATCGACGTGGTGCTGGTGACCCACGCCCACATCGACCACTCCGGCCGCATCCCCATGCTCATCAAAAACGGGTTTCAGGGCCGCATCATCACCACGCGGCTGACAGCGGACCTGCTGGACATCATGCTGCAGGACTCCGCCCACATCCAGGAGCAGGACGCGGAGTACCAGAACCGCAAGAACAAGCGGGCCGGCCGTCCGGAGGTGCAGCCCATCTACACCGTGGCCGACGCCATGCAGGTGCGGGAGTATATCCAGCCCTGCGAGTACGGCCAGAAGGTGCAGGTCACAGACGACGTGACGGCGGAGTTCATCGATGCGGGACACCTGCTGGGCTCCGCCAGCATCAAGCTGACGTGCCATGAGGGCGGCGAGACCCGCACCGTGGTGTTCTCCGGCGATATCGGCAACGTGGATCAGCCCATCATCCGCGATCCCCAGTTCTACGCCGATGCCGACTATGTGCTGATGGAGTCCACTTACGGCGACCGCAACCACACCGAGGTGTGGAGCTACACCGACCAGCTGGCTCAGATCATCGACGAGACGCTGGCCAAGGGCGGCAACGTGGTCATCCCCGCCTTTGCCGTGGGCCGCACACAGGAGCTGCTGTACTTCATCCGCGAGATCAAGGACCGCGGGCTGGTGACCTCCGTGAAGGATTTTCCCGTGTACGTGGACAGCCCGCTGGCCAAGAAGGCCACCACCATCTTCTGCGGCGACCTGCGGGGTTATCTGGACAAGGAGGCTCTGGCCCTGGTGCAGGACGGCACGCATATGTTCAACTTCCCGGGCCTGCACCTGACGGAGACGGTGGAGGAGTCCAAGCTGCTGAACATGGACAAGACCCCCAAGGTCATCATCTCCGCCAGCGGCATGTGCGATGCCGGACGTATCCGCCACCACCTGAAGTACAACCTCTGGCGGGGCGACAGCGCCGTGGTGTTCGTGGGCTTCCAGTCCCCGGGTACACTGGGCCGGCACCTGCTGGACGGCGCGCCCAGCGTGAAGCTGTTTGGCGAGGACATCGCCGTGCGGGCCAAGATCGTGAACTTCCAGGGCCTCAGCTCCCACGCCGACCACGATCATCTGGTGGACTGGATCAAGCACTTTGATCCGGCAAAGACCACCCATGTGTTCATCGTACACGGCGACCGCGAGGTGGCGCCGGTGTTTGCTGAGACCGTGTCCAAGCTGGGCTTCGCGGCTCACGCGCCCCAGTATACCGAGGAGTACGACCTCATCGCCGACAAGAAGCTGGCGGTGGGCTATCTGCCGGAGCGCAAGACCCGTGCCTACGAGGGCGCGCCCAAGGCCACGCCCGCCTATCAGAAGCTGGTGCAGATGGGCGATATGCTCATCGGCCTTATCCGCCGCAGCAGGGGACGGGACAACAAGACGCTGGCGGCCTTTGCCGAGGCCATCAGCAAGATCATCAGCAAGTTCGAGTTCTGAGCCGTGCTGGAGAAGAACAAGGTATACCGCGCCCGCATTCAGGGGTACACCTCCGAGGGGCTGGGCGTAGCCCGTATCGACGGGCAGGCGGTGTTTGTGCATCAGGCACTGCGGGGCGAGGAGTGCGACATCCTCGTTCTGAAGGTGCTGAAAAACGCCGCCTTCGGCAAGGCGGTGCGGGTATACGAGCCATCGCCCCACCGCGTGGAGCCGGACTGCCCGTACTACGGACGGTGCGGCGGCTGCGACTTCCGCCATATGGACCGCGCCGAGGAGCTGGCCGCCAAGCGGCAGCGGGTGCAGGATGCGCTGGCCCGCATCGGCGGCAGCGCCGTGACGGTGGAGGGCATCGACGGCGGAGAACCTCTGCACTACCGCAACAAGAGCCAGTACCCCGTGGCGGCGGATGGCAGCGTAGGGTTCTACAAGGCGCGGAGTCATCAGGTCATCCCCGTGGAGCGGTGCCGCATCCAGAAGCCCCAGGCCGACGCGGCGGCCCAGGCCCTGCGGACGTACCCCCGGCTCTACGGCGTCAGCTGCTACGACGAGAAAACGCGGCGGGGGCTGGTGCGGTACCTGTACGTCCGCACCAACGGCGCGGGGCAGTCGCTGCTGTGCGTGCTGGTGAACGGGAAGAAGCTGCCCCATGAACGGGAGCTGGTGGACCTGCTGCGGCAGGCGGTGCCGGAGACCGTGGGTGTGGTGCTGGGGGTGAACACCCGGCCCACCGGCGCGGTGCTGGGACAGGAATACCGGACGCTGTGGGGTGCGGACGTGCTGACCGATACCCTGTGCGGCCTGACGTTTCGGCTCAGCGTGCCGTCGTTCTATCAGGTGAACCGCGAAATGGCGGAGGTGCTGTACCGGCGCGCTGTGGAATTCGCGGGACTCACCGGCACGGAGACGGTGCTGGATCTGTACTGCGGCACAGGCACCATCACCCAGGTGATGGCCCGCCACGCGGGCCGTGTGATCGGCGCGGAGATCGTGCCGGAGGCCATCGAGGACGCCAGGGCCAACGCGCAGCGCAACGGCGTGGAGAATGTGGAGTTCTTCTGTGGCGATGCGGCGGCAGCGGCGGCGGATTTCGCCCGGCGCGGACTGCGGCCCGATGTCATCTGCGTGGACCCTCCCCGCAAGGGGCTGGCACCGGAGGTGATACGCGCCGCAGCCCAGATGGCGCCCAAGCGCATCGTATACGTCTCCTGCGATCCCGCCACGCTGGCCCGGGACGTGAAGCTGCTGGCCCAGGAGGGCTACCGGGCCATCCGCGCCGCGGCGGTGGACATGTTCCCGGGGACCGCCAACGTCGAGACGGTTGTCTTGCTTTCCAAGGGTGAGGTCGACTCGAAAAAGATTCG
>ERZ826242.2867-NODE-2867-length-13707-cov-3.688031_pt1 | contig 13707 bp, 14 predicted proteins | sample MGYA00519871_ERZ826242 | MGnify/ENA primary metagenome ERZ826242 (study PRJEB31778, sample SAMEA3449226) | human gut metagenome | biome: human gut; feature: human-associated habitat; material: faeces | place: United Kingdom | collected 2010/2012 ...
CCGTCCAACCATTTGCAGATGTAGTAGGCAACTACACTTGCCAAAACAGAGAGAATAAAGGATAATGTGATATCGTTCACGATTGATCACCCCCTTTCTGTACCTGTATCGGGGGTGGTAGCTGAATAAAAGGGCCGGCGTTCCTGACCCCGTGGTTTTCTTTTCGTTTTTGCTTTTAAATCCTTGAAAATACGTGTTCAATGTGATACCATGATATCATGTCAGAAACATAAGAAAAGGTGATCAGATGGCAGGCAGAAAAGTAAAACAGCAGAAGGAGATAGAGCAGTTATCACCAGAAGCACTTGAGAAAGAAATTGAAAACAATAAAAGGAAAATTGTGCAAAGCATTGTGTTTATAGCAGCTGCGGCAATTGCCCTTATCGCAATTTGAGTAACCAGGGGGACAGGTCCGCTGGCCTTTTATCGGGGGCCGCTGGCTCAATTCATGTCCCCAGTGGCACACACTCACAAATGTAAAAACTGCGCAGAGGAAATGGAAAACCAAACAAATTTCTCTGTGCAGCAGCCCGTGAGGGTGTTTTTGAAAATATAACATACAGTTAAAAATGGGAGGTAATGAAATATGAAGATTGTAATTATTGGTGCAGGAGCTATGGGATGCCTCTACGGTGCTTATTTAAGCCGGCACAATGAGGTTGTTATGCTTGATAGCTACCAGCCACAGGTAGACGCAATTAATAAGAATGGAATTACAGTGTTAGAGGAGGATGGAACAGAGCAGCATTTCTCGTCAGTTCGCGCCTGCTTATCTGGTGAGTACAAGGAAGATGCAGATCTTGTAATTGTGTTTGTCAAGTCTACGTATACGGAAGATGCGTTGAAAACAAATCGCAAGTTGTTTGGGGAACATACGCTTGTAATGACACTGCAAAATGGAGCAGGAAATGATCGCAAGATTGAACAGTATGTTGTTAAGAAAAATATTATTATTGGAACAAGCAAACATAATTCTGTTAACAATGGAAACGGTCATGTGCGTCACAGCGGAACAGGTGCAACAACTATAGGCAGCAATCTAAAAGAAAACAGCAATCTGCAGATTATTTCAAATCTGCTTGAGGAAAGTGGATTTGCAGTAGAAATTTCTGATGATATTCAGCGTATCATATGGAGCAAGCTTTTTGTAAACCTGTCTATCAATACTTTCACTGCAATCACACGTTCTCCGATTCGTTCCATGATCGATAACCATTATGCGTGGGATTTTGCTGAAAAAATGATCTGTGAGGCAGTTGATGTTGCAGAAGCAGATGGTACACATTTTTCTTATATGGAAGTGTTAAATATGGTACATCATGTATGTGAGGATGCAGGAAAAGGATACTCGTCCATGTCACAGGATGTCATGAACTGCAGAAAAACAGAGATTGATGCAATCAACGGTGCAATTGTAGAGCAGGCAAAGCTCTACAATGTAGCAGCACCATATAATAGGTTAATTGTGGACTTGATTCACGCAATTGAAGAATCATATAAATATCAAAAATAAAAACAGTAGAGAACAGGGAAAGTGTTTTCCTGTCCTTTGTTGTAAGGAGTGACCACCGGGGACGGTTCTTTTGGCTCACAATGTCTTATCTTAATGACATTGTTTTGGCTTATTGATTGTCCCCAGTGGTTTACTCTCAAATCAATGAAACAAATTAAGCAATAGATGAGATTAGCTTTATTCGGTAGAGCAGTACCAGTGCAAGTACAGCACTTAGCACATCGGCAATTGCCTGAGTCATCAAAATTCCATTGTATCCAAAGAGGGCTGAAAAAATCAGAAGCACGACAAGAAAGACAACTCCCTGTCTGCTGATTGACAGTAAAAAGGAAGGAATGATTTTGCCAGTTGCCTGAAAAAGCACTGTGCATAGTAGGACAATTCCGACGAATACAGAGCTGATTGCCTGCCAGCGTAGCATTTGAGAGCCAAGTGTAATCATCTCAGAATCTTGAACGAAAATTTTCATGAAAAATGCTGATTTTACGCACAAGACAATAGTTAAAACAAGGGCGATCGCAATTAAAAAGCTTATGCAAAAGCGAATCAGTTTCTTTAATTCATCATGCAGCTTTGCACCGTACAGATAGCCAAAAAGAGGAACGGCACCGAAGGCAAATCCTGTCATGACAAGCTGGACGATCATATTGATTTTCAAGACAATTCCCATTGCTGCGATTCGATCACTGCCGTAGGAGAGAAGAAATTGATTTAACACAATGACAGTGAGGCTTTGCATCAAATTGGTCAGCGCGGCTGTAATGCCAACACCAAGGATTTGCTTTAATTCCTCGGAACTTACTTTGCAATAGCCAAAAGAGGTAGACAGACAGTGGCTCTTTTTGTGGAGCAGTCCAAGAAAATACAGATCACTGCACAAATAGCCGATTACAGTTGCAATTGCGGCACCAAGGGAACCCATATGGAAAACGGAAATCAAAATCGGGTCTAAAATAATGTTAATGACAGTGCCGAGTGCGCTTCCAATCATAGACTGAGAGGCAAGCCCCTCACAGCGAACCAAATTGGAATGAATGAAGCTAAGAACAACAATTGGTGCGCAGATGGCAAGCACACTGTAATAGTTTCTTGCATGGGAGAATGTGTCACTATCTGTACCCAAGAGAGTGAGTAGAGGGGAGCAAAATGCCGTCATTAAAATTGCAAGAACGACACCGGTTGCAATCGCAATATAAAAGCAAAAGGAGCTGACTCGCTTGGTTCCCTCAAGATTATTTTGACCAAGAAGACGTGAGATTAGGGAGCTTCCACCCTGACCATATATATTGCCAAATGCCATCAGTGTGGTAAAAACAGGAGAACAGACAGAGACACCGGCAATTAGTGCGGTGTCTTTTGTCTGTGCAATAAAGAAGGTGTCGGCAAGATTGTAAATGAGTGTCACAACCAAACCGAGAACGACAGGAAGCGCCATTTTAAAGTAGGTTCGGTAAAGATGTTTCGTATCAAAAATCGTATCCATAAAAATATCCTTTCTAAAAAATAATTCAAAAATTCCGCAAATTAGTATAACAAATTTGCTTGCATTTGTTTGTGACATATGGCACAATAAAGAAAAATAAGAGGGGGTAGTATGCAAGAAATTCATGATGAAAAACGAATAGAGTCTATTTTAAGGCAGGAAAGTAAGCACTTTCAAAAAAGACCGCAATCAGTCAACTTGCTACAATATGAAAAAGGAGAATTATTGACGCAGCCTCTTATGCCGTTACGGCAGTTTCTCTTGATTGTAAGTGGGACGGTTCAGATTTTCGGGATGGATGAAACGAGTCGAACCTATAGCATCACACTGTCAAAAGAGGGAACCTTGCTTGGCGATGTGGAATTTTGTAAGGATGAATTTAGCCCGTTTTTTACGGAAGCGACGGAAACGGTGCTTTGCCTTGCGATTCCTTTTGACAGCAATCGAACGATGTTAGAGAGAGATCACGTATTTTTAAAATTTGTTATGGCACAGATGGCAGATAAATTGTCGATGATGGCAAAAATAGAGTTGGCTGTTCAGACGTTAGAGGAAAAGGTCTTGTTATATTTGAATGAGATTTGGCCGAGCCATCAGATTACTAGCGTAAATGCGGCGATGGTGAGTCTTCACTGTAGCAGAAGGCAATTACAGCGTGTATTAAAGAAACTTTGTGACGAAGGAGTGCTTGAAAAAAATGGTCGCGGAAGTTATCGGCTGAATCAAGGAGGCAAGTGCCTGACACCAGGCCCTATAAGCTAACAAAAGCTGATTTAAAAAAGTTTTCGTCAAGTCTTGGAGATGTGCTTGGATATATTAAGTATTCGAAAGACAAGAAAGCGTTGTCGAAATTTTTAAATGATAGCCAGGTAATGATTATGGATAATGATGCTGCGAGAGTAATACGCGACATTACGAATACACCAATCTATGTTCCAGATGGAAAGGGGGAAATTGACATGTGTAAAGCAGTTAGAGATATGATTGACGAAAGTAAGCAGGAAGGTAAGCTCATCACTCTTATAGATTTAGTTAGAGATAATTCCTTGAACATTGAAAAGGCAGCTGCTAAGGCGAACATGACGGTAGAGCAGTTTGAAAAAATAATGAATCAACCATTGGAGTGACCACCAGGGACGATTATTTTGGCCTACAATGTTTTATTTTAATGACATTGTTTTGGCTCATTGATTGTCCACAGTAGTTTACTCCTAAATCAATGAAACAATTTAAGCAACAAAATTCCATTGTATCCAAAGAGTGCTGAAAAAATCAGAAGCGCGACAAGAAAGACAACTCTCTGTCTGCTGATTGCCTGCCAGTGTAGCATTTGAGAGCCAAAAACTGGACATTCAAAGTCTAGGAAGGAGAATACAATTAGAAATGAAGTATTATGTTGTTGCTGACGTTCATGGTTTTTTTGATGAACTTAAGTTTGCATTAACTGAAAAAGGTTTTTTCACAGACACAGAACAACATAAGTTGATTGTCTGTGGGGATCTGTTTGATCGAGGAAAACAAGCTGCAGAATTGCAAGAATTTATCATTGATTTGCTTGCCAAGGATGAAGTGATACTGATTCGAGGTAATCATGAAGATCTGATGCTGGAATTATTAAAAGACTGGTTTCATCATAGCTATTGGAGATCCCATCATCGAAATAATGGCACTGTGGATACTGTTTTGCAGTTGACGCAAATGACGATAGGTGATTTGGCAGCGACACCAGACAGTGTTGAGGAAAAATTGCAAAAAAGTCCACTGATACAGACGATCATACCGTCTATGTTGGACTATTATGAGACTTCTCATTATATTTTCGTCCATGGATGGATTTCATGTACAGTAAAGGATGGTCTGTTTGATCCAATTGAATATATTTATAATAGCAATTGGCGAGATGCTGACAAAGTAGTTTGGAATAAGGCGAGATGGCAAAATGGAATGCAAGCTGCTCATAACCATGTAGTTGAGCCTGGAAAGAAAATTGTATGTGGTCATTGGCACTGTTCGTTTGGTCATGCTCATTATGAAAAGAAAGGCGGAGAATTTGAAAATGATCCCGACTTTAGTCCTTACTATGGCGAGGGCATTATTGCACTGGATGCCTGCACTGCATTTTCAAAAAAAGTGAATTGTATTGTTATCGATGATGAGGCGGATTTTAATGTAACAACAGAGAACGAAAGATAGAAACAAATATCTAGACTGTTTTATTGTGAAATCAGGAATTGATCTGGTTCGATTAGATATTCGTCAAGCAGTTGACAAATAATTGTATTATTGTTACAATTAAAACAATAATTATGAAGGAGAGGAATTGCCCTATGAGACGATATGTTTATGCATTAGCAGCAGCTACCATTATGTCCGTAGCGATGCCAGTAATGGCAGAAGAGACTAGCACAGAAGAGGAAACTAGTATTGAGGTAGACAGCACTGAAGAGAGTGGTACAGGTGAAGACCGAGCATCTGAAATTGAAAAATTGATTCAGCAGTTGGAAAAGCAGATTGCCGAGCTGAAAGCAGAGTTAAAAACGTTACGTGGAGAAGACGCAACAGTAGAGGGTGATATTGTATATCAGGATGATTCTGTGATCGTTACATACAATGGACTCAAGGAAAATGAGTACGGAGATGGATACACGATTAATTTTATTATTGAGAATCTTACAGATAAGAAAATCAATGTAGGGTATGATGATGAATCAATCAATGGCTTTATGTGCTATACCGGATTTTATGCTGATATTGTAGCAGGCAAGAAAACAAAAGAAGTGATTGACATGTATGAGGACTCTGATGATTATTGCCCAATGGAAGAGCTAGAGTCTCTGGAGTTTTGTGTTGTTGTGTCAGATGCAGACACATATGACGAGATTTCTACTTCTGATCCGGTTGTAATCAATTTTGCAAATTAATAGAGTGCTTTTGGATAATGCCAACGTAGGGAGATATCATATACGTGTTTTGGTTATGTGATCGATGAAAGAACCAATGGGTCAGATTTCAAAGAGGGACAAGTGCCTGACACCCGGCCCTAGGGAGTCGCTTGTCATCTTCCGTAATGCTGCGGATCATTTTGCATGAATAGCCAGAGGCGATTGACTAGTCTGGTGTTGAGTAGAGGACAGGGAAAGTGTTTTCCCTGTCCTTTGTGATTATGCAAAAAATAATTAGAAACTCATTCTTGATGTGATATCAGCCCAGGCTTCATCATCGATTTCTTCATTGTGAAACAGAAGTCGCTTGTCGTCTTCTGTAATACTGCGGATCACTTTGCATGGATTGCCAGCAGCGATGGACCAGTCTGGGATATCTTTTGTTACAACACTTCCGGCACCGATGACAACGTTGCTTCCGATATGAACGCCAGGGCAGACAACGGTGTTGCCGCCGAGCCATACGTTGTCACCGATTGTGACTTCTTTGCCGTACTCATAGGCGGAATTTCTGCTAACTGGATGAATTGGATGGCCAGCTGTGTAGATTGCGACATTTGGTGCCATCTGGCAGTTGTCACCAATCTTGATCTTTGCAACATCCAAAAGAGTGCAATTATAGTTGGCAAAGAAATTTTTGCCGACTTCGATGTGGCTGCCGTAGTCGCAATAAAATGGTGGATTGACAAAGGCTCCCTCTGATTTTCCGAAAAGTTCTTTTACTATTTCGGAGATTCCAGCAAAGTCAGAATGGTCAATAAAGTTTAGTTTTTGCAGAATTTGTCTGCATTTTTTTTGCTCTTCAAAAACGGAGTCGTCTGAGATATAAGCAAGGCCGGCATCTCTTCGCTCTATTTGATTCATGTGTGTATTCTCCTTTTTATTTATTGGGAACAGGAAAGGTAATTTTGTTCCAGGCAATTATAATTCAATCACAACTGCCTCACAGCTGTCAAGTGTCAGTTTCGGTGCAGATGTAGTATCAATCTGTACGCTGCCGTCTGGTCTTGTGGATAACAGAATGCGTGCTGCCTGGGATTTGAGTGTCACAGAAGCAGGCTCTTTTCCAAAGTTTGCAGCAATAAGAACACACTTTGACTCATCCTTTCGATAGAAAGCCATGATACTTTCTGTATCATTGTAAACAGGCACAAATTCGCCGTAGGTGAAGAGACTCTTGTATTCATCTGACTTACGAAGAGCAATAAGCTTGCGATAATAGTTTAATACAGAATGTGCATCAGCTTCCTGATTCTTTACATTGATATCGGTATAATTACTGTTTACTTTCAGCCATGGAGTACCAGTTGTAAATCCAGCATTTTCGCCGTCTGTCCACTGCATAGGTGTTCTGGCATTGTCGCGGCTCATTTTGCTGCAGGCCTCAAGTGCAGCCTCATCGCTTAGTCCTGCCTCTTTTGCAACATGGTACTGATCCTTTGTGCTGATATCATCAAACTCATCAATGCTATTCCATTTGGCATTTTGCATGCCGATCTCCTGACCCTGATATAAAAATGGTAGTCCGCGAAGCAGCACATTTATTGTTCCAAGCATTTTAGCACCTGATGGCGTGTGGGCATATTCAGGCAAAAAGCGTGATACACCGCGCGGCTCATCATGGTTTTCGATAATATTAGATTCAAAACCATAGTTCTGATTTCTAAGCTGAGAGTCGATAATAGTTTCGCGCCATTTTTTAAATTCAATTGAAGGTGAATCATACCAGCCGTGTTTGCCGTCACTTAAGCATGCGGCACTGAAATCAAATATAGAAGAAAAATGACCATCTTCGCCTATAAATTCGCGAAGCTCATCGCCCTTCATATTGAAAACCTCACCAACGGTGAAGGCATCATATTTTTCAAATGTATGCTTTTTTAACTCCTCCAGATAGTCACCGACACCATTTACGTGCTCGACCATTTCCCAGCAGCTTACAAGTCCGTCGTCACCGTCAGGCTCATAGTCAGGGAATGCAGGATCCTTTTTAATATTGATAATGGCATCAATACGAAAACCGCCTAAGCCTTTTTCAAGCCACCAGTTGATCATATCATAAAGTTTTTGTAAGAGCGTAGGATTTTCCCAGTTTAAATCAGGCTGCTCTTTTGCAAACATATGTAAATAATATTTGTTGCTGTTTGGAACTGGTTCCCAGCAGCTGCCGCCAAAATATGAGCGATAATTGCTTGGCGGATTGCCGTTTTTGCCTTCACGGAAGAAGAAATAGTCAGCATACTCACCGTCTGGGTCTGCGAGTGCCTTTTTAAACCACTCGTGCTTGTCAGAACAGTGATTGATAACAAGATCCATAATGATTGAGATACCGCGTTTTTTTGACTCAGCAAGAAGTTCATCAAATTCTTCCATGGTGCCAAATTCTTCAGCAATCGCATAGTAGTCTGATATATCATAGCCCTGATCAACAAAAGGTGATTTGTAGATCGGAGAGAGCCAAATGATGTCAATACCAAGCTCCTTTAAGTAGTCAAGCTTTGAGATAATACCACGCAAGTCACCGATACCGTCACCGTTTGTATCAAGAAAGCTCTTTGGATAAATTTGGTAGGCAACCTTGTCGTGCCACCATTTTTTATTTGTTGGATGTAAGTTTTTTATTGTATTCATTTAAATTAAGCCTCCATTCTGTCAAAAATTTAAATTTGCTTGATAAAAAAGATAAATTGTATTATATTGCTATTATAGAAAACAAAAATCAATTTTTCTTGCAATATTTTTTCATTATATAACACAATCCTGCTGTGTTTGAGTGATTCAGGAAAACACAGCAGAAAAAGGAAGGAGACACTTTGAAAAAGCTGTATGTACCGTCACCAGAGCAAAAAGAGAGTGCAAAGCATGGGGAGACCTTATTTCCGATGCAAAAATACATCACAAAACTGGACTTAGTCCATCCGGTAGTCACAACGCACTGGCATGAAGAGGCAGAGCTGACGCTTATTACAGAGGGAGAGGGTCTTTATCAGATTGATCTGGTAGATTATGAAGTGAAAAAAGGAGATATTTTATTTGTTTTGCCGCTTCTTCTTCATAGTGTTTCATTAGCGCAGCCGCAAAATGAAGAGATGGTTTCTGAAACATATGTATTTCATATGAATTTTCTTGGCGGAAATGCAACGGATATATGTTCAACACGCTATTTTGTTCCTATTATGAATCATGAATTAATATTGCCATGCCTGATTACGCCAAAGCATCCTGCCTATGTATTAATTCGAAAAATTTTTTATCAGATTGCATCACTTTATCATGAAGAGGTGCTAGGATATGAGCTTGCATTAAAGGGATTATTTTTGCAGGTGATTTTTCTGCTGCTTCAATACAGCACAAAGCAGGTAAAAAATATGCTGCCAGAGGAGGGTACGCCATCTGATAAGCTAAAAAACGTGTTGGATTATATTGAAATTCATTATGCAAAGACAATCTCCGTAGAGGAACTTGCAAAAATCTGCTGTTTCAGTGAATATCATTTTATGCGTTTTTTTAAAAAGCATATGAACATGACCTGCGTGGAATATGTCAACAATGTCCGTCTTGAAAAGGCAGTGGAGCTGTTTGAGCAGGGCAATACATCTATTTTAGAAGTCTCCTTGTCGGTGGGCTTTCACAATTTGTCTTATTTTCATCGGGCATTTAAAAGCAAATATGGAATGACACCGCGCAGTTTTATAAAAGAATTGAAGTGATTGTAACAAAAAGTGTGCAAAACATGGAAAATATCCAAAATCGAAGAAAAATAGAAAAAAACGCTTACATGAACGAAAAAACTGTGGTAAAATAACGCAGCAATGAAAAGTGGTTACAGTATAAAATACTGCATATTGGAAACGCACAATCCCTTTCGAATGATTTGGATGATAACGAACAACACATGACGCAATTGCCGCCACACAAGTTGTTTGTATCATTTTATCAGATGGAGGGATTTTTTTATGCCAAAAAATAAGTTTCAAGATGTTATTTTCACAGCAATCATGGCGACCATTATGGTTTACGGAATGATCGTTTATAATGTTGCGCTCAATATGGGAGGTGTGAGAGGGGAAACCTTTATAGCAGCACTTCACGAGATGCCTATTATGGTTCCAATTGCATTTATTTTAGAATTCTTTGTAGTCGGAAAGATTGCAAGAATGCTTGCATTTACTGTTATGAGGCCAGATGATCGTCCACAGTTTATTACTTATGCGATTTCCATTTGTATTTGCTGCATCATGTGCCCAATAATGAGCCTGATCGCAACGATTCTTTTTAAGGATACAAAGGACTTCCCAACATGGGTACAGACCTGGGGTATGAATTTCCCGATGGCAATTTTGTATCAGATGTTTTATTGCGGTCCGCTAGTACGATTGATTTTCCGTGCGATTTTCAGAGAAAAGAAATAATATTATAGAAAAAGAGCCTGTCATGGGTATGCATCAATTTTACGCATACTTATGGCAGGCTCTTATGTTCGAGTAAAAATATCACTAGATGAAAATGAAAAGTGTGATATACTGAGATTACAAAATTTTACAAAGCAGAAAGGAAAAAAAGAATGGGGATGCGAGCTAAGAAATCTATTACGGTTCAACTGTTAATTTTTTTTATGATAATATGGGGTGTGATTAGCATTCTTTTAATGTCTGTTTTATATTGGACTCAACATTTGATGACAGAAACAATTTTGGAGGGACAGAAGGAAAGAGTCAGTTATTACACAGCAATTGTGAACGCAGATTTGAGTCGAATTACTAATTTACTGCAGCAGATGTGCGTGGATAATGAAGTTGCTGCGTTTTTGAATGAAAGAGAACAGGAAGAATTTGACTATCAGGATTATATTGCGTTTCAGTCTTCGTATGAAAAATTAAAAAATTATCGTGCATTTAGTATGTATATAGACGATGTGTTTTTGGTAATTCCTCAGACAAATGAATTACTACGTGCTTCAGAAGCACTGACGGAGATTCCGAATGTATATAAAGAGAACATTGAGAAGTGTCTGAATGAAATAGATAATGTGTTCTTTTCTACTAATGGGTGCATGGTATATTTAAGCCGAGGTGCATCAGGAACGGTTGTAGGTGTAGAGGTTTCGGTAAGACATATTCGCACTATGTTAAATGCATTGAATCCAGGATATTTTGATTGTTTTTTAGTGGACGGAAATACAGGAAATTTGTTAGGCAATTCTCAGAGAGGAGAGAATGTATCAGCGGTTTATGATGCAATTTTGAAAAAAGAAGTGGAACAAACTAATGGAGTTTCCCAGATAACTAGTGCCGATAAAACCGTTTGGCTGTATGATTGTGTAGATACACCAGGAAATTATTTTCGAGTATATTTATTTGCTAAGGAAAAACAGATTTTTGCAGGTATTCATCGAATACGTCAAGTATGGATGTTGATTTCAATGATTATTCTTACAATACCATTTGGAGTTGGTGGAGTATTTCATCATATGCTTGCACGTCCAATGAAGAAATTAGTAACTGCAATGCAAGCAATTGAACATCAGGAGTGGAGTTATCGTTTGTCGGAAGAAGAACCAGCAGAATTTCAGTACGTATTTCGACAATATAATCAGATGGTTAATCAGATTGAAATTTTAATTCGCCAAGTATACGAAAAGCAGGTGCAGACTGAGCAGGCTAGGCGTAAACAACTACAGGCACAGATTAATCCACATTTTTTGTATAACAGTTTCTATATGGGATATCGAATGGCTAAAAGTGGAGAGAGTGATCGTGTTGCGAATTTATGCATGTATTTAGGTGATTATTTTAAAATAATGACATATGCAGCAGATAATTGGATCACGGTAGAACAGGAGTTAAAGTTTACGGAAATTTATTTAAAATTGAACGAAATGCGTTTTGCAGAAAAGATGGAGTATAAGATTATTGTAGATGAAAGGACCAAAAAATATCAGATCTTACCGTTAATGATTCAACCATTGGTTGAAAATGCAATTCGACATGGTGTAGAGAAAGTCCATAAGATCTGTGAAATTATAGTAAAGGTATCTGTTTTTAATGGTATGTTGCACTGTGAGGTAGAAGATAATTGTGGTATGGCATCAAAAGTGGTTTGTGAAAATATTCAAAAACTGATAAAACAAGAAGAACTGCCTCAGAAAAGTTTCGGATTATGGAATATTCAGAAACGTCTTCAGACAATAGGATGCGAAGAAGGATTACAGCTTTGCTGTAAAGAAAATGAAAGTTTTCGTATTTATTTTGAATTGCCAGTAGATAATAGTTAAGAATATTACAACTGTATTTTGTGAAAACGAAAAAGATTATAGGAGAAAATGATATGTATAGTTTATTATTGGTTGATGATGAGTCTATTATCCTCGAAGGAATATATGAAGTGATTAAAGAGGCAGGTATGCCGTTGAAAGAAATTCAAACAGCATCTTCTGCTTTGGAAGCTTTGGAGTTGTATAGGAAAAGTCCGTTTGATATTGTTTTAACGGACATTAGTATGCCAGAGATAAATGGGCTAGAAATGGTGGCGAATATGCAAAAAATTTGGCCAAAAACAGAAGTGCTTTTTCTTACAGGATTTCAGGACTTTGAGTACGCGAGAGAAGCAATGCGTCTACATGGATTTGATTATTTGCTAAAGCCAATGCCAGATGAGGAGCTTCTTTCAAAAATTTCAGATGTGATTGGTGTGCTAGATCATAAACAGGCAGAAAATTTTATGTTTGATAGTATGTCAGCAACGTTGAGCAGACAAAAAACAAACGAAGTATCATTAATTTTGCTAGAGCAAATGAATCGTGGAACAACAGATTTTCAGCAACTGAATAATAGTGTTTTTCCATTTGAAAGGACACGGAACATTCGCGTACTGGTAGTTTGTTTCGAAAAACAAAAAGTCAGCTCTTAAAACGACGAGTAAAATTTATGCTTCTCTATTGAAACAGCTCTCTCCCTCCTCCCGCCAGACCTTGTAACATTCGAAACATTTCGCTCCTCCCCTTACCGCGTCCCGTAGCATTACGGGGTGTTTTGTAACGCAAAATATAGGGGAGGTGGCACGTAGTGACGGAGGGGTTAGAAAATACCGGCAGTGGAAACAACAGAGTCCGGCGAATCAATTTGCTATACAGCAAGCCGTAACTATACCCCCTATCTTCAATGAAGAATTGAAGCGGGGGAGAAAGAGAAATGCAATCCATATCATTCGCCAAGATAATGCGACAAAAGGGCATTAAACCTCCTCCCCTGTGTTTTGTTGCCAAACAAAATATAGGGGAGGTGTCACGTAGTGACGGAGGGGTTGAAAAGCGCTATCTCATCAGTCGGTTTATATCGGACATTTAACCCCTCTGCTCTGCAAAACAATATAGGGAGGGTGAGGCACTAATCCGTTTCTTTTGCTGCGGATATTGTTCTCCCTCCCCCTACTATATTATTTCTGTCGCACGTTACAAATTTGTGCAGGAGAGAAAATTTCTTTGTGGACTATTTCAACGCTTTTATAGCGGCTTCATAGTCGGGTTCTTGTGTGATTTCGGGGACAAGTTCGGCGTGAATGACTTTTCCATTTTCGTCAATGACCACGACTGCACGGGCCAATAGTCCGGCTAACGGGCCGTCTACCATTTCCACGCCGTAATCTTTTGAAAATTCGGGCGAACGGAATGCCGATGCGGCAATTAAGTTTTTAATGCCTTCGGTCGTGCAAAAGCGTGATTGGGCGAAAGGTAGATCTTTGGAGACGGCCACGACGGTCGTATTGTCCAG
>ERZ826242.2878-NODE-2878-length-13675-cov-3.841189_pt1 | contig 13675 bp, 7 predicted proteins | sample MGYA00519871_ERZ826242 | MGnify/ENA primary metagenome ERZ826242 (study PRJEB31778, sample SAMEA3449226) | human gut metagenome | biome: human gut; feature: human-associated habitat; material: faeces | place: United Kingdom | collected 2010/2012 ...
CTCTACGATGGTTTTTGCAAGGTTTTCCTGCTCAACCGCTTTGTGGTAATCACCTTTGTCGAAGGAATCCAGGGAGAAGTCCTGAATAGCCTCTGCATCCCAGATGGTCAGCGTGTTTACAACATCGTTGTCGTATCCTACGATTGGCATATCGTAAGGAATTGCGTTTACAGACTGGTAATCTTTCTGTACGAAGTTTACGCGTCCGGTAGCCTCATCATACTCCTGTGCTACGTATCCGCCAAATTTTACTTCTTTTGCGTATTCCGGGCGTTTCAGCTCGAATGGATAGCCGTGTTTCAGCCAGTTGTCCGGTACTTCTACCTGATAACCGTCGCGGATCTGCTGTTTGAACATACCGTATTTATAACGGATACCGCAGCCGTATGCCGGATATCCCAGTGTAGCCAGGGAATCCAGGAAGCATGCTGCCAGACGGCCAAGACCGCCGTTTCCAAGCGCAGGATCTCTCTCCTGGTCCTCCAGAAGGTTCAGGTTCAGTCCCATCTCATCAAGAGCTTCCTGTACCTGTTTGTATGCAGTCAGGTTAATCAGGTTATTTCCCAGCGCACGTCCCATCAGGAACTCCATGGACATATAGTACAGAATCTTCGGATCCTGCTCATCCATTGCTTTCTGGGTTTTCAGCCAGTTGTCAATAATAACGTCTTTTACTGCGTAGCAGACTGCCTGGTAAATTTCCTGCTGGGAAGCCTCTTCCAGATTTTTTCTGTACAGCATTTTTACGTTTTCTTTGACACTGTTCTTAAAAGTTTCTTTGTTGAACTCGGCGTTTAACATCTGCGTCCTCCTCAATAGCAGTCTGCGAGCGGAGAGCTTGTCTGCATCCCCGCTCGCAGGCTGATTTTTATATTAACGATCGTCGTGGAAACGCATCCAGAAGTATTCTTAGATACGCTCTACTGCCATGGTAACCTTTTCGGAGTTGATATTCCACTCCTTCTCATAGCCCTTTGTCTCTCCAGTCACGATTTCTTCTGCCAGAACTTCAGATTTAATTTCATCACCATGGTTTTTCATGATGCTTACAATCTTGTCGTTGTCTTTTGCATATACTCTGATCTTGTCCATAACCTCAAAGCCGGCCTCTTTACGCATGGTCTGGATTTTACTTACCAGCTCACGAACAAAACCTTCCTCGATCAGTTCCGGAGTCAGATTGGTATCCAGAACAACGGTGATTGTATGGTCGGATTCGGAAACATAGCCTTCCATCTGTGCCATGTCGATCAGCAAATCCTCCTCTAATAATACAATTTCCTGTCCATCGATGTCAAGTTTAAGTTCGCCGGTGCTCTTCAGCTCTGCCATTGCCTTGTTTCCATCGAGCTCGGACAGTACGGTTTTGATCTTGTTCAGGAGTTTTCCGTATTTTGGTCCTACGGTACGCATCTGCGGTTTGAAGCTGTAGCTGATGAAATCTGCGATGTCATCTTTAAATACAACTTCTTTGACATTCAGCTCGTCCTCGATGATCTCTTTGTAGAATTCGGAAAGCTGGAACTCGCTCTTCACGTACATGGTTCCGATCGGCTGACGGTTTTTGATATTGGCAGTATTTCTTGCGGCACGTCCCATAACGACGATCTCCAGCAGGTCGGCCATATCCTCTTCCATCTTCGGATCGATCCAGTTCTCATGTACCTCCGGGAAGTCGCACAGATGGATACTTTCCGGTGCACTTGCATCGATGCTCTTTACGAGGTTCTGATAAATATCCTCTGTCATGAACGGAATCATCGGAGCTGCTGCTTTTGCAACGGTCACCAGTGCGGTGTACAGAGTCATGTAAGCATTGATCTTATCCTGCTCCATGCCTTTTGCCCAGAAACGTTCACGGGAGCGGCGTACATACCAGTTACTCATATCGTCCACGAAGGACTGCAGTGCTTTTGCTGCTTCCGGAATCCGGTAATTTTCCAGGTTGTCGTCTACTGCTTTTACAGTGGATTCCAGACGGGACAGCAGCCATTTATCCATAACAGCCAGTTTTTCATACTCCAGACTGTATTTTGTTGCATCGAAGTTGTCGATGTTTGCATACAGTACAAAGAATGCGTAGGTGTTCCACAGGGTTCCCATGAATTTTCTCTGTCCTTCGACTACGGTCTTTCCTGCGAAACGGCTCGGCAGCCACGGAGCACTGCTGGTGTAGAAGTACCAGCGGATCGCATCGGCACCGTAGGTCTGCAGTGCGTCAAACGGATCTACCGCATTTCCTTTGGATTTACTCATCTTCTGACCATTTTCATCCTGTACATGACCCAGTACAATAACGTTCTGGTACGGAGCCTTGTTGAATAACAGGGTGGATTCCGCCAGCAGAGAGTAGAACCATCCACGGGTCTGGTCTACTGCTTCTGAGATAAACTGTGCCGGAAACTGCTGTTCAAAAAGTTCTTTATTTTCAAATGGATAATGATGCTGTGCAAATGGCATTGCTCCTGAGTCGAACCAGCAGTCGATAACTTCCGGTACTCTGTGCATCGGTTTTCCACATTCCGGGCATTTGATGGTGATGTCATCGATGTACGGACGATGGAGTTCTACGGTTTTTGCACGCTCGTCACCGCTCATCTCATACAGTTCTTCTCTGCTTCCCACAGAATGCTGGCATCCGCACTCACATTCCCAGATATTCAGAGGAGTTCCCCAGTAACGGTTTCTGGAAATACCCCAGTCCTGAACATTCTCCAGCCAGTCGCCGAAACGACCTTTACCGATGCTTTCCGGGATCCAGTTGATGGTATTGTTGTTACGGATCAGATCATCTTTTACCGCTGTCATCTTGATAAACCAGGATTCTCTTGCATAATAGATCAGTGGTGTATCACAACGCCAGCAGTGTGGATATTCATGCTCGAATTTCGGTGCTTCGAAGAGTTTTCCTTCTTTGTCCAGATCCACCAGAACTTTCGGATCGGCATCTTTTACAAAGATATCTGCATACGGAGTTTCTTTGGTCAGATGACCTTTTCCATCTACAAACTGTACGAACGGCAGATTATAGTTGCGTCCGATACGGCTGTCATCTTCACCGAAAGCCGGTGCGATATGAACGATACCGGTACCATCGCTCATGGTTACGTAAGTATCGCAGGTAACAAAATGTGCTTTCTTTTTCTGTTTTGCTGCTGCTTCGCCCGCGCATGCATACAGCGGTTCGTATTCTTTGTATTCCAGATCTTTTCCTGTATATTTCTCAAGAACTTCGTAAGCCGGTTTCTCTTCGTCTCCCAGTTTGCCAAGCACTTTGTCCAACAAGGCTTCTGCCATGTAATAGGTGTATCCGTCAGCTGCCTTTACTTTACAGTAAGTCTCATCCGGGTTCACACACAGTGCCACGTTGGAAGGCAGTGTCCACGGAGTTGTGGTCCATGCCAGGAAATAAGCATCTTCGCCGATCACTTTAAAGCGAACGATCGCGGAGCGTTCTTTTACGGTTTTGTATCCCTGAGATACTTCCTGTGCGGAAAGCGGTGTTCCACAGCGCGGACAGTAAGGTACGATCTTGAATCCTTTATATAACAGACCTTTGTCCCAGATCTGTTTCAGTGCCCACCACTCAGACTCGATAAAATTATCATCATAAGTTACATATGGATGCTCCATATCAGCCCAGAAACCTACTGTAGAAGAAAAATCTTCCCACATGCCTTTGTATTTCCAGACACTTTCTTTACACTGCTGGATAAATGGTTCCATACCATATTCTTCGATCTGTTCTTTTCCGTCCAGCCCCAGTTTCTTTTCTACTTCCAGCTCTACCGGAAGGCCATGGGTATCCCAGCCGGCTTTTCTCGGTACCATGTATCCTTTCATGGTACGGTAACGTGGAATCATATCCTTGATGACACGGGTCAGTACGTGACCGATATGCGGTTTTCCGTTTGCTGTCGGCGGTCCGTCATAAAATGTGTAGGTTTCTCCCTGTTTTCTCTGTTCCATACTTTTTTCAAAAATATGATTTTCCTTCCAGAACTGTTCTGTCTTTTTCTCTCTGTCCACAAAGTTCAGATTGGTTGACACTTTCTGATACATCTCAGAATCCTCCTTTATTATTTTCAAAAGCGGTTTGTTATACTTCTTCCTGTAAATCCAAAAAGCCTTCGTCCCTGTAACAGGACGAAGGCTACATTACCATCGTTATACCACCTCTCACAATGTACGGGCTCTTCACCGATACACCTTCCCTTTAACGGCGGAACAACCGGCATCTCCTACTGCCCGCAGGTTTCAGAGTGCAACTCAGGAGTGATGTTCATCTGACCGACCGGCACCGGGCTTCCACCTCCCCCGGCTCGCTGAGGCTTTCAGGCACAGACTACTGTCTCCGTCTTCGTTTTTACTAACCCTCATTATATATACCTGCCAAAGCGGTTGTCAAGGAATTTTACTGTTTTTCAAGGGTAAATTTCGCTTTATTTGTTGTTGTACTGTCCGTACCGATAAAAATTTCGAAAATACCTGCTTCACTCTCAAAAATATTATTTTCACTCAGGAAACGAAGCTGTGGTTCCGTAATGGTAAATTCCACTCTTGCCTCTTCTTCCGGCTGCAGGGTAACTTTCCGGAAATCTTTCAGTTCTTTAACCGGTCGTACCACGCTTGCGGCAACGTCATGGAGATACAGCTGGATGGTTTCGGTTCCGGCACAGGTGCCTGTATTTTTTACGGTTACCGCTGCCCGGATGCTTTCTCCGTCTTTCATGTTGTCTTTGTCCAGAGAAACTTCCGAAACAGTAAAGGTCGTATAGCTCAGCCCGTAGCCGAACGGATACAGCGGTGCGTTCGGGATGTCCAGATATTTGGAACGGAAACGATCCTTGTCTTTGCCTTCCACATGGGGACGGCCGGTGGCATATTCGTTATAATGAACCGGAACCTGTCCTACACAGTACGGGAAACTCATTGGCAGTTTTCCGGTCGGATTGTAACGACCATACAGAACATCTGTAATCGCTCCTGCACCTTCTGTACCTGGCATCCATACCTCTAAAATAGCTTTTGCCTTTACCTGAACGTCACGAAGATCCAACGGACGACCGGAAAACAGAACCACAGCGATATTTTCATTGATCTCTGCTACCCGCTCCAGAAGGTTCTGCTGAATCTGCGGGATCTGAATAGTGGCATTGCTGGTTGCCTCTCCGGACTGCAGACGGTCTTCTCCGATGAACAGAACCACCTGATCTGCCTTCTTCGCCGCTTCCAGAGCTTCTTCCAGCATCTTCGCTTCTTCCTCCGGTGTATATGTTGCCTGGTTCTCCTCTGTAAATCCTTCCAGTATCACCTCTGCTCCCAGCATCGGGGAACCCTGACAACATACCACATTGTTTCCTGCTTCTTCCACTGCCATGATTTCTTCTACTGTCGTAATATCCTTTGCTTCCCCGATGATCGACCAGGATCCCATCAGATTTCTGCTGTTTACATAAGGCCCAATAAATGCCGTCTTTTTCGTTTTGTCCAGCGGCAGGATCTGTTCTTCGTTTTTCAGAAGAACAAATGACTTTCTTGCTGCCTCTCTGGCCAGTTCCCGGTGCTCTTTGCACAGGATCAGCTGCTGTTCTTTCTCCTCATCAGCATCTTTATATGGATTCTCAAATAGCCCCAACTTGTTTTTCAGTTCCAGGATACGCATACAGCATTCATCCACCAGGGATTCCGGGATCTTTCCTTCTCTCACCAGACGGCACAGGTTATCGCAGTAGATTCCTGTCATCATATCGATGTCCACGCCTGCTTCTACCGCTCTGATCGCAGCGTCTTCTTTATCTGCACAATAACCATGATAAATGGTTTCCTCAATCGCTGCCCAGTCTGAGATCAGCACTCCGTCAAATCCCATCTCATCGCGAAGAATACCCCGCATCAGTTTTTTATTACCAGTGGCCGGAATTCCGTTTACTGTATTAAAAGATGTCATAACCAGCGCTGCTCCGGCATCAATTCCGGCTTTGTAAGAAGGCAGATAAAATTCCCGGAAAGTATGTTCGGATAATTCTACTGTATTATAGTCTCTTCCTGCTGTCGGTGCTCCATACCCTGCAAAATGTTTCACACAGGCTGCGATCTTATACTCATCACTCAGGTTTTCCCCCTGAAAACCTTTTACCATACTCTCACAGAAGAGTCCGTTCAGATACGGATCCTCACCGGTGGATTCCATCACCCGTCCCCATCTGGCATCACGCACCAGATCAGTCATCGGGGCGAATGTCACATGCAGACCACTGACGGATGCCTCTTTTGCTGCGACCGCAGCGCATTTTTCTGAAAGCTCCGGCTCAAAGGTTGCTCCCTGTCCCAGCGGAATCGGAAATACGGTTTTGTAGCCATTGATGATGTCCAGCATGAATAACAGTGGGATATGATGCGGATGTTTTTCCATGTAGGATTTCTGGATTTTTTTGACCGTCTCCGCACCCATCGATCCGATCACTGAACCGGACAGTTCGATATTTTCTTCGGTAAATCCCATCTCTGCCATCGGTCCTGTGATCACCGTATCATCATCAAAAAAACCACCGATCACCTGGCTCATCTGATTCACCTTTTCTTCCAGTGACATATCGTTTAATAAAGCGATTAACTGCTCTTTTGTCATCGTTCTTCTCCTTATTGCGTCTTTGTAGTATTGGTTTTATTCTCTATAAGTTTACATAATGTTATTCTTAAATATCTTACTGCTTCTGATCCAACCATATATTTTATATCCACTATATAACACTCTGCCACTGTTTTGCAAGTCCCGTTCAGATACATTTTCTGTTACTGTGTACTGTACCCATTTCTTACAATCCGACGGATTCCAGGTTTTTTGTCGTATTTTGTCAATGGCTGTGGTATAATAGTTGAAATCAGGGTCTGCAGACCCTGTATTTTATAATGCAAAAATGGAAATCAAAGGAGTTTTTTATGAACAATCGAAGATACCGTCATCGCCTTCTCGCGCTCTCGGCGTCTATTTTGCTGGGCCTGTCCGGTCTGTCTTCTTCTGCGGTTGATGCTGCAGAAGTTACTGTTGAGCAACCGGCAGCAGATACCACGGTTTCTCAGGACACGGGAAATCCATCCGCAGACACCAAAGAAGCGGCAGAAGGTCAGACCGAAGGCGAAACGACGGAACCGGAACGAATCGAACCGGATGCCTACTTTGAGCCAATCCAGTCCAACGACACCGCCAACTGGCCACAGGGGCCTGCCGTATGGGCAGAATCAGCCGTTGTCATGGATCTGGACAGCGGGACTTTCCTCTATTCCAAAAACATGGATGTCGCAAAGTATCCGGCCAGTATCACTAAGATTCTCACCACACTGATCGCGATCGAACATTCCCGTCCGTCCGAAAAAGTCACTTTTTCGGAAAATGCTGTCTACGGCATCGAACAGGGAAGTTCCAATATCGGGATCCGGCTTGGGGAAAACCTGACTATGGAAGACTGTCTGTACGGCATGATGCTCGAATCTGCCAATGAAGTCTGTGTCGCCGTGGCGGAACATATCAGCGGCAGTGTGGATGCATTCGTGGAACTGATGAATCAGAAAGCGGCTTCCCTGGGATGTACGAACACGCATTTTACCAACCCAAACGGTCTTCCGGACGAGAATCATTACACAACGGCACATGATATGGCGCTGATCGCACAGGCGGCATACAACAATGCAACGTTCCGCAAGGTCTGCCAGACGACTACCTACTGCATCGGAAAGACCAACAAGTGTGGGGAAGAGCGGTGGCTGAGCAACCATCATAAGATGCTTCCGGACAGGGATTATACGTATGAGGGATGTACCGGCGGCAAGACCGGATTCACCCAGGCGGCCTTAAACACACTGGTCACTTACGCAGAGCGGAATGGCAGACGGCTTGTATGTGTATCACTCCGAACGAATGGACGACAAATCTATACAGATACGGCTTCGCTGTTAGATTATGGATTCAATAATTTCCAGAATTATTCCATCTTCAACCGGAAAACCTGGGCAGATGCAAAGATGCTGTACCCGTCGCTGTACTTCGGACAGCCCGAGACAGTTGCAAATCTCCGCCCGACCTGCACGGTAACGCTGCCGGCCGGCATGGATCTGTCCTCCGTAGAGACAACCTGCAACCCGGGAGACGGAACCCTCTGCCGCAGCTATACATACAACCAGTATCCGGTAGGCAGCGAATCCATCCCGGACACTGCGATCCAGGCACTGTTACACAGTGAACCCACAAACATCTGCAAAAAGTCCGGCAGCGCTGCTGCATCTGATCTCGGAAATTCTGCAAAAGAAACAGCTTCCGGTATTTTTCAGAAAGTACTCGCATTCGTCGCTCCTGTGGGCATGATAATCATCTCTGTATTTACAGCGGTTCCATGGTACTACTCCGTACTGGGCGGTATGCTGCTGCTGATTATCATTATGGAGATTGTGCTGGCAGTGAAGAAAAAGAAGAGACGGAAGAAGAAAAAAAAACAAAAAAGGAAACCGTAAAATAAAGAAACAGGCAGATATGAATTCATAAAATCATATCTGCCTGTTTCTTTGCATCGTATATCAATAATTATTTCTTATCCACTTTTCTTCTGCAATCTATTTTTCAATCGTTACCTGATTTACGCCAAGGATCTTTGAAATCATTGCATTCGGTATGTTTTCCTTTATCTATCATAGAACGACAAATCTCTTTTTTCGTATTTTACACTCCGATTAAATCTCTTTCCCTTTCGTTCCGATCGCATGTACCACAAACGGGATAAACAGTGTGATCAGTGCTGCATAACCAAGGTAAGCATATCCTTTCTTGACAACTGTCATCAGACCGAACTGTGCGATCGCGAAAGCCAGGAAGGTAAAGATTGCAGTGAAGACTGCATTTCTTGCCAGATGACCTTTTGCTTTTTTCTCTTTGCTGTCCATGCGGCGTTCCATCGCGTTAACGCAACGGGTTACAATACCGGAGATCATGTTTACGGCTGTGGAGATAGCGCCGAGGATGATCAGGATCGAGATGATCGGAGTCAGGATACCGGAACCTACGCCATTTTGCACCAGAACCAGCATCGGAACGGATGCGGTGGCCAGATCTGCTACGTAAGCAATCGCAAGCAGACCGAAGATGGAAAGTTCCATGGCCAGGAAGTTGCAGATGAACATCCAGATGGCTGCTTTGTTGATCTGTTTTACATCGGTAACATCTTCCATATGCTGGTACATAACAGATACCGATGCCAGCTGGAAGAAGAAATACAGGACTGCGGACCACAGTGCCGGGCCGAATGCACCGGTCTCAGACGAGATCACCGGCATCTCTCCGGAAGTCATGCGCCCGATGGAGGCTGTGATATCACCCCACTGTGCGATGATATTCGGAACCAGTACCAGTACCAGACCGATGATGATCAGCACACTCAGAGTAGAAGCACATTTTCTTACTACATTGGTTCCATACAGAGCAATGAAGAAGATAAATGCTGCGATGATCAGTGTACATACCCAATATGGGATGCCAAACAGTGTCTGTAAGGTAGAACCTCCGGTTGCAAATGCTGCAGCGGATGCGGTACCGATCATGATCAGGTAACAGATCTCATACAGGTTGGACATCACGTGGCGAGTCTTACCATACATGCTGTCTGAAAAACTTCTGTAGTCGTATGTTTTGTGTTTGTATGCATAACGCATGCCATACCAGAAAAACAGTGCATATAAGCCCTGTGTGACCAGTGGCAGGATCAGACACCAGATACCGTAATTAATAAAGTACTGATAGATCTGTGCGCCGGATGCGAATCCTCCGCCAAACTGTGTGGTAAATGCCACGAACGCAAGTCCCATCGCCAGAGGCATCTTACTTTTATCGACCAGTAATGATTTTTTCTCACTCATATTTTCTTTCCCCCGATTTCCTTTATTGTCGGAATATTTCTGCTTATTTATTAAACTCGATCACCTTACCCGGATTGAGGATCAGTTTATCATCAAACGCTAGCTTGATGGATTTGTACAGCTGGATCATCCGCGGTCCCACGAACTCTTCCAGGAATTCCAGACGGCCGTTTCCGATACCATGCTCTCCGGATAACTGTCCACCCAGTTCTTTTGACAGTGCGTACAGTTCTGTCAGACTGGCGTGGGTTGCTGCCTTCCACTCTTCATCACTCATCTCCGATCCTCGAAGCATCTCGGTGTGGATGTTTCCGTCTCCACAGTGACCACAGGGCTCTACACGGATGCCATGGGCACTTGCGATCTTTTTCGCTGCCTTTACATACTCTGCGATTCTTGCTCTCGGGACAACCACATCACACTCTTCCTGTGCCACAGAATCCGCTTTCATGCCTTCCAGGATACCGCCGCGCACACTCCATACCGCTCCGGCACGTTCCGGTGTTCCGGCGATCGCACAGTCCAGAGCTCCGTTTGCCAGTGCTGCCTCTGCAGCAGCTTCTACGGCACTGTCAAGTTCCTGCTTACTCGAAGCATCGTACATTACGATCAGAACTGCCTCACCCTCTTTCACCGGAAACATTTTGTTCAGGTTCCGCTCTACAATGTCTATCAATTCTCGCTCAAGGAATTCTATCGCAGTCGGTACAAACGGCAGTTCCAGTACCTTCGGAACCATGTCCGCACACTCTTCAAGGCTCTTAAACGGCATAACCAGCGTACAGGTGCAGGTCGGTGCCGGAAGCAGTTTTAATGTCACTTCCGTCAGGATACAAAGGGTTCCCTCGGAACCGATGATCAGGTCTTTCACATCATATCCGGTTGTATTTTTCACAACATTGGATGAAAAATTCATGATCGATCCGTCCGGCATAACTGCCTCGATACAGCGGACAAAATCTCTCGTCAGTCCGTAACGGACCGCTTTCATACCGCCGGCATTTGTAATGACATTACCGCCAATGGATGCAGTCTTTTCCCCCGGATCCGGCGGATAGAACAGTCCGCCTGCTGCGGCTGCCGCCTGAATATCAATCAACAGTGCACCCGGCTGGGCAGTGATCGTCTGATTCTTCCGGTCAATCGGGAAAATCTTGTTCATCCGCATAATGGATAACATGATACCGCCGTATTTGCAGGTAGCTCCTCCTGCCAGACCGGTTCCAGCTCCACGGCAGACCACCGGGATATTTTCTTTATACGCATATGCCATAATGGCTGATACTTCTTCTTTGTTCACAACTTCCACGTACAGATCCGGCTGATACACGCCGTACTCCGGCATCTCATCCCGATAATATTCGCTGGCGATCTCCTCTCCCACCCATACACGGTCAGGAGCGGTGACAGAACGGATATAGTCACAATCCTGGGAAGTCATTTTCTTATAAGGGTATGCCATGACTTAGTCCTCCTTCTGTTTTTTTGCCAATGCTGTCAGTTCCGGGACAACCTGGTATAAATCATCTACGATACAGTAATCTGCCACACTGAAAATCTGTGCGTTCGGATCTGTGTTGATGGCTACGATACATTCCGATCCGTTCATACAGGAGGTGAACTGGATCGCTCCGGACACCCCGCAGGTGATGATCAGTTTCGGCCGCACGGTACGGCCGGACAGACCGATCTGATGCGCCGTATCGCCAAATCCGTTTTCCACCATCGGACGGGTAAAGGCCAGCTGACCGCCAAGAGCTTCTGCCAGTTCCCGGCACATTTCCACATCTTTTTCATTTCGTACGCCACGGCCTGCTACCACCAGCACATCCTCTTCTTCCAGGCTCTTGACTTTATCGATCACCTCAGAAGAAAGGATCTTGATTCTCGATTCTGCCATCTTTTCATTGACCGGACAGACAACCACTTCGCCGTGCGGGTTCGCTACCACTTCAGCTTTATCCATGACTTTATATCTCACCGTCGCAAACTGTGGTCTGGACTTTGTGATTCCGATCTGTGCCATGATATTGCCGCCAAATGCTGGACGTACCTGGATCATATCGGTATTCGGTTTGATATCCAGTGTCGTACAGTCTGCGGTCAGACCGGTATGGAAACGGGTCGAAAGCCGCGGTGCCAGGGAACGTCCCAGTGCGGTTGCCCCGATCAGCACAGAACTCGGTTTATTTGCCGCGATACAGTCTGCCACCGCATCTGCATAGCAGTCTGCGCGAAATCCTTCAAATCCCGGATCTTCATATACATACACATGATCCACACCGTAAGGAAGCAGCTTTTCGGCATTTTCCTTCGTTCCTTTGCCACCTACGATCACACAGTTGACTTCGTAACCGACTTTTCCTGCCATCTTTCTAGCCTCTCCCACAAGTTCGTAGGTCACCGGATGGATCTCTCCACGTTCCTGCTCCACATAGATCAGGAAGTTTTTCCAGTCCTCTTTGTTAAATGCTTTTGCTTTCTGCTCAAACTGTATGGCTTTCTCCGGACAGTTTCTCACACAGAGACCACACATACGGCAGCTTTCGCTGACTACGATTCCAGCTCCCTCTATGGTCAGCGCACCAAAGGGACATTTTTCCACGCAGATTCCACAGAGACTGCATTTGTCTGCATCAAATTTCATAAATTCCATATGTATCTGTTCCTCCTATATGATCTTCTTTCCGGTTAAAATAGAAAAAAGTTCCTCTGCTTTTTCTTTCGCACCGCCTTCCAGGTAAACCTGTTTTTCGCCTTCCGGCGGTGCAAACATACGCTCTACAGAGGTAGGAGATCCTACCAGACCATACCGGCTCAGATCCTGATCCGGCATATCCTCAAAACTCAGGATACGGATCGGGCGGTCTGCGGTTGCTTTCTTTAACAGATAGGACGGCAGACGCGGTACACAGGTGTCCTTATCGATCGTCAGAAGACACGGATATGGGATCTCGGAGATCTGGGATACACTGACGAGATCCTGTCTCACCTGAATGGCTTTCTCATTCACATCCACAATCTCTGCCACCCATGCGGCATGCGGGATCGTCAGATGTTCTGCGATCGCCGGTCCTACCTGGGCGGTATCGCCATCGGTTGTCTGTCTTCCGCAGATGATCAGATCCGCTCCGCCGATCACCTGAATCCCCTGCGCCAGCGCGTAAGAGGTGGCAAGCACATCGGCTCCCGCGAATTTTCTGTCGGAGAGGATGACCGCATCGTCGGCTCCCATCGTATAGGCATCGCGCATCATTTCCTCTGCCTGCGGCGGTCCCATCGTCAGTACGGTTACGGTTCCTCCCACTTTTTCACGGATCTGAAGGGCTGTCTCCAACGCGAACAGATCGTAAGGATTAGTCCTGGTCTCCCCGGACATTCTCTTCATGGCACCGGTTTCCGGATCAATATCCACCTTGGAACTCGCCGGTACCTGTTTCATACATACTACGATTTTCATACTTTCTACTTCTTTCTTCACTTTCTCGCTTCAACGCTTTAAACGGTTGTATCATTATAACATCATACTGTTAAATTGTCGAGGTTTTTATGGCAATTTCACAGATGACTTCTTTTCTACTCTCACCACTCAGAAACATACACCACAAGATGCACAATGACAGGGCAGGCATTATTTATTCTTCACTAAATGAAATTTAAATAAAAAATTCCCGGACAGATGTTCCTCTTCAGGTTTGTCCGAGAATTTTTTAATATTAAGTCATAACCACCACTTCAAGTGGTGGTTTGTTTTTGACCCTATAAGGGTCCT
>ERZ826242.2892-NODE-2892-length-13620-cov-2.620715_pt1 | contig 13620 bp, 13 predicted proteins | sample MGYA00519871_ERZ826242 | MGnify/ENA primary metagenome ERZ826242 (study PRJEB31778, sample SAMEA3449226) | human gut metagenome | biome: human gut; feature: human-associated habitat; material: faeces | place: United Kingdom | collected 2010/2012 ...
CCTTATATTTTCTAAGAGCAGCAATCATTTCTTTAAGCTTTGTTGCCTGAGCCAAGGCCCGACAATGAGCGATAACTAGAGTGCGTCCTTCAGTCAACAAGGGGGTCTCGATAAAACACCGCGCCAGTAAGCCCAAAGCCTTAGTATAAGAACGCGCTTTATGCTCCAGGCAAATACTGCCATTTCCATCATCGCCAAGAATCGGCTTGATATTCAGCAGCATAGCCAGTTTACCTTTAAGTAAGCTCATCCGGCCATTTTTGACTAAAACCTCAATATTATCCAGGAGAAAATAAAGCTTATCATGATCGCGAAAATCCTCGGCAGCAGCAGCTATCTCCTCAAAGCCCATTCCTGCATCTATGCATTGGCGGATCTTGATGGCGATAGTAGTCTCCCCAGCACTGGCAGCCAATGAATCGATCACCTGCACCTTGAGCTCAGGATATTTTTCAGCCGCCATTTGCTTAGCAATCATTGCAGAATTATAGGAGCCGCTGAGACGTGAAGAAAGGGTGATAATAAAAACCCCCTCTTCCGCATGCTGCATAGCATCTAAATAAGCTGCCGGAGAAGGCGCTGCTGATTTAGGCACTTCGCTGCCCTGCGCTAGAATATCTAAGAACTGCTCCATATCAAGCTGCTCATCATCGACAAATACTTGCTCCCCAATAGAAACGCTCAAAGGCACACTTACTACCTGAAGCCACTCATTTAACTCCGGACTATAATCCAAAGAGCTATCGCCGATGATCACAAACCTGCTTTTAGTCATTATCGTTCCTCCATATATTTTAGTACAGCATTAACTGCCCCAAAACACCTCTTGTCCGCTTCTTATATACTTATCGTGGTATCTAATTATAACTGCTATAGACGATCAGCAAACTCTCTACTCTATTATACCGCTTATTGCGTGTAGGAAAAAAAGAAAACGGGCAGGGCTTGAGCCAACCCGTTAGAAAATTATTTTACCGGACGGCGGACTATCAATGGAGGTTTCAGCCCTGGCAGTCCAGGGTTGGGGATCTGGATTAGCTGTCGGGGGTGACGAGCAGCACTAAGCGGCACACCGTCTTCATCAAATATCTTAACCGCCGTTAAAGGGATATTTTTACCATCTGGACAAATGATCTCCAGCTGATCTCCAACTGCAATATGATTGCGTTGCTCCAACAGCAGCATTGAATCGCTAATCTCTTTGATAATAGCAGTAAAATCATACTCCCTGATATATCCACCATCATCATAACGCATTGATGAGGAGGCAGCCTGCCCTTCCGCAAAAGCAGCCGTATATTCACGATGGCTAATTTTAGCCAGCTCTTGATGCCACTGTGGATCGCAAGAATAATGATTAGGGTCAGCAGCATAAGCATCGATAGCTGCGCGATAGATGCGGACAGCATTAGCCACATAATAGGCGCTCTTATTGCGTCCTTCGATCTTTAGGGAAGCAAACTGCCCTGAACAAAGCTGAGGGATATAATCGATCAAGCATAGATCCCGGCTATTCATGATATAGCTGCCACGGTCATCCTCTTCTATAGGGAAAAATTCTCCCGGCCGTTTTTCTTCCATCAGCGCATAATGATAGCGGCAAGGGTGACTGCAATTACCCTGGTTCGCAGAACGTCCCGTCATAAAACTGCTCAATAGACAGCGGCCAGAATAGGAAATACACATAGCTCCATGGATAAAAATCTCTGTTTCAACACCAGCTTGGATGCTAATTTTACCAGCCTCAGCCAAAGAAAGCTCCCGGGCTAAAATGATTCGGGAAGCACCCTGTTCGCGCCAAAAACGGGCGCTCAACCAATTAGTTGTATTGGCCTGTGTACTGATATGGAGCGGTACCTGCGGGGCATATTGACGGGCCAAAGTCAAAACCGCCGGGTCAGAAATAATCATTGCATCTGGCTCCAAAGCTGCTAACTGGGATAAATACTCAGGCAGAGCTTCCAGATCACCCTCGCGCATAAAAGAATTGACCGCCAAATAAAGCTTTTTCCCCAAGCGGTGCGCCAGATGGATAGCATCTCCTATCTGCTCCAGGCTAAAACCTGCATTAAGGCGCAGGGAATAATCCCCTGCGCCAATATAGGCAGCATCTGCGCCATAAAGATATGCAAAAAGCAATTTTTCCGGATCTCCGGCAGGAGCAAGTAGCTCTGGTTTGAACAAATTATTGGTCTCCCTCATGATATTCATTATGCTCATCAAAGGTTTCACTGAAACGATGAGAACCGTCAGTCTTGGCCCGGAAATAGAGATAATCTGATTCCGTAGGATTCAAAGCTGCATCTATCGAGGCTTTACCAGGGCAGGCAATTGGTCCTGGCGGCAAACCTGGATTTTGATAAGTATTATACGGATTATCAATATTCAGATCTGAATAGGTCAAAACTTCTTTAGGCTCTCCCAGGATAAACTGGATAGTAGCGCATGATTCCAAATTCATCGGGGTTGAAAGATTAAGGCGATTATAGAATACGCCGGCAATGATCGGACGGTCTTCATCCACCTTGGCCTCTTTTTCAACGATAGAGGCCATAGTGATGACTTCATAAACACTCTTACCCTGTTCGTCTGCTTGCTCATCAAAACCATTGCTCTCCCATACGGTGACGAACTGGTCCAACAGCATATCGAAAATATCTTCCTCTGTCCAGGTAGGATCTATCTGATAGGTATCTGGGAAAAGGAAGCCCTCCAAACGTGTGGCAGGAGCCTGTTCTGTTCCTTGGGCAGGGATAAAATCATACTCTGAGAAATCGCCCTCTGCGGCATAAGTCAAATAATTATCTACTGTACCCAAGCCTTTTTCAGCCAAGAGCTCAGCAGTCTCTCTAACGGTCAACCCCTCCGGAATAGTTACCGTCAATTCTCCATCTGTGCTAACTCCGCCTAAAATCAGCATCTCACAGACATCTCTGACGCTATATTCACCAGCAGGAAATGTGTAACGGCCTGCCTTGAGACTACTATCAATACCATTACTTTGGGCAAAGATGCGGAAATAGGTGCTATTTTTGATCACCCCTGCCTCCTGCAAGGTCTGCGCTATCGCAGCGGTACCGCTGCCTTCTTCAATAATTACCTCAGTATCACTCTCTATAGTCATGTCAGCACTGACAACATTAACCACAATAATAACGGCGAGGGTCAAAACCGCCAAGATGGCTACAATAATAATTAAGGCCTTTTTCATCGGTCGCTCTCCTTTCTGCGGCCTATTATATCATATCTAAACTCATTCGACAATCTTATCACCAGAAAATCACTTCCAGCTTCTGTCATTAGCATAGCCATAGAGCTAAGTAATTAAACCATTGATGATAAAAATCAACGGGCTGCATCTGAAAAGATGTCAGCCCGTTGGTCAAAGCTATCATTGAAATGACAAACTATTCATTGGTATAGGGCAATAAAGCCACTATACGAGCCCGCTTAATGGCCTCAGTCAGCTCACGCTGATGTTTAGCGCAATTGCCGGAAATTCGGCGGGGCAGGATCTTACCGCGCTCAGTGATATATTTGCGGAGCTTAGCAGTATCCTTGTAGTCGATATATTCTGCTTTATCTACACAGAAGCTGCAAACACGGCGGCGTCCGCGGCGGTTATTTCTGCCACCACGGCCGGAGTAATCACGATCTCCGCGTTCCGCACGGTTGTTCTTATATTCAGCCATGATAATTCCTCCGTTTCACAATACTAGAAGGGCAAATCGTCATCGCCGACCATGTCGGCATCATTGCCCGCAGCAAAAGGGCTGCTTTCAACGGGAGGAGCCTCCCGGTAGCTGCCACTATCTTTGGGGGAAAGGAACCGAACATCATCGGCAATAACTTCAGCAGCTTTTCTTCTGGTGCCGTCTTTGGCCTCATAGCTTCTAATCTGCAGGCTACCATCAACCGCGCACAGCTTACCCTTGCTTAGGTAATTGGCACAGTTTTCGGCCTGCTGCCGCCAGACGACAACATCAATAAAATCGGTCTCCCTTTCGCCCTCAGCGTTTTTATATCTACGATCTACAGCAAGGGTAAAGGAAGCCACTGCTATGCCGTTTTTCGTATAGCGTAATTCCGGATCCTGCGTGAGTCTACCTATTAACACGATGCGGTTTAGCATGGGGTTTCCTCCTTATGCCCTCTTATTCTCCGATTCTGACGACCAAATAACGCATGATCTCATCAGCGATCTTAAAGTTACGTTCCAGTTCGCGGGGCAATTCCGGCATGCCTTTGATTTTCATCAAGACATAATAACCTTCACGCAGCTTTTGGATCTCATAGGCGAGTCTTCTTTTTCCCCAAGGCTCGACCTCGACAATCTCACCGCCATTGGCCTGGACCAGCGCTTTATACTTTTCGATGATTTGCGTATATTGCTCTTCTTCCAAATTCGGTTTAACAATATACATGGCCTCGTAATCGCGCAATCCTGACACCTCCTCCCTTTGGACTAACGGCCTTGCCTAGCTGGTAAAACAATCATTAGACAAGGCAGGGTTGTATGACAACTATCGTATTATACCATAAAGATATTTATTTAGCAAGATTTTTTTCACCCAGGTCAATCACACCAGTCTCGGCAAAAACACTCAATGATTGTTGAGCCGACACTGCTACCCAGCCCTCATTATCTTTGGCTAATACTTCCAGAGCAGAAATCGCTCGCTGATCGCCGATCATACCCAAAGATTTTGCAACTGCGGCACGCACATGCCAATCTTTATCAGTAGCACTAATCAACAGCGGTTTAATACTATCTGTATTTTTGCTGGTGCCTAGGGCAGTAGCAGCAGCAACTCTCACAGCAGGATTAGGATGCGCCAAACAGGCCGCCACATTAGCAACCGGATAGCTGGATTCTGTTTTGGCAATGGTTTCCAGCACCCTTACTTTATGTTTATCATTGACCTTGGGCAGCAAATACGCTAATAATTTGGCGCTCTGTGGGCCCATGGAAGCCATTACTTCAGCGACCCGGGCCGGCAAAAAATGCTCCGGCCACATCAATGCTGCGGTCAATAGTGGCAAGCTTTTGGGCTCCTGCATCGCAGACAGCAGACGTGTCCCGGCAAGCTGGATCGATTCATCGCTGCTGGCCAGCATTTCCACAAAATCCTTGAGAGCGTCGGTATCAGGAAATCTGGCCCATGCTTCCAGTAAGACACTCTGAGGATACTCTTCACGGTTGAGGCGCCGGCTGTAGCGTTCCATCAACCGTTCCTCCTTAACTAGAGTTTTCAATTGTTCCTGGACTGCCGGCTGGCATTTATCATAGGCAGCGACAATATCTGCTAAAGCTTGCGGACCTTTGTTCTTAATCTGTTCCACCAGTTTCAGGTCAAGCTCTTCTTCTGCAGAAATCAGCTTGTCCTGCATCGTCAAATATTCAGCCTCTATCTCAGCGGTGTCCTCTTCTATCGGCAAAAAGGTCACTGGTTCCTGCGGAACATCAGCTGGTTGTTCCTGATTTTTCCGCTTTGACCGCACCCCCAGAAAAATGATCAAAGCAATGATAATTACCGCCACTGCCGCCACGATCGACCAGAATAAAACCGTATTAGCAGAAATAAAAGCCAATAACCTATCCCATATGGTAGTCTGATTAGCTCCAGCAGTAGCTATTGCACTCAAAAAGTTATTAGGAATAGTCATTGCTATCCTCCTTAATCAGCCAACTGCCTTAAAGCAAGGCAGCTAAATATTCCATAAAAGGCAATAAAACCGTTGATGTTGCCAAAAAATTCGCCACACTCTCGCCAAAGCCCATATCAATACAGGCTGGCAGAACAATATCCGTTACAATAATAATCAATGCAATCATCAGCACCAGGGCAATGAAAGCGCCTAAAGCGCTATTGAGCTTACCCAACAAACCCCGGCCAAAAATACTGGTCACAGCATAGGCAATTTTCCGTACCGCCCAGTTGACCACAATAAAAATGATAATAAAGACAACTATCTCCAGCAGCCAGTTAGCAGCACTGGAAGTATCGATAAACAAGGAGAGAAAAGATAATAGTTGATCTCCTCCGCTGGCTGCTTCTCCCGCCTCGGCAGTCCCGCCAAAAGGCGGCAGTGCATCAACCAGACTGGTAGCTATCAATGCTGAAAAAGCACGTGCAGCATAATAGGCCAGGACTAAAGAGCCTACCTTAGCTACTACATTGATCGTTCCCCAGCGCCATCCATAGAGGATCGCTAAAATCAGCAGCGCTGCTAATACTAAATCTGCAACAGTGATACCCATGGGAATGATTATACACCCTTTATTTGCTTCATTTCAAGCTTTGGTAACAAATTCAATCTCTAGCTAGCCCAGTAGAAAACAGTGATAAACCCTCTTTTTCTATACCGACTGGGCATTGATCGCCGCAGCCATATAGCCGGCGCCAAAGCCATTATCAATATTGACTACCGCCATACCAGTAGCGCAGCTATTCAGCATCGACAACAATGCCGATAGTCCACCGAATCCAGAGCCATAACCAACACTAGTCGGAACCGCTATTACCGGAGTGGAGGTCAGTCCACCGATCACCGAAGGCAAGGCGCCCTCCATACCAGCCGCCGCAACTACGGCATTAGCTTCATTGAGTACTTCTTCCTGAGCTAGTAGCCGGTGGATACCAGCGACCCCTACATCATATACACGGCGGACATTAGCGCCCATCAGCTCGGCGGTCAAAGCAGCTTCCTCTGCTACCGGCAGATCAGAGGTTCCGGCGCAGAAAACCGCCACTAGACCAATGCCTGTTTCCGGCTTATGGTCATAGATAATGCGAGCTGTCTCATCATACTGCAGTTCTGGCATCTGCTCTTGAACCTGCTGATACTTCTCTGCAGAACAACGAGTAGCAAAAATAGGGCTACGCCTGCCTTGAGCGTCGGGTTCGTTTTTATCCAACAGTCGTTGAAAGATCGCTACGATCTGATCTGCGGTCTTTCCCTCGCCATAAATTACCTCCGGCCAGCCGCAACGCCGCTTACGGTCATAATCAGGACGGGCATAAGGCGTTGCTTCATGATCTATTCTATCATTCAAGTCTATTTTATCGTTCATACCATCACCTCATTATAAATAATAAATACTATACCCTTGTCCATTTGTCCTTTTGGGATTATAATATTAACCAACTAAGATTCATCAACTAAGAAATAGCGAAGGGAGAAAAGCAATGGCTTTATCATGCGGTATCATCGGACTGCCGATGACCGGCAAAACAACCTTTTTTAATCTGCTGACCGGCGAGGAGGCTGAAACCAGCGATTTCTTCACTGGCAAAACATCAACTAATACTGGCCATGCGGTAATCCCCGATGAAAGAGTAGATTACCTCTCCGCCATGTTCAAACCCAAGAAAACCACTTATGCCAGCGTAGAGGTTATCGATGTCCCAGGGTTAGTCCGCGGCTCCAGCCAGGGACAGGGCAGCGGTAATGAATTTCTGGCCTCCGTCCGCAATACTGACCTGCTGGCACATATTGTCCGAGCCTTTGCCAATGATGAGATTCTCCATGCGGAAGAAAGCATCGATATCATGCGCGATATTGCCACTATTGATTCGGAGCTGCTCTTTGCCGACCTGCAAATGATCGACACCCGCCTCTCCCGCATCAATAATGGCCATAAAAAGAAATTGGAACATCCACTGGAAGAAGAGACATTGAAAAAGTGTCAGGATTTCCTGATGGAAGAAAAACCACTCAAACTGCTGGAACTCTCCGAAGAAGAAAAGGAATCAGTCAAGCATATTCCCTTCCTGACCGATAAACCCATGTTGATCGTTATCAATATCGATGAGGATCAGCTGGCAGCAGATGACTATCCACAAAAAGAACAGGTGGTCGCCTACTGCGCGGACCAAGGGTATGAGCTACTGGCTGTCTGCGCCAAAACCGAACAGGAAATCGCCCAATTGCCGGCAGAAGACCGGCAAATGTTCATGGATGAACTGGGAATCACTGAGCCGGGAGTTTCCCGTATTGCCAAGGCTATCTATGCACAGCTGGGATTGATCTCCTTTTTGACCGCCGGTGAAGATGAAGTCAAAGCCTGGACCATTCAGCGAGACCTGCCTGCCAAAAAGGCTGCCGGCAAAATCCACTCCGATATCGAGAGAGGTTTTATTCGAGCAGAAACAGTGGCCTTTGACGATCTTAAAGAATGCGGATCAATGGCAGCGGCCCGCGACAAAGGTTGCTTCCGATTGGAGGGCAAAGATTATCCAGTACAAGACGGCGATATCATCAATTTCCGTTTCAACGTCTAAAAGATGCCAGCCAAATTTTTAGTAGGCAAATAAAAGCCAAGCGAAGCTTAAGATATCAACTTCTGTTACAAGCAAATGCTCAAACTTCTTGGTCACCAACAAGCTGATAAAACATGCGCTTGCTAAATACTCAAAGACCTGTATGTTAATTAACATACAGGTCTTTATAATTACTCAAGAATATTTTACCGGAGCCTAGTTTAGCTAAGGGTCAGTGCTTTCTAGCAAAGAATAACCTCATCTATCACCAATTTATTCTCACTGCCATTACCGCAGCACATAAAATAATACTGATTGCATCATGCTGTCATGCTATTATGACCGCTATCCTATAACAGTCTCATCTACTATGCCGTGGGTTAAACTATGAGCCTTTCGGCCGGCAATCCCCTGTTTTTGCAAAGCGGCCAAGGCAGCATTCTCTCGCTCGCAATCTCCATCACTGAGGGCAAAGACACAGCTGCCACTGCCGCTCATCAATGGAAACAGCCCGTGAGAGCTCAAAATCTCTTTCGCAACTGCTATCTCTGGACACAGCGACATTGCTGCCGGCTCCAACATATTAGCCATTTGGGCAGATATCATTGCTATATCTCCACTTTGCAAAGCTTTAAGCAAACCAGAGAAATCCAGAACAACAGCGCCAGGAGACAAACGGTCAAAGGCTGCAAACACCATTGCTGTCGACAATGATGCCGGAGGAATAGCAATCAATAATGGATATTCCTGAGCTTGAGAGCAGGGCAAAACATCCTCACCTGCGCCCCTAATCTCTGCCAAACCTCCATAAAGAAAGAATGGGATATCAGCTCCCAAAGTAAAACCCAGTGTTGCCAATTCTGCTACAGAGAGTTCCAAAGCAAACAACTTATTTACTCCCAGCAAAACAGCTGCGGCATCGGCAGATCCTCCACCGAGACCACCTCCAGCAGGAATATCTTTAACAATATTGATAGACAAATGGTTATCTAGTGAATAAGTATTGCGCAACAAATCCCAAGCACGCCAGGCTAGATTATCCACAAGGGCACAATCCACAGGCGGAGAACACTGACAAGAATCACTATCAGCAATAGCCAGTTCCACCTGGTCATAAAGGCTAACTGTCTGCATCAAGCTCCGCAGCTGATGATAACCGTCCGCCCGTTTACCCACAACCTCAAGTGACCAGTTGATTTTTGCCGGAACGGATAAGCGTATTCTCTTACCATCTATCATGCCTTTACCCTAAAAGTTCTTTTTTGAGCTGCATAAAACGTTCATCGAAATAATAGGCGCCTTGTACCTGTGGAGTTGGTTCGCCAAACGGCTTAACGCTCAAGGCCAGCAGCGGCGGCGCCTGGATACGTTTAGCAGTACCAACCACCCGGTACATTCGCCACCAATATTCAATATCAGCGATCAAAGCTGCTGCATCGGCAAAGAGTTGTCTCACCAACCCAGGGGCGCAACCGATCTCCTCTTCCAGCCTGCCATTACGATAAGCCAACAAGGTGTCGGCAGGAGTTTGCCCCCCCTCTACCCATGATTTGAGCAGATAATCATGATAGGCATAAATCAAAGGATCGCCCAGTCCCTTAGTCACGTCCTGGTTGGGAGAAAGCTCCGCGGAAGGCCGAATCGCAGCAATTTGGTCTAAAGGTGCATCGGGGAAAAGACCCTGAAAATGATGTGATGCTGCATAAACCTGATATTTCCATAAATCAGCCTGCGCAGCAAAAGCACCAGCCAGATCGCCATAAAAAGTAGCATAACCAACACTCAGCTCCGCCTTATTGCCATTGCAGGTGAAGATAGCTCCTAACCCAGCTGCGGCAGCAGCGAGGATACGTGCCCGCTCGCGTGCCATCACATTTTCCTTCACACTATCAGTGAGCTGCACATAGGTCTTCTTTTCACCAGGGGCAGTAAAAGCATCTTCAGCAAAGCTGTCATAAAACAAAGCTAAACCTGCTTCGATCGGCATAGTCATGAAATTCAGACCCAATCCCTCGGCCATACCCTGGGCCAAGGATTTAGTCGCAGTACTATTAAAGCGGCTAGGCATAGAAATCAAATAAACATTATCCGCACCTAAGGCCTGCCGGTACACACAAGCAGCCAAAGCAGAATCAATACCGCCAGAGATGCCGATCACCGCCCGTGAAGCATTGATAGAAGCACAGAATTCTCCAGCACCGGCAACTAGAGCATCAGCCAATAAAGCATCGCCGGTAGGGGCCGCAATACACTCCCCACCATTGATATGCCATAAATAAAGCCCCTCCGCAAAAGCAGCTCCAGCAGCAATCACCTGCTGATCAGTATTATAAAAGGAGCTGCAACCAGCAAAAAGATAATTGGCCTTGCCCAGGCTTACTAAGCCAATACTACCCATCTGGATAACAGGCAGCTTGGTCTGGGGCAGCGGGGCCTTAGCATCTCCAATGATCAAAGGCTGAGGAGAAAGTGCGATCGCCAGTTCAGCATCTGTATCCGGCAAAGGCTGCTCCCGCCAATCGCCAAGCAAAAGCAGAACCTTTCGTTCTTTGCCGTCAATAGGTAGACTGATGGTCTGAGTTGATGAAATAGCTGGTGCAGGCAGAATCGTGCTGGCAAAATAATTAGCTGCTCCTAAGGCAGGAACAGCTGCCAGCTGGCTGTCTGCTGCCAGAAAGATCCTACTTTCAGTAATGCCATTTTCACGGTGCAGATTACCGAATATCACTTGGATATCATCAGCAGCAGCGGCTATTGCCTGCGCCGCAGCAGCACAATCTGCAATCAAACCCTCATCATTTACCAATTCATCAGCCAAATATCCGCATAACGCAAACTCCGGGAAGATAATCGTCTCTGCGCCGGCGATACGGGCACGCTGAATCAGCTCCAGCATTTGTTGTTTATTTTTTCGCGGATCAGCCAAGGCTACTCGCATTTGAGCAATAGCAATAGTCATTTTCTCAACTCCCTACCAGCTTAATTATCTCATCAATATACTGATTAGCACATTCTTCTCCCCAGATACGGCATTGAGCAATGCCTTCTGTATTAAGCGAATCCACATGATGCGGGATCGGACGGAGAATAATATCACCATCAATCTCCTGATAACTCGAGGTGGCAATATCCAAAGAGCGGTTGACAATATCAAGAATATTCGTCGGTTCAGACATATCCGGGGCATAAAGGCTGATGGCGATAACAATATCCGCACCCATAGCCCGCACCACATCACCAGGACAATTATCAAGGATATACCCGTCTACCAGCAGCATATCGCCCATTTTAACCGGAGTAAAAACGCCGGGAATAGCAGAGCTGGCCCGTACTGCCAGAGCAGTATCCCCACGGTCAAAAAGGATTTTTTTCCGGCTCATCAAATCCACCGCAACAATCTTCAAAGGGATATCCATCTCTTCGATCCGTTTTCCTTTGGTGCAGGTACGGATCAGATCAGTATATTTATCCGCAGGGATAAGCCCCTTACGGTTAGGACGCACCTTCAAAGTAGAATCGATATCATACTCATTAAAGAGAAAATCAAGCATTTTCCAGTCATATCCAGAAGCATAAAGGGCAGCCACAGCTGCACCGATAGAAGTGCCGGCGACCATATCGATAGGGATATTATGTTCGGTAAGGACTTTTAGGATACCAACGTGAGCAGAGCCCTTTAAGCCACCGCCGCCAAAAGCGACGCCAACCTTTTTTCGCTGCTTATGCTGCCGTGCTTCCTTCCCGTCCCCCGGATGTTTTTTCCCTATTCCGAGCATAGTTCACCTCAAAGCTGTTCTGCCCTTAGTTTATCCTCAGGATATTATTAATATTAAAAACCTAATAAAAACTTTATAACGATATTATCGGCTTATAATTAAACCCTAGGATTAAAACTCCACTTTGCCAAGAACTTTTTTCATTCTGGCAATAGCTTCTGCCATCCGGTTTTCCTCGGTGGTTAAGGTAGCTCTGAAAAAGCCTTCGCCAGCAGGTCCATAACCAGCACCAGGAGTGATAACGACCTCAGCCTTGTCCAAAATAAACTCGGCAAAGGAGCCGGAGGTATAGCCCTTAGGTACAGGAGCCCAAACATAGAAGGTTCCTTTCGGATAGGCCAAATCCCAACCCATCTCATTGAGTCCGCCAACCAGGATATCACGGCGGGCAGCGTACTTAGCGCGGGAAGCGCTGACGATCTCCTCCGGATGATTCAAACCAACTATACCAGCATATTGGATCGCCTGGAAAACGCCGCTGTCAACATTGGATTTATAAGTAGTCAAAGCCTTGACTGCTACAGAATTACCCACGACAAAACCAATACGCCAGCCAGTCATGTTGAAAGGCTTAGAGCAAGAGCCAAATTCAACTGCCACATCTTTAGCACCCGGCACTTCAAAAATGCTCGGAGCAACATAGCCGTCATAAGTCATCTCAGAATAAGCGCTATCATGACAGATTAGGATATCATGTTTTTTGGCAAAAGCCACCGCCTCTTCAAAGAATGCTAAGTCAGCCACTGCACCGGTAGGATTATTCGGATAATTGAGCCACATCAGTTTGGCCCGGTCTGCGATACCGTCGGGAATAAGGTCAAACTGAGGCAGGAATCCGTGCTCAGGGTCTAAACGCATCGGATAGCTGAAACCACCAGCCATCATTGTAGCTGTAGCGTAAACCGGATAAGCTGGGTCTGGGATCAGGTTGATGTCGCCTGGGTCAACGAAGCAATAGTTGATATTAGCAATACCTTCTTTGGAACCAATCAGCGTGCAGACTTCATTGTTAGGGTCAATATCATTGATACCAAAGCGTCTGGCATAAAATTCAGCCACTGCTTTACGGAAGGACAGCATTCCCTGAGAAGATGGGTACTGGTGATTGACCGGATCATGGGCAGTACGGCACAGTTCTTCGATGATATTATCCGGAGTGGGCAGATCAGGATCGCCAATACCTAGGCTGATGATATCCTTGCCCGCCTGCTTGGCTTCATCAATCTTTCTTTCGATATCTGCAAACAGATATGGTGGTATTTGTTGGACTCTCTTGGCAAGCTCTTTCATGCGTTCAAACCTCCACTTTTTATTTTCTATGTAATCAATTTATCATTAACAACTACAGTTTATAGTCGCCTTCAGCCACTAAGGTAGCAGGGCCAGTCATATAAATACGATTATTATCAGCCCACTGTATTGTTAAAATACCGCCATCTAATTCAATTTGAGCTGTTCTTTGTGTACGTTTATTTAATACACAAGCTACTAATGTAGCGCAAGAACCAGTACCACAAGCCCAAGTGATACCTGCACCACGTTCCCAAACACGCATACGAACATATTTATCATTTTTTACT
>ERZ826242.2896-NODE-2896-length-13594-cov-2.647167_pt1 | contig 13594 bp, 15 predicted proteins | sample MGYA00519871_ERZ826242 | MGnify/ENA primary metagenome ERZ826242 (study PRJEB31778, sample SAMEA3449226) | human gut metagenome | biome: human gut; feature: human-associated habitat; material: faeces | place: United Kingdom | collected 2010/2012 ...
AGAAAATACAGGCTTTATTTGTGATGAAAACGCAATGCTTTTGGCATATGCAACATCTACGCCAATGATTGATGAGCCAACTGCCGGATATACATTCCGTTGGGATATGGGTACAAAAAATATTCTTCCTATCATTGAATGGGAGGGCGATGAGGGAACATATTCTCATTACATCGGCGGTATGATTTCGCAGGATATGAAAGTAGTATGCAAGGACTTGGGTATCTATTTCCAAAATGCCGTTACTCCTAAAAATTGATTTAAGGGGTGTGACTAATATATGAGATACACAGCACTTAAATCTTGCCGTATTGGCGGTAAAAACTATAACAAGGGTGATATAATTCAGCCTGATGAATTGTCCGCATATGAGGGGTTAAAGCTGGTTAGATACGGTATCCTAAGCGAGTTACCTATTAATGCAGAGGAAATGGTTGAACCGATACAATTTGTTGTATCGATACCGATTTTATCACAAGACGGAAAAAGCATTAATTGTACTGCGGACGATGTAACAGAAATTTTCCGTGTACTTCAAATGTCGGCCACAGATGCGGCGGAATATATAAAGAATATTAACAGTGATTCTGTATGTGACGTATTAGGCGCAGTTGATACGAGAAAAACCGTTTTAGCGGCAATTTCAAAGCATACAACAGAGCAGGAAGAAGATAGTGGCGGTGATGAGTAATGCCGAGATACTCATATAATCCCAATGCAATTACGGAAAACGGAGTTGACCGATTGAGGTTTGAACTGGGAGATACAACATTCAATCCGGCAGAGTTGACAGCGGCTTTGTCGGATGAGGAGTATCAAGCGGTTTTGGATATGAACAGACATTGGAAACGTGCTAAATTAGCAGCGTTGGAAGCTATTCTAATGAAGTTTGCACACTCTTGCACTACAAAAATAGGTCCTGTGTCGTATGATTTTTCAAGTAGAGTAGAGGTATGGAAAGACCTCTATAACCGATTGAAGAATGAAGCAAGTATTTCTGTTCCGCCCGTATCGGGAAATGATTACGGACAGGTAAGACCACCGTATTTTTATGAGGATATGCACAGTAACAGCAGAAAGGGCGAGTAATTATGTTCACAGCAAATATTGTACCTGGATATGGATTTCAAGAGGTAGAAATTTATATAAAAAGACATGGGAAAACAGCCAGCGGACGTGTGACAGAAGTAGGATACCAACCTGCCGAACAAGCATTTTTGGGTATTGCTGCCGAGGCAAGTCAACGCGAAAAAGAAGAATGGCGGCAAAATCAGCACCCTATAACACATACAGTTGTACAATATGGAGCAACGGTAAAAGCAAAGGCTACCGATTATCTTGTGTTCCCAGACGGACGTAAATTTTATGTTCAGGGCGTAGATAATGCAGGTAGCCTTAATGTATCTATGATTTATTATGTTGAGGAAAGGTTTGATATAAAATGATTAGCATTGAAATTATTGTTCAAGCTGAACTTGATAAGATAAAAGCACAGTTGCCGGGAAGAACTGCACGAGTATCAAGTGCATTGCGAAATTCTGTTTTTAATGTGATGGCAGGCGGCGGTGTATCTGCTCCAGGTCAACCACCGGGAGTGAGAACGGGAAATTACCGTAATTCTTTTGTTTCATCAACAGAAAGCAACGGAATGTCATTTACAGCGAAAGTAACAAGTGATTGTTTGTACGGTCCGTTTTTGGAAGACGGTACAAGTAAGATGGCAGCAAGACCACACTGTGACCGTATTGCAGAAGACGCATTGCCGCAAGCTATTGCAATATACAGTGAACTATATTAAAGGAGAAAGATTTATGTTTGAAGAAATTTTAAATAATCATCTAAGGAAATGTTCCGATATAACATCATATTTAACTAAATATGATGATGAGCCTGCGATTTTTAATCAGACAGCCCCTGACGATATGTCTGATTTATGGAACGATAACGTACAATATGGACGAATTGTATTTTTTGCAAATATGCAATCCGACACAGAACGTAAAATCAGTGGTACAGTAGAAATTGATGTGTATTTACAAGACACATCAGAGATTGAAGCAATAGCAGAAACGGTCAAAACAAATGTAGACGGCTATTTCTTTAGCGGTAAATCGGAAACAACAATTCTTGCGAAATGGAATTCTACACGATACGTTGATGTTGCGGACAAAAAAATAACCGTTGCGGCGGTATTGTTTACACTACTTGCGTTTCCTAATCAACAAACCTGCGAGCCTGATCCGATTAAACTGGTTAATGAATGGACACGAAAATTACTACCCGATGTAAAACTGATAGGATATGATGAAGATATTCCGACCGTATGGAAACCTCAAAAGGATATTCCTGCGGTGTACTGGCGAAAATCAAAGGTAGGTAATTGTGAACGAATACCTAGCATGTATGCAGGTGATTGGTACACTGCTGTAATGAATGCTCATATCTTTACAGAAGATATAGCTGTTTCTAATGCTATTGCGAGTATGATGTGTACTAAGCTAAATCAAAAAAAGGTATTACAATTTCCTGATGGAACATGGATGCGTGTTGATAATAACAATCAACTTCAGCCTGGAGCTGATGAATTAAGAGTCGGTCAATTATCTGTTGAAGGCGATTATTGCGTATTGCGCAAAGAGCCTGATTCAGAATTATTGAAACATATTAAAATAAATGATTAAGAACGTCTTATTTAAAGGCGTTCTTTTTTGTATAAGGAGGTAATCTTATGGCAACCAAAACTGTAAAAGATGAAAAAACAGCAGATGTGCCAGCTGAAAAGAACTCTGCAAAGGTAAAAACATCATCTGTATCAAGATATACCGTTGATGAATTATCAAAGGCAGAAAATGAATTTAATGCGAATAATGTTATTATTCGTACAGCGCTTTCAAGGGCAGACAAGGATTTATTTACTTTGGAAGAAGCTAAAGAAATTGTATCAAAATTTAAAAACAAGGAGGTAAAATAAGCATGGGATATGTTTATGAAGACGGTAAGGAGTACCCTCGTGCCGGTGTTTACAGACGTTCAAGTAACGGTAATGTAAATAATACTGTAGCGTCCGCTTTAGACGGTATAGGTGTGTTGCCTATTAAATCTGATTGGGGACCGCTGAATGAAGTCACTATTCATGAAATTGGAACGTCTGATGTTACTATGAAAAATACATATGGCACAGGCGGTACAATGAGTGTGGCAGAGGCTTATATGGATGGCGGCTTAGATAAGTTGTACTTAGTTCGTTTAGGAACAGGTGGTAAGAGCGGCAAGATTGAGCTAAAGTCGAATGAAACAAAGGCAGTTACATTGACACTTAAATATCCTGGAACGCATGAATTTACTGTATCAGTACGAGATAAGTTGGGTGCAGAGAGTACAAGAGAACTTGTAATTTATGACGGTGCAAAGGAAGTTGAAACAATTACATTTGCATCAGGTACAGGCGAGCCTAAAGCGTTGGAAAAGGCTGTTGAAGATATTCAGAGTAATTACATTACTGCAAAGGCTGAAGATGGTGTTACAGACGCTATTACAGACGTTTCACAACAACCGTTTGAGGGTGGCGAAAATCCCACTGTCACAACAGCCGATTATAGTACGGCATTTGAAGCATTTGAGCCGTATTACTACAACACAATCGCATTGGATACAGTCGATGCGGATGTACAAGCATTATTGATAGAATATATCAATACCTCATTTAAAGACGGTAATCTTGCTATTGCCGTTATAGGTGATAAGGGCAGTGTAGATATAAACAAGAGAATGGATAATGCGTCTAAGATAGACAATTATCCTATTGTTTATTTCGCAAGCGATTTTGTGAATTCTAATGGCGATACCGTCAGCGGACCTGAAGCAATAGCAACAGCGGCAGGCGTTATTGCCGCCACACCATCAAGTAAAAGTATAGTTCGTACAGAAATGCCGGGAGCGGCAAAGCTTACAGAACGACTTAAAAACAGTCAATATGAAGACGCCGTAAGAAACGGGTTGCTACTTCTGTCTGTTAATGCAGACGGCAAGGTGGTTTTTGATAGTGGTGTCAATACGCTTATTAATCCTGATGAAGAAAAGCAGGATAACGGTTGGAAGAAGATTAAACGTGCAAAGGTAAGACATGAAACATTCTATCGCTTGGACTGTGAAATGGATAAATTAATCGGAAAAGTCAATGGTACAAAAGACGGTATTGCAAATGTTATCCAACGTGGTCAAGCTGTGCTTGATACTATGGCTGACGAGGGCAAGCTTATTGACCCTACATTTAAGCTCGATACAAATAAGGGTTACGGCGCCGATTATGGCTATTTCGTAGTCAATGCGGTTGACGTTGATACATTAGAGCGTATTTTCATTCATTACAAATGGAAATACAGCGAAAATTCTTAATGATTGGAGGTAAGAAAAATGGCAGTTGGAAACAACAGTACATTAGATACAACTGAATTAATGACAGGTAAAGACGGAAAATTATTTGTCGAAGTTAATGGCGTTAATACGTTCCTTGCAGAAATTAACGAGTTTAAAGTTGCAATGAATGCAAACACAACTGAATATCAAGGTGTTGGTTCAATTTTGGTGGGAACGGTTCCGACAGGTGTGACATTTGATTTGACATACACAGAGGCGGTAATCAGAGATGATGTTATAATGGCACCACTGCTTAAGGCGATACAAAATGGATATTTTCCTGTATTCAATTTTCAAGGGGTATCTATTAAGCCTGATGGCAGCAGTGAAGAACGTATAACATTTAACAATGCTATACCAAACGGAGCTTTTGACCTAATGAGTTTAACTCCAGGTGATGTAATTAAGAGAGCACATTCGTTTAGATTAAATTCTATTCCGAAGATGATTTCTGAAATGGCAGCAAAGCAACTTTACAACTAATCACATAAAATGGCTCGTTCTTGGTTTGAGAGAACGAGCCATTTTAAAGTTATGAAAATTTTTAATTTATATATGCGGAGGTAAGGGAAATGGCAAATAAAGAAAGTACAAATGTAACAGGTCTTGAGTCTTCAACCAACTTTGAACAGGACGAAAAAAGTCTTGTCAAGGCATTGCTTGAGGCGGCAGATTATAAAACAGGCAACGAAGATAGCATAAAGAAAATATTTGTAAAAAAGCAAAGTGGTGAAACCCTATTTTCATTCAGAATAAGAGGATTATCGCAAAGTGAAATACAAGCGGCGGCAAAAAAGGCAACAAAGCAAATTCCTAATCCGGCCGGACCGAAATACCCTAAGATTTCGGGTGAAAGAAGTACAACTGAATATCATAACAATCTGATTTATACGGCTACGGTAGATGAAGATAAACAGAGAATTTGGGGTAACAATGACATAAAGCAGAAATTCAATATCTTTGATGATGCGGACTGCGTTGACATTCTGCTTAATGCGGGCACAAAGTCGAAAATAGTTGATGAAGTTCTCAAACTCAGCGGATTTGACGGTGAGGATATCGTTGATGAAGAAGACTACATAAAAAACTGATAGAAGTCAGTCCGTTAATGCGGAATTTGTATGATATATTTGTGTATTCGGGATTTCGTACATTTCCAAGTGAAATAATGCGGCTGACAGATGGTGAAAGAAAAATGGTGTTTGCATTTATGAAGAAAGCCATAACTGAACGCAAATTGCCGGTTGTTATAGGAAACTTTCCTACAAAACAAAAAAGTTGACAAATCCTTTTTGCTTTGTTAAAATTATGTAAAAGGGAGGCTTTGCTATGAAAAAAATAAACATATTTTTAATAACTATTTTTACTATAGGATGTTTATGCTCATGTGGTGGTAATGACATAAGGTATGACGCTATATATGATACTAAGACAAAAAAGTATATAGAGTGGGGTGATACCCGAGAAACTGTTACAGATGCACTGGGTAATGGTATTGGTCAACTTTCAGGCGAAAATTATGAAACATCAAACTATCATATGGATGTTGATTATTATCCATATGATAATGAAGAACTAAATGCTCCTATATGGCGTGTTGATTTTAAGTGTTATTCAAATGGAAGATATAAGGTTTTAGGAATATCATCAGAAGATGAATTTCTAAAAAAATTTTCAAATGCTAAAAGCTGGAACGATGGAACATACAATTTGCATATAGCCATTGATAAAAGCAATGGGAATTACTATCTTCTTGAAAATGACAAAGTGAATTGGCCGAATAATAATTGTGTTCCTGCATACGATATTGATATTGAGTTTGCAGATGATGTGATAGAATATAGATTATCAAACTTTATGTTTCCGGAGGAATACAAATATTACAGTAGCATGGATGACCATACTATAAAGAACGTAAAAATTGTAAAATAATGAATTCAAAAGCGGTTGTAAAACAGCCGTTTTTTTTATTGCAAAAATTCGGAAGAAAGGAGGACACTATGGCAAAGTCGAATATAGAAATCGAAATAACCGCAAATTTAAAAGACAACGCAACGGATAAGGCTAAAACTGTAAATAAGGAATTAGACAAACTTGAAAAAAGAAGTGTTAATGTTGATATTACGGCAACAGATAAAGCCTCAAAAGTTATGGACAGCATAGACAGTAAATTAAGAAAAGTTGATGGCTCAAAAACAGCTACTGACATTGATAGAGTAGTAGATAAGGCTAATGCTGCTGTAGACGGAGTGTCACAGGTAAAATTAACTGCTGATACATCAAATGTTGATAAGGCTATAGATGGTATAAAGAAAAAAGCTAATGATATTAAGGTGTCTGAAGTTAAGTTTGGAAAAGAATCATCTTCACAGATTTATAAAAGAGCTTCTGCTGATTTGGATAAATGGTATAGTTCGGCAAGCTATGCAGATGAACATGGGATAGACAGAGAAAGCATGGGCTTTAATGAACTGATAAGCTATGTTGAGGCTTACAAAGAAGAAGCTGAAGAGTTGGATTACTTAAAAAACGCTGCGAATGAATATGGATTAAAATATTCTAAAAATGCAGACCTTGAATCTATGCGAAATCTTGTCTGGGGTTATGAAGATAAAAACTATAACGGTGTTTCATCGGAAAAAGATATTGATAGGAATACAAAGGCGCTAGAAAAAACGACTAAGCTGCTTGGCGACTATGGAGATGATGACGGAAATCAGACTATAGACAGTATAAAAGCTTTTGGAAAGAGTTTGGCAACAAGATATTTAGGTGTGCAATCAGTCTATTCAGGTGCAACCGAGGCTTTTGGCGATATTGTTGATGCATACAGTAGCGGAAATCGCAATGATATGCAACGCAGTTTAACTCGTGGGTTGACAAAAAGTGGTTTAATGGGAGCTGGAGCAGCAATAGGTTCTTTTATTCCTGGAGTGGGAACGTTGTTTGGAGCCGGAGCAGGTGCATTGATTGGTCAGCTATGGGGTGATGATATTGCTGACGGTATATCTGGAATTCATAAATCGGCTGAAGAATTAAGACAGGATCGACTGGATGAATTATTTGGTGATATAGCAATGTCGGCAAGTGATTTGGGTAAAGTGGCTCAAAACATGGTCGGCTCATGGCAGATACAAGTATCACAAGCACATAAACAAGCATTGACAACAGGATATTCATTACAAGATACTACTAATTCGTCTTATTTGGGCGTTGTTGAAAGTGGAAGTAAACTCGATATAAAAGGAAATTTGGGATTTAATATTCCTAAAAAATATTTTACATCTTATGCAGATGAAGTTAATAGTTATATGGATAACATTGAAGAACAAATGAACCAAGAGATGTATAACGCATTTATGGTTAATGATGATTTGTTTGGTTATGGGCAATGGGATACAACGGCATTAAGTGATAAATGGAAGAATGCTTTTGAAACATTTGCAAAGCAGAAAAAGGAATTAGGTAAGTATTTAGAAATAGCCTTGTCTGATGGTAATTTTTCACCGGATGAACGTGATTATGTTTTTGGGACTATACATAGTATGCAACAGTCATCTTCAGAACTTGCTCCGGATGAAGGGCAAACAAAAGCTGATACATATTCATATTTGGCACAAAACGGTATGTTGTCAAAAGATTCTTATGATAGTGTTATAAAAGATATTCAAACAGAATATACAAATGATATGTTTAATTTGGCGGAAAAAAGGTCTGTAGCTATTGCTAATGGACAAAATCCTAATGAGGCTAATAATATATTTTGGAGTTCTGCCAATGATAGAACTGAAAGCCATTTGCAAACGCTTTTAGACAATGCTCAAGATATGTTTGGAAGTGATTACAACTCAGTTTTATCTGATGTATGGAATGGTAAGGTGGACGCATTCGGTCATAATGCGGGATTAAGCAGCCAGTTAAATGATAATAATTCAGCATATCAAAAAGCACTAAAGAAGTCAATGGAATCAAGCGAATTATCCAATAATGCCGTTGACATTCAAGATGCTACCCAACAAACTTTATATAGCAGACAATATTTATCTGATGCTCAAAAAGCACTGTCTACCTCATTTGAATTGGGAGATTCTGCATCAAAAGAAGTAGTAAAAGAAGCATATACAGGAATGCAACCAGCATTGGAACAAGCAGAAAAACAATATCAATCAGCTAAAGAAAATGGTCAAAACCCAAATCAATATTTAGATGAAATGATGGGAATGTATCAAATGGGTGCTATGGGCGGAGATAAAACAGCTCAAGGAAAATATGAAGCAATGCTTATGTCTGGAAATGCTGAATCTGCTAAGGCTATAAATGACGCATTTGGTACTGATTATAATTTAATGAAACAGTATATGGGTGATGATTTTGCAAATATGTGGCAACTGTTAAATGGCGGTAATACAGAAAGTGCCATTGAGCAAACGACAGAAGCTGCAAAAAATGCACTCGAAAAAAATGCAAAAAATACAGTAGATGCAATAAAGGACAATAAAGACCAAAAAATTGATGCTATGAATGAAACTGACGAAAAAGCAGCACAAGCTGTTGAAGATAGCACCAAGGAACAAGAGGCTTTAGAAAGCAAAACCGATGGAACAGAACAGTCCAAAGAAGATACAAAATCAACTGATTTGCCAGACGATTTAGGAGAGAATGTACTCGATGCTGTCAGTAGCAGTATTGAAAATATTAAAGACGGAAAACTAAAGGATTTAGAACTTGGTAAAACGGTTATGGATTCAATCAGTGAAAGTCTTTCAACGGATAATATGGATTTCAAAGAACTTGGTTTTGGCGAAAGTCTTATGGGAGCAATCAGTGAAAGCCTTTCAACCGATAATCTTGATTTTAAAGAATTAGGCTTTGGCGAAAGCTTAATGTCAGCTATAAGTGAGAGCTTATCAGTGGACAATATGGATTTTGGTAAATTGGGTTTTGGCGAGAGTTTAATGTCTGCAATAAGTACAAGTCTATCGGCAGATAATATGGACTTTAGCCAAATTTCGATAGGTGAAAGTGTAATGAATGGCATTAGTTCTTCTTTGGCTGAAACTGATTTTAGCGGGTTAGATATAGGTACAAAGATAACTGATACTATTAATGCAAGTATGGGTGAAAGTGTTGAATTACATCCTAATTTTACGGTTGTTCCGGGGAATATAGATACATCAAGTTTATCATCCGCCATAAATGACAGTATATCGACTATAACTGAAAATAATTCGGAATTATCCGTTTTGGCAAAGGTTGATGGTACAGCAAATTATGAACTCGGAACATACCCGAAAGAAGTACCCGAGATACCAGGCACAGCTAAATATACAGGTATTTTTCCGACAGTAGCACCTAAGATATATGGTACAGTTGAATATCGTACAACATTTGGACACTTTGCTCATGGTACTCGTAATGCACCAGAGGGTTTGGCATTTTTAAATGATGACGGAAGTGCAGATCCTCGCGAATTGGTTGAACACAACGGTCAATTTTTGATGTATGAAGGTCGTAATGTACTTGCTCCGCTGTCAGCGGGAGATAGAGTATTTACATCATCAGAACAAAGGATATTTTATCAGGACGTGGCATTCCTCATTATGCGACAGGACTTAATAATGATGTCATAGAAAATGAGAAAATACAAGGTGGCGGCTCAACAAGTGGTGCAAATGTGCATTTTGAAAGTGGTTCAATGTCTATAATGTTTAATATTGATGGTTCTAAGGACGGCAATGTTGTTGAACAGATAAAGGCACATGCACCTGAAATAGCACAGTTAATATCAGATGAAATTGACCGACATTTAACTGCCTCATTTGCTAATTCGGGAGGTAATAATGAATGAGAAATTGTGAAAGTATAATTTTTATAATTGAAAAAGGTACACATGATGTATTATCAATACCGTGGACACCACAAAAAATAAAATTCCGTTCGGGTGGACAAAATTTTGCCGAATATGACATAATGGACCTTGGTACTATTCAAGAGCCTACTGGTACAGGTGTACGTTCGATTCGGTGGGATGATGGTATATTACCCGGTAGAATGCAAGCAAATATGCCTTGGCAAAATGGTGCTTGGCAACCGCCTGTCAATTTTCAAGGTATGTTTTCAATGTGGAAAGCTAATAAAACGGTACTTACGATTTTGATAACAGGTACACCGATTTGTATGGATGTACATCTTTCGGATTATGATATTACATATCAAGACGGATTTGGCAGTTATCATTATTATATAGAATTTACAGACTGCGTTAAACCGACATTCACTGTTACAAATGCCGAACCTGATTCGGCTGACGGAACGGACAGAGATAAAGACCCTACACCTGCAATATATACCATAGTTGAAAATGATACATTATGGGGCATCGCACAATGTTATCTCGGTGACGGGTTGCGTTGGGAAGAAATTTATGAGTTAAACAAAGATGTAATCGAGGACACCGCAAAACAGCATGGTTTTAGTAGCTCGGAAAGAGGTTGGTGGATATTCCCCGGTACCGTTATTAAAATTCCAGGAACATCTTCCGGTGATAACTCTGCCGGTGCAACAGTCGAACTTAACAATGCACCGATATATGTTTCGTCTGATGCGGAAAGTATTGCAGGCAGAGTGACAGGAACATACTATTTGTATGACGGAAAAGAAATTCTCGGCCGATATAGGATAACAGATAAATCTTCTGATGTAGGACGTACACCAGTTGGTGAATATGTCATTGGTTGGCTACCAAAAGAGTATATATAAGATTAAACAAACAGAATAGCACTATTTTTTATGATAGTATTCAAATGTAATTGCCTATTGTATATTTTCCATGTGAGGGATATACTGTAAAGAGCGTGCAATTTAACGCGTTAAAGCTTTTAATTGAGAAAGAAGAGCAATTATTAAGAGAGGTTAGGAGTTACGATTATGCCAATCACAGATTACTTAGAGAGAAATGCCAGAGAATATGGAAATGATGTCGCTCTGGTAGAGATAAATCCTGATGTGCAGGAGACGAGAAGGGTTACATGGAGAGAGTATGAACTCATAGAGTCTAATCCTACATGTCAGTACAGAAGAGAGATAACATGGAGCGTGTTCAACGAGAAGGCAAACAGATTTGCCAATCTTCTGGTGTCACGTGGAATCCAGAAGGGAGACAAGGTAGGTATCCTCATGATGAACTGCCTTGAGTGGCTTCCAATATATTTCGGAGTGTTGAAGACGGGAGCCATAGTGGTTCCGTTCAACTTCAGATACGATGCGGAGGAGATCAAATACTGTGTAGAGCTTGCAGATGTTGACGTGCTTGTATTTGGCCCTGAGTTCATCGGACGTATAGAGGCTGTCGTTGACGAGATAGCTGAGAAGAGAATCCTCTTCTATGTGGGCGGCAATTGTCCTACATTTGCAGAGGACTATGACAAGCTGACATCCAACTGCTCAAGCGTGTTCGAGAAGAGAGACATCAAGGACAGTGATGATGCGGCTATATATTTCTCATCTGGAACAACAGGATTCCCAAAGGCTATTCTGCACAACCATGAGAGCCTGATGCATGCGGCAAAGGTCGAGAATGTACATCACGGACAGACAAAGGATGATGTATTCCTGTGTATTCCTCCGCTGTACCACACGGGTGCCAAGATGCACTGGTTTGGAAGTCTGATAGTGGGCGGCAAGGCAGTTCTGCTCAAGGGAGTAAGCGCCAAGACTATACTTCAGACTGTAAGTGATGAGAAGTGTACTATAGTATGGCTTCTTGTGCCATGGGCTCAGGATATACTGCTTGCCATAGAGAACGGCGATGTACATCTGGAGGATTATGAGCTGTCACAGTGGAGACTGATGCACATCGGAGCACAGCCAGTGCCACAGAGTCTTATAAAGAAATGGAAAGAGATATTCCCTAACCATCAGTACGACACGAACTATGGACTTTCAGAGTCTATCGGACCGGGCGCTGTACATCTGGGAGTAGAGAACATACATAAGGTCGGAGCCATCGGTGTGCCGGGCTACGGCTGGCAGGCAAAGATCGTGAATGAGGACGGAACAGAGGTTGAGCAAGGCGCAGTCGGCGAGCTTATCCTCAAGGGACCTGGTGTCATGACCTGCTACTACAAGAATCCGAAGGCGACAGAGGAGTGCCTGAAGGACGGCTGGCTGTACACAGGAGATATGGCTATGCAGGACGAAGATGGATTTATTTATCTTGTAGATAGAAAGAAAGATGTTATAATCAGTGGTGGAGAGAATATCTACCCTGTACAGATAGAGAACTTCCTCAGCAAATACGAGAAGATCAAGGACGTTGCGGTCATCGGTATCGCAGATGCCCGTCTCGGAGAGATCACAGCGGCTATCATAGAGGTAAAGGATGGCATGACCTGTACAGAGGAAGAGATCAACGAGTTCTGTAAAGAACTTCCAAGATATAAGAGACCAAGGAAGATCATATTTGAGCACGTTCCGAGAAATGCTACAGGTAAGATAGAAAAGCCACTTCTCCGTAAGATGCACAATAGTGAGAACCTGGTAGCGGCAGAAAACAACGCATAGTGAGATACTTGCCGTAATACAGCACAGAAAGGACAAAAAAGATGAAGACACCATTTATTACAAAGGCAAAGGCAGAAGAGATCATCAAGGAGATCCCTACACCATTTCACATTTACGATGAAGAAGGAATCAGAGAGAATGCGCGAAAGCTTTACAAGGCGTTTTCATGGAATAAAGGATTCAAGGAGTATTTCGCTGTAAAGGCTACTCCGAACCCAACAATACTCAAGATCCTCAAGGAAGAGGGCTGCGGAACAGACTGTTCATCACTGACAGAGCTTATGATGTCAGACAAGATGGGATTTAAGGGCGATGAGATCATGTTCTCGTCCAATGACACCCCTGCCGAAGAATTCGTGCTTGCAAAGAAGCTGAACGCAACCATCAATCTTGACGATTTCACACACATTGATTTTCTGGAGAAGTCAGCAGGAATCCCAGAGAAGATCTGCTGCAGATTCAATCCGGGTGGAAAGTTCTCTATATCAACAACCATCATGGACAACCCTGGTGATGCAAAGTATGGTATGACAAAGGATCAGATCATCGAGGCATACAAGATCCTCAAGGCAAAGGGCGTGAAGAGATTCGGAATGCATGCATTCCTTGCCAGCAA
>ERZ826242.2902-NODE-2902-length-13557-cov-3.175604_pt1 | contig 13557 bp, 5 predicted proteins | sample MGYA00519871_ERZ826242 | MGnify/ENA primary metagenome ERZ826242 (study PRJEB31778, sample SAMEA3449226) | human gut metagenome | biome: human gut; feature: human-associated habitat; material: faeces | place: United Kingdom | collected 2010/2012 ...
TATTTACACAGCTGGACATCCTATTCATCCGGAGAGTCGGAATTCAGCATTTGAGTATGGAATTTCTATCGCCATCGGGGATAATGTGTGGATTGGCGGAAGCTGCTGTGTCCTTCCAGGAGTAAAGATTGGAAACAACGTTGTGATTGGTGCGGGAAGCGTGGTTACAAAGGATATTCCAGACAACGTATGTGCCGCTGGAAATCCTTGCCGCGTGATTCGTGAGATTACTGATGCGGACAGGCCATATTATTTTAAAGACTGTAAATTCGATGAGGAAGCATGGACAAAAATAAATGAGAAATAAAAGAGCTCCGGTATTTACCAGAAAGCTTATAAGTCTGGTAATGCCCATAGCATTCCAACAGTTTATGCTAGCCCTTGTCAGTGCGTCTGATGCTTGGCGTAATTTCTTAGGATTCACTGTCAGCGGTATCTCTGGCAGGACAGGTTACTTTTATTCACAGCCTGCTTCTAGAAGCTATGACTATTGGTCTTTCTCTTATAGCTGTCCAGTACTGGGGCAAGGGAGATATTCTGGCAGTAGAGATGATATTCGCCTTTGTGACGAAAGTTACAACTGTGATATCACTAATCTTTACCTTATCTGCACTGCTGCTTTCGGGAATGCTGATGAGAATTTTTACAAATGATCCACAGGTGATCGCAGAAGGAGTTAAGTATTTAAGGATCGTTGCATGTTCATATATTATCATGGGAATTACCAATGTATATTTATATGTCATGCGAAGCATTGAACGAGTGATCGTGGCAACAGTTGTTTATCTAGTATCATTTTTATGCAATGTGGTTTTTAATGCGATCTTTATTTTTGGATTATTTGGATTCCCAGCTCTTGGAATCCGTGGAGCAGCGATTGCGACATTGATCGCAAGGATTATGGAACTTGTTCTGGTTTGTGGTTATGCAAAAATATATAATAAAGATGTAAAATTCAGAGTTCACTATTTCCTTCATCAGGACAAACTGTTAGTGAGAGATTTCTTAGTCTATTCCCTCCCAGTTGTTTTAAATGAGGTAATGTGGGGGCTTGGAACATCAGCCAATACAGCAGTTCTTGGACATATGGGAAGTTCTGCAGTTGCAGCCAATTCTGTTGCACAGGTGGCGAGACAGTTAGCAACGGTTGTGTCTTTTGGGCTATCCAGCGCCACAGCGATCTATCTTGGAAAGACGATCGGTGAGAGAAAATTCGATCATGCAAGAGCCTATGCCAAACGGTTTATCATTTTAAGTGTGGTGATGGGAGTGATCGGAGGAGGATTGATCTTAATTGCATCTCCAGTTGTAATTTCTTTCTTATCCTTAAGTGCAACTGCAAGATACTATCTGAAAATGATGTTTTATGTGATGTCTTATTTTGTGATCGCGCAGGCATTTAATACAACAATGGTCGTTGGAATCTTCCGATCTGGCGGCGATACGAAGTTTGGCTTGATCATGGATGTATCAACGATGTGGGGATGTTCGATTTTATTAGGAGCATTGGCTGCATTTGTATTACATTGGAGTGTGCCGGCAGTTTATGTATTATTGATGAGTGATGAATTGATCAAAGTACCGATCACATTGATCAGATATCGCAGTTTCAAGTGGCTAAAAGATGTAACAAGAGATAATGTTTAAGAGAGATCATGAACATTTACGGGAGGATAAGGTCTATGGAAACAGAAGTGAAATTAACAAAACTCGCCCAGTGTGCAGGATGTGGGGCAAAAGTTGGAGCTGGAACTTTAGCAAAATTATTAGACGGAATTCCAACAAGATCAGATGAACGGTTATTAGTTGGTTTTGATAAAAGTGATGATGCGTCTGTCTATAAAATTGATGAAAATAATGTTTTTATATTGGCTTGTCGATATCATTACAGTGATAAGTAAAAAATTTAATTAGAATGTTTTAACACTACCTATTCAGAGAGGAAGGGTAACATTATGGAGTCGAAGCAAACAATTAAATTGCATTGCCTGGAAAACAGGGTTGCATCTGGTTATGTGACATTTGGAAGCTATTGGGAAAAAGGTATATTGGTCATTCCAAATTTTAAGAATGATGGGATGGATTCTTTTGTATTACAAAATGAAAATAAAGAATCCATTCCAGTGCAGTCTCGTATCACGGCATGGTGGCCAGATGGAAGTATCAAGTGGGTAGCCCATACGGCAGATGCATCGAAGATGGGGCAAGAGGCTGCACTGACAGCACAAATCAAATTAGGAGAAGTTAGTGAAGAAACAGCTGAGCTAGTTTCCATGATTATCCGAAGAGACGATAACTGGCTGTACATAGACAATGGCGTCCTTTCTTTGAAAGTCCCAACAGGGAAAAACAAGGCAGATACTTTGGCAGAGGATATTTTCTTAAATGGAAAGCTGCGTGTAAAAAAGGCATCGCCAGTTCTTTATCTTGAAGAACAAGGCAATGAAAATAGTACAAATTTTGATCTTGACGGTCAGACAAAGGTGACGAGAGCCTATAAAGCAGCAATCACAGTTGTAACAATAGAAGAAGATGGTCCACTTGCGTTAACGATAAAGGCAGAGGGTAGCTATCAGCATCAAAATCAAAATAAAATGAAATTCTGTATTCGCATGTACATCAATAAAGATAGCAGCGAAATTCGCTTTGTTCATACCTTTTTCTTTGATGGAGACGAGCAAACGGATTTCTTAAAAGGACTTGGCATCCGCTTTGATACCGTGCTAGAGGGTCGTCCATATGAGCATCATATTCGCTTTGCAGGCGAATTGCCATTTAAAGAGGCAGCGATTTTATTAAACAGTTCTTATCCTCGTTTGCAGCCATCTGTCTTAAAAAAACAGCTTGATGGAAAAACGTGGGGCTACCCGGCAGACAGTGATGTCGAAAAGGCAGCAGCCGATCTTCCAGTATGGAACCGATATTTTCTTTATCAGGACAGTGCTGATCATTACAGAATCGGTAAGCAGACAAAGCCGCAGTGTTGTGTGCTTAGTGCCGCAGAAGGAAGACGTGCGCATGGAGCAATGGAGGTATGTGGTGAAGATGGAGGCATCCTTCTTGGTATCCGTGATTTCTGGCAGAAATATCCGTCTGGTCTTGAGGTGACAAATCTTGCTGATGATAACGCATCCTGCACGGCATGGTTTTATTCGCCAGAGGCCAAAAGCTTTGATTTTCGTCATTATGATACGAGAAGCTACCAGATGACATCATACGAAGGATTTCCTTGGTTTGGCGCAAGCCCAGAAGGAATTGCCGTGACAAGCGAGTGCACGCTTTCTGTTTGTTCATCTTTAACTGCGGAAGATGAATTAAATACATTTGCGAATCGCGTAAATAAGCCGCCAGTCTATGTGGAGTCACCAATAGCTTACCATGAAAAGCGAGCATTTGGCTACTGGAGTCTGCCAGAAAGAAAAACAGAGCCAGAAGCCTTCTTAGAGAATCAGCTTGATCAGCTATTTGATTTTTACAAAAATGAGATCGAGGCAAGAAAATGGTATGGTCTGTTTGATTACGGTGATGTTATGCATACGTATGATCCGATTCGTCATTGCTGGCGCTATGATATGGGCGGTTTTGCATGGCAGAACACGGAGCTTGTTCCGACCTATTGGCTGTGGCTTTATTTTCTTCGCACAGGAAGAGAAGATGTATTTACAGTAGCAGAGGCAATGAGCCGTCACTGTTCAGAAGTGGATTTTTACCACTTTGGACCGATGGCAGGTATCGGATCACGTCATAATGTGCGTCACTGGGGCTGCTCCTGCAAGGAACCGCGCGTTTCTATGGCAGGTCATCACCGCGTTTACTATTATTTGACGGGAGATGCGCGTATTGGCGATGCAATGGCCGATGCAAAGGACGCAGATCTTTCGCTGAAAAATATTACCTATTTCCAGCAAAAGGATGAGACAGGTCCTTATGTAGTCATAAGAAGCGGTCCAGACTGGACTTCATTTTTATCAAACTGGATGACGCAGTATGAGCGCACATTAGAGCCTTATTATCTGGAAAAGATTCGTCAGGGCATTAAGGACGTGAGTAAGATGCCGTTTGGACTGGCATCAGGTCCGTCCTATCGCTACGAGGAAAATGGCCATCTGATTTACGAGGGCGAGGACGAGAAGAGTCCAAACATGCACTTGCAGATTTGTATGGGTGGCCCGGAAGTCTGGTGGGAGCTAGCAGATATGCTTGGCGATGAGACACTGAGAAAGCTCCTTTCTATCTACGGAGGATTTTATTATCTGACACCAGAGCAGAAAAAAGAGAAGACGCATGGCTTAATTGAAAAACGTCCGTTTGCATTCCCTTGGTTTGCTTCCGATATCGGTGCCTATGCTGCGTTTTTCACAAAAGATAAGTCACTTGCCAAAACGGTTTGGAAAAATTTGTTGAATGCATTGATTAAAATAGGTGACGAAGCTGGCTTCACACCAGTTTGCTACGCAACTGACGACCAAAAGAAAGCACATATGGAAATTTTGTGGATCAAGACAAACTTCGCAGCGCAGTGGGGCTTAAATACAATCACTACACTTGAACTGCTTCGCGATGCGCTTCCAGATACTATGGATGGTGTTCGTAAGCTCATAGAAGAAATGCCGGGAAATGAATTTCATCGGGCATGACAGATTACATTTCAATCAAACATACGAATATTAGCGCTTTCAACGTAAATGCAATAAAGAATTAAATATAGATATAGAAAAGACCGACATCGCTGCCGGTCTTTTTCATGCTCATTTTTACAAGTCTTATGGGTTACGCACGGATACTTGGCAAATCCCACGAGGTGAATGTGCTTTACGAGACGGGACGTTGTAGCGGGCCCGTTGTCAAAATACATTTACGTTGAAAATACGTAGTGGGGCCCCGCGGAGTTGGGCCCGTCGACAAAGTCACTTCACCTCGTGGGCGTTTAGTAACTTACCGGGTAGCACATCCTTAAGCCAGAACCTTCTCGATGTAAGCCTTGATTTCTGGGCACTTGCAGCTGTCAAAGAATAACTCCTTGAACTTTGCACCGCTTACAGTTGCCTTTAAGAAATCCTGATCAATATTCTTTAAGATGGTCATTATATCAGTATGAGTGATCTTCTTTACACCGTCAAGGATCTTCTTATTGCGCTGCTCCGGAACAACTCTTTCCGGTGGATATCCGCCGCCTGGCTCAGTGCAGAACAGTTTCTCGAAGCAGTACTGTAAATTAAGCTCAGCGCCCCAGCCAAAGCCCTTTGCAAATGGGAATGCAGCAGCATTTCCAGCATTGATCTGGGAGAACATGTAAGCGTCAGACGGATCAACAACATGTCCACAAAGAACGCCTGGGAAGGAGTTGCATGCAAGCATAGCGCCCTCACCTGTACCACATCCTGTGATAACAAAATCAGCAGCACCGCTGTTTAAAAGAATAGCGGTCAGAAGACCAACCTGTACATAAGTCAGCTGAGCCTCATCATCAGCAGCATACATGCCGTAATTTACAACCTCGTGACCCATTGGTGTAACAACTTCCTTTAAAACAGACTCAATCATGCTATTCTTTGCAGCCTGGCTGTTTTCATTGATTAATGCAATTTTCATTTTTTTGTAACCTTTCCTATGCCGTTTTGCTAAGGATAGTTCGCCGCGGCACAATTTTGTTAAAACTATCTAATAAGATAATAGGTGAGAAAAGTGATTTTGTCAACTTGAAACAGAGAAATGGTTAAAAAACCTTGTTGAAAAGAAAAAACAACAAAAATAAGAAAATATATTTAAAAATATAAACGAAATAAAAAACTGAAATTATGAGAAATAGTTTAAAAAATTAACAAAAATATAATGACCTACAAAATAAAGTAAAATTATCTGAAAATTTATCAAAAAGTCTTTCTTTACAAAATGAATAAGATGCTGTATAGTAGGCACAAACAAAGAAAGAAAAAGCCAGAGAGGGCACGGACTGCAAAGACGCAGAACACCTCTCTGGCTTTCTTTGAAAAAAACAGGAGGACCAACATGGAACAGACTAGCAAAACACCTTGGGGAACTACAGAAGGTCTGTATGATCCCAGTTTTGAACATGACAACTGTGGTATTGGTGCAATTGTCAATATTAAAGGAACAAAAACGCATCAGACAGTAGAGGATGCATTAAAGATTGTTGAAAATCTTGAGCATCGTGCCGGTAAGGACGCAGAGGGAAAAACAGGAGATGGTGTAGGTATTTTACTTCAGATTTCTCATCCGTTTTTCTCAGGTGTCTGTAAAGAACTTGGATACGACATCGGTGATGAGAGAGATTATGGTATTGGAATGTTTTTCCTGCCTCAGAACGAGACTGACCGCCGCATGTCGATGAAGATGTTCGAGATTATTGCAAAGAAGGAAGGCGTAACGGTACTTGGCTGGAGAATGGTTCCGGTCACACCGGGTATCTTAGGCTCAAAGGCACTCGACTGCATGCCATGCATCATGCAGTGCTTCTTAAAGCGTCCGTCACGTGTGGCAAAGGGTCTTGCATTTGACCGCAAGCTCTATGTCATCCGCCGTATCTTCGAGCAGTCAAATGATAATACCTATGTTGTTTCGCTTTCAAGCAGAACTATTGTTTACAAAGGAATGTTCCTTGTTGGACAGCTTCGCAATTTCTACAACGATTTACAGGATGAAGCTTATGTTTCTGCAATCGCGCTGGTTCACTCCCGTTTCTCTACAAACACAAACCCAAGCTGGCAGCGTGCTCATCCGAACCGCTATATGGTACATAACGGTGAGATCAATACTATCCGCGGCAATGTGGATAAGATGTTAGCCCGTGAGGAAAAAATGGAGTCAGAAGAACTTAAAAACGAAATTTCAAAAGTTCTTCCTGTTGTCGATGATTCAGGCTCAGATTCCGCAATGATGGATAATGTATTGGAATTTTTAATTATGAGCGGCATGCCAATGGCACTTGCTGTCATGATTCTGATTTCAGAGCCATGGATCAATGATAAGTCCATGTCACAGAAGAAGAAGGATTTCTATCAATATTATGCAACTATGATGGAGCCATGGGATGGACCGGCTGCCATCGTATTCTCCGATGGTGATCAGCTTGGCGCTGTATTAGACAGAAATGGTCTTCGTCCGAGCCGCTACATCATTACATCTGATGACCGTATGATCTTAACATCTGAGATGGGTACACTTGACATTGATCCGTCAATCATCGTAAAGAAAGAGCGTCTTCGCCCAGGCCGTATGCTGTTAGTAGACACAGTGAAGGGACGCGTGATTGATGATGAAGAGCTTAAGGGTTATTATGCAGCACGCCAGCCATATGGTGAGTGGCTTGATTCCAATATGGTTCAACTGCGCGATTTAAAGATTCCGAATGTGCGCGTACCAGAGTTTACAAGAGAAGAGATGCTTCGCTTAATGAAGAACTTTGGCTATACATTTGAGCAGCTTCGAAGCATCGTTTTGCCGATGGCAAAGACAGGAACAGAGCCGACAGCTGCAATGGGTCATGATACTCCATTAGCTGTGCTTTCAAAGCAGCATCAGCCGCTGTTTTCATACTTTAAGCAGCGTTTCGCACAGGTTACAAACCCGCCGATTGACTCCATCCGTGAGGAGATCGTCACTTCAACTAATCTGTATATTGGATGCGCAGGAAACATCTTAAAGGATACACCTGAAAACTGCAAGATTCTTCGTATCAATGATCCGATCTTAACAGACACTGATTTGCTTAAGATTCGCAACATGAACATCGAAGGCTTCAAGGTAGCGACAGTTCCGATTACTTATTATCGCAGTACTTCCTTAAATAAGGCAATTGATCGCCTATTCATTGATGTTGACCGCGCTCACCACAACGGAGCGAACATTATTATTCTTTCCGACCGTGGCGTAGATGAGAATAGAATTGCAATTCCGTCTCTTTTAGCAGTCTCTGCGCTTAACCATCATCTTGTTGTTACAAAGCAGCGTACCTCTATGTCTGTTATCTTAGAGACAGGAGAGCCAAGAGAAGTTCATCATTTTGCAACACTTCTTGGATTTGGTGCAAGTGCAGTCAATCCGTATCTGGCACATGAGGGAATCAAGTATCTTGTTTCCAGCCATATGCTTGACAAGGATCCTTATGCAGCAATCGACGATTACAACAAAGCTGTTTTAAATGGTATTGTAAAGATTGCAGCAAAGATGGGTATTTCCACTATTCAGTCATATATCAGCTCCAAGATTTTTGAGGCAATTGGTCTTGATAAGGATCTGGTAGACAAATATTTCCCAGGAACAGTTTCTCGTATCGAGGGCATCAGCTTAAAGGATATTGAGGATGATATTGAGAGCTGGCATGCAACAGCATTTGATCCGCTTGGACTTGGCGTGGATCTGACACTTGACAGCGTTGGTGCTCATAAGGAAAGAAGCGGTAAGGAGGAGCATCTGTATAATCCGCTTACTATTCATATGCTGCAGGAAGCAACAAGAACAGGAAATTATGAACTGTTTAAAAAATACTCAGAGAGTCTTCGCGATGATGGAAATCCGATGAGTCTTAGAAGTCTTATGGAATTTAAATTTCCTGAGGACGGAGGCATTCCGATTGAGGAGGTTGAGGGTGTTGACAGCATCGTAAGACGTTTCAAGACAGGTGCTATGTCCTATGGTTCTATCTCTCAGGAGGCACATGAGACACTTGCAATCGCAATGAATACTCTTCATGGAAAGAGCAACAGCGGTGAAGGCGGTGAGGCGTTAGAGCGTCTTACAATCGGCAAGGACGGACTGAATCGTTCATCAGCAATCAAGCAGGTTGCTTCAGGTCGTTTTGGCGTTACAAGCCGCTATCTGACGAGCGCAAAGGAAATTCAGATTAAAATGGCACAGGGCGCAAAGCCTGGCGAGGGTGGTCATCTGCCGGCAGGAAAGGTGTATCCGTGGATTGCAAAGACAAGACATTCAACACCTGGAGTTGCACTTATTTCTCCGCCGCCGCATCATGATATTTATTCAATCGAGGATTTGGCACAGCTGATCTATGATTTAAAGAATGCAAATGATCAGGCACGAATTTCAGTAAAGCTTGTATCAGAGGCAGGTGTTGGAACTGTTGCAGCAGGTGTGGCAAAGGCAGGTGCACAGGTTATTCTTGTGTCAGGCTATGACGGTGGAACAGGAGCCGCACCGAGAAACTCAATCCATGATGCTGGTCTTCCTTGGGAGCTTGGTGTAGCAGAAACACATCAGTCCTTAATAATGAATGGTCTTCGTGACCGTGTTATCTTAGAGACAGATGGAAAGCTTATGAATGGTCATGATGTAGTAGTTGCTGCTCTTCTAGGTGCAGAGGAGTATGGCTTTGCAACAGCACCGCTTGTTACAATGGGCTGTGTTATGATGCGTGTCTGCAACCTTGATACCTGTCCTGTTGGTGTGGCTACACAAAATCCAGAGTTAAGAAAAAACTTCCGTGGAAAGCCAGAGTATGTAATCAACTTTATGCGTTTCGTTGCTCAGGAAATGCGTGAATATATGGCAAAACTTGGTGTGCGCACTGTTGATGAGCTTATTGGCCGTACCGATCTTTTATACCAGAGAAAGGATTTTGCAAATAAGAGAGCAAATGAGGTCGATTTGCACCGCATCCTTGATAATCCGTATAGTGATGCATCAGTAGCAGGCTATTATCATAAGAATGTATATGATTTTGAGTTGGAAAAAACACTTGATAAGAGTGTACTTATTAAAAAGCTTATGCCGTCTGTAAAGAGCAGCCATGCAAAAGCAATTGATATTCATGTAGGCAATGTAAATCGTGCATTTGGTACGCAGCTTGGTGCTGAGATAACAAGACTTCATCCAGACGGACTGCCAGAGGATACAATTACTGTTCATGCACAGGGAAGCGGCGGACAAAGCTTTGGTGCATTTATACCTAAGGGTCTTACAATGACACTTGAAGGAGACAGCAATGACTACTTTGGCAAAGGACTTTCAGGTGGAAAGCTTGTCGTATTCCCACCAAAGAAGGCAGCATTCAAGCCAGATGAAAACATCATTATTGGAAATGTTGCGCTTTATGGTGCGACAAGCGGAAAGGCATTTATCGAAGGTGTGGCAGGTGAGCGTTTTGCTGTAAGAAACTCTGGTGCAATTGCTGTTGTTGAAGGTGTGGGTGATCATGGCTGTGAATATATGACAGGCGGCCGCGTTGCCATCCTTGGACCGACGGGAAAGAACTTTGCAGCTGGTATGAGCGGCGGTATTGCTTATGTGCTTGATGAGCACAATGATCTCTACACAAGACTGAATAAGTCACTGATCAGTATTGAGGAGCTTACAAATAAATACGATGTACAGGAATTAAAGGAGATGATCACAGAGCATGCAAAGACAACAGGCTCTGCAAAAGGAAAGTATATCCTGGAACACTTCTCCGAGTATCTGCCGAAGTTTAAGAAGATTATCCCGAATGATTATAAGCGTATGCTTAATGCCATCGTTCTGATGGAGGAGAAGGGCTTAAGCAGCGAGCAGGCACAGATCGAGGCATTCTATGCAAATGCCGGAAGAAAATAAAGGAGGAGAAGACAATGGGAAAGCCAACAGGATTTATGGAATATGCCAGAGAAGATGCCCCGGCTTCTTCACCAAAGGCAAGAATCCAAAACTATAATGAATTTCACGAGGAGCTGTCTGAGACTGAGAGAAAACAGCAGGCAGCCAGATGTATGGACTGCGGTGTGCCGTTTTGTCAGTATGGAAAAATGATTTCTGGTATGGCAAGCGGCTGCCCGCTTAACAATCTAATTCCAGAGTGGAATGATCTTTTATATACTGGAAATATGGTACAGGCATTTAATCGCCTGACAAAGACAAATTGCTTCCCGGAGTTTACGGGAAGAGTTTGTCCGGCACTATGCGAGGCAGCCTGCACATGCAACTTAAATGGAAAGCCAGTTACAACAAAAGCGAACGAGCTGTCCATCATTGAGAATGCATATGAAAGTGGATATCTGGCGCCAAATCCGCCAAAGACACGCACAGGAAAGCGCGTTGCAGTTGTAGGCTCTGGTCCATCCGGTCTGTCAGCTGCCTACTGGTTAAATAAGAGAGGCCATGAAGTTACTGTGTATGAGCGTTCAGATCGTCCAGGCGGTCTTTTGATGTACGGAATCCCAAATATGAAGCTGGAAAAGCGTTTTGTAAAGCGCCGCGTGGAGCTTATGAAGGCAGAAGGCATTCATTTTCTGACTGGTGTGAATGTAGGAAAGGATATAAGTGCAGAGGATCTTAAATCACAATACGACAGCGTGATTTTAGCGTGTGGTGCATCAAATCCAAGAGATATTCAGGCAGAGGGAAGAGATGCAGAGGGTATTTATTTTGCAGTTGATTATCTGTCACGCACGACAAAGAGTTTGCTTGATTCTAATCTTGCAGATGGAAATTATATCTCTGCAAAGGATAAGCATGTCGTTGTCATCGGCGGCGGTGATACTGGAAATGACTGCGTAGGAACTGCAATTCGTCAGGGCTGTGCATCTGTTACACAGTTAGAGATGATGCCGCAGCCGCCGCTCACACGTGCCGCAAATAATCCGTGGCCAGAGTGGCCAAGAGTCTGCAAGACAGATTATGGTCAGGAAGAAGCAATTGCCGTATTTGGTTCAGATCCTCGTATTTACAAGACAACCGTAAAGGAGTTTGTAAAAGATGCAGACGGAAAGCTTTGCGGACTGATTTGCGTGAAACTCGAATCAAAAAAGGATGAAGCAACAGGACGCATGATGATGGTGCCTGTAGAGGGAAGTGAATTTGCACTCGAAGCCGAGCTAGTACTGATCGCAGCAGGCTTCCTTGGCTGTCAGAGCTATGTATCAGATGCATTTGGAGTAGAGCTGACACCAAGAACAAATGTAAAGACAGCACCAGATTCATATGAAACCTCTGAGCCGGGCGTATTTACAGCAGGTGATATGCACCGTGGACAATCGCTTGTTGTATGGGCGATTCGCGAGGGCAGAGAAGCAGCGAGGGCAGTCGACGAAAGCTTGATGGGATATACGAATCTCGAGTAAAGTGCATGCGTCTCATCACCATTTACGTAATAATGACAATTATATAGCTCTTGTATTAAGGGTAGACCTAATTAAGGGTCTGCCCTTATTGTATTATTTTTTGCCTTCCACTTGTAATTGTTTTTCATATGCGATACAATAAATGATATTGAGTGTAAATTATTCATTTAAGTAGAAAACAGCAAAAAAACGGAGGAATAATGCATGTCAAAAGTAATTATGATTCAAGGCACGATGTCAAATGCAGGAAAAAGTCTGCTTGCGGCAGGACTTTGCCGTATTTTTAAGCAGGATGGCTATCGGGTGGCACCGTTTAAGTCACAAAACATGGCATTAAACTCCTTTATTACAAAGGATGGCTTTGAGATGGGACGTGCTCAGGTAGTTCAGGCAAGAGCAGCAGGGATAGAGCCATCAGTTTATATGAATCCAATTTTATTAAAGCCAGTAAGTGACATGGGGTCACAGGTGATTGTAAATGGAAAGCCAGTCTCCAATATGCCGGCACGAAAGTATTTTGCCTACAAAAAGCAACTGATTCCTGATATTATTCATGCTTTTAAGAAGCTAGAGGAACAGGCAGATATCATCGTAATCGAGGGTGCAGGAAGTCCGGCTGAGATTAATTTAAAGGCAGATGATATAGTCAACATGGGTTTAGCAAAGCTTGTAGGTGCACCTGTGCTTTTAGCTGGTGATATCGACAGAGGCGGAGTGTTTGCTCAGCTTCTTGGTACTCTTATGCTTCTTGAGCCAGATGAAAAAGAGCTGGTAAAGGGTCTTATCATCAATAAATTCAGAGGAGATAAGACAATTTTAGATCCAGGAATTGTGATGCTTGAAGAGCGTGGTCATGTGCCGGTGGCAGGCGTCATTCCATATATGAAGGTGGCAATCGAAGAGGAAGACAGCCTAAGTGAAAAGCTAGAGCAAAGCCAAAAGGGACTGATTGATCTTGCAGTAATTCGTCTTCCGCGAATGTCAAATTATACCGATTTTGATGTGTTTGAGCAGCTTTCGGGAGTAAGCGTGCGCTACGTACATAATGTAAGAGAGCTAGAAACACCAGACTGCATTTTCCTTCCAGGAAGCAAAAATACAATTGGTGATCTTTTGTGGATGCGTCAAAGCGGAATAGAGGCAGCAGTTAAAAAGCTTTCAAAAACGACACCAGTGATTGGTATATGCGGAGGATTTCAGATGCTGGGCGAGTCGATTGCTGATCCATTTGGCATCGAGCAGGGAATGGATGCGCCGGGAATGGGACTTCTTCCGATTCAGACGACTCTCACAAAAGAAAAGACGAGATTACAGGTGACAGGAACAATTGATCATTTGAGTGGAGTCTGGTCCTGCTTAAATGGCAGTCCATATGAGGGCTATGAGATTCATATGGGAAAGTCAACAGCCGTCAATGCTGCAAGCTCAAAAGAGAAAAAAGTAGGTCAGTCCCAAAAGCAGCCATCTAGTGATCTTCCAACTGTGG
>ERZ826242.2908-NODE-2908-length-13522-cov-4.047598_pt1 | contig 13522 bp, 8 predicted proteins | sample MGYA00519871_ERZ826242 | MGnify/ENA primary metagenome ERZ826242 (study PRJEB31778, sample SAMEA3449226) | human gut metagenome | biome: human gut; feature: human-associated habitat; material: faeces | place: United Kingdom | collected 2010/2012 ...
TCATTTTTCGGAACACGAAAAACTCCAAGCAGTTCAACAGGCTAAAGCCTATAATAACAAAAAAAGCCACCTTAGGTGACTTTTTTGCTATAAAAATTATTTTATTCTTATATATTTCTGACAAAAATCGGTGAACTGTATGCCCACTGTCCATTTTTCTGAGAAACTTCCACGCGATAAATATCCTCATCTTTTTCTGGAATCTGATCTTCCATATCAATGTTAAAGATATATCTGCTTTCTGGTAATGCCTTGTGAATCTTAAATGCCTGAGAATGATAATACTTCATGTGACTTGTATATCCATACTGCAAAAGTTCACCGATTGTAGCCTGATAAATTTGCTCATTCATCTGAACAGTCACCTTCGTATTCAGATCGCCCTCCACTGTTACAATAACTGCCGAAGTGCATGGATGAAGTGTTGACTGATTTCCCACTGTATCACATGTAAACTGCATTTCTTTTTCACTTATCATCTCTGCCTGGCTGGCAATATCATTTATCTGCTCGATTTTGCTTGCCTCTCGCTGTGTAGGTGACAATACATTTCTTCCACGGAAACAAGTATCAATGTCTGTCAGGCTTCCGCCTTCAATTTTGATTTTTCCATTCCAGCGGTAAAGTGTCTGATCTCCCCAGCCCATTTCAACTCTGATTTTGTAGTGACCGCTCTGATTAACCTCCCAATAATTCTCTCCATTCAAAATATGGTACGGCTTCTCATTTTTGTAAATTACAATCTTATCAAGCGGTGCCTGTGTCTGCACATTAACGTGAAGCTTTCGTACCAGAGCGCTGATAGCACTTCCCTGATAAGCATCGTTAATACGAAAATCACAAAGAATTTTATCTCCAGTTACTGCATAAGTACGACCCATTCTAAGGCCTTCCCAAATACTTTCTCTTGTTTTCTTTTCAGCAATAACTGCCACCAGTCCGTCTCCATAAGATCCTGGAAAACCAGCATGATGATCTGTAGATGCTACAAAGCCAAAGTGATATCCTCTGCGCAGTCCTTCATCTACCATGTTGCGAGTATCTCTCGGTCCCATATCATGATAATAAGGATAAGCCGCGTCTTCATTTATCGAACATCCATGTTTGGAATAAACTTCAACAACAGGAGAAATACTGCTGTCAAAATAATCCCAGTTAATTCCACGATAAGACGGTGTATAAGCTATATGATGAGGAATTGCAATGGTAGTGTCTTTTCCACATGCCTCCACAAGCTCTTTTGGCGAATCTCTATACACCAATGGAAGATTATCATCTATAGATACTAAATGATGATCCCCGTACTTTCCTGAATGTAATTCATAGCCCTGAAATGTAACAAGCTCTTTAGAATTTGCTTTTGCAACTTTGTCGCGAACCTCTTCCCAGTGATCTCTCAATTTTTTAAAACCAACTTCATGAAAATTCACAAGGAACTCTGTTTCCGGTGTTTTTGAATAAATGTCAGGCCACATAGCATGTCCTGTAAACGCACAAAAATCCAACCGTCCTCTCGCTCTTTGTATTGCATTCTCCAAGCTTCCAAAACCATATGTTATTCCACAATGGTTATGTAAATCTCCCCAATAAATATTCACCTTTATAATCCACCTTTCTGCGCTTAACTAACGCCCTCTTTTATTTTCAATCATGATGATATCACATGATGAATTTGCAGCTCATAAAGCTTTTTGTAGATTCCGTTCTGTGCCAAAAGTTCCTGATGTGTTCCGCGCTCTCTGATCTTTCCCTTATGCATAACCATTATGCAGTCAGCATGCTGAATTGTTGAAAGACGATGCGCTACCATAATAGTAGTTCGTCCCTTCATCAGCTTTTCAAGCGCTTCCTGAATTAAAATTTCAGTCTCTGTGTCAATATTTGCTGTTGCCTCATCCATTACAAGAATTGCCGGCTTATGCGCAAGCGTTCTTGCAAATGAAAGAAGCTGTCTCTCTCCTGCCGAAAAAGTTGCACCGCGCTCTGTAACAGGCTCCTTATATTTTTGCGGAAGCTTTTCAATAAAATGTGATGCATTAACATACTCAGCAGCAGCTCTCACATCTTCAAACGGGATATCGTCGTGCAGACGAATATTTGACTCAATATCTCCCTCGAATATAAATACATCCTGCTGCATCTGTCCAATCGCACTTCGAAGCTGCTTCTTGGAAAGCTTTCTAATATCCACACCGTCAATATAAATATTACCCTTCTGGATATCATAATAACGTCCGATTAGATTTAAAATAGACGATTTTCCAGCTCCTGTTGCACCAACAAATGCCACCTTCTCACCAGGCTCAATTACAAAGGAAACATCACGAAGTACATAATGTTCTCCATCATATGCAAACCATACATGGTCAAACTCAATGCGTCCGAGAACCTTTGGCAGTACAATAGGATTTTCATCCTCCTTAACCTGTGGCTCCTCAGCGAGAATTGTAAAGATCTTTTCTGCTGATGCTATTGATGACTGCAGTGTTGAAAACTGCTCGGCAAGCTCCTGAATCGGATCAAAAAACTGCTGAATGTACTGTGAGAAAATATAGAGAGTTCCGATGGAAATTGCTCCATCTAACACCTCGTTGCTTCCGATACCAAGCACTATCATTAAAGACAACACACTTAAAATATAGATTAGCGGGCGAAAAATCGCAAACACCATCATCTCACGGTAATGTGCGCGGTACAGCTTGTAATCCTTATCCTTAAACTCCTCGAACTTTCGCTCCTCTCGTCCAAAGATCTGAATTACACGCATTCCTGAAATATTCTCAGATAAAAATGTATTGATATCTGTAAGCTTTGTGCGTACAAGTCGATATATTTTTCTGGAAATAATACGAAAAACAACTGTAAGCACCATAACAATAGGCAGAAGCACAAATGAAACAAGTGCCAGTCCTCTGTCTAGCGCAATCATAACAACAGCCAGTCCTATTATCTTTACGATATTTCTAAATAAGCGCACCAAAATGCCTGAATACATCTCATTTAATGCTTCAACATCATTTGTCACTCTTGTTACAAGCTTTCCAACAGGCGTCAGATCAAAGAAACGACTGCTTAAGCTTTGAATATGAATATACAGCTCTCGTCTTACAGTCAGAATGATCTTTTGTCCAGTCTTCTGCAAAATCCATGTCTGTGCCATATTGAAAATAAAGCTTACTACAAGCACAATACCGTATTTCCATGCTGTATTAATAATTACATTGTAATCGCCCTGCGTCTCGAAGTTGTCAATCGCATCTCCAATCAGTGTTGGTCTATACAAATCAAATCCCGTAAGTGCCAGCACAAGCACCAGACAAAGCATAACCCATCCGGCATACGGCTTCATATAAGACAAAAGATGCAGCAGCGCATTTCCTTTATAATTACTTTCCAATTTGTCATCTGTCATTGAACTCATCTTGCTGCACCCCCTTACATCTCATTTAATTCCTGCTCAAGCTGCTGCTTCTCATAAATCTTTGCATAGAAGCCGCCCTCGCGGATTAACTCATCATGTGTACCATACTCAGTCAGCTCACCCTCAGTCAATACTGCGATATGATCAGCCTTTTGAAGCGTAGAAACACGATGTGCAATAATAATCGTTGTTTTTCCCTTGCGCAGACGAATCAGATTCTCTAAAATCTGCTCCTCTGTATCTGTATCGACAGCAGACAGTGAGTCATCCATAATCAATACAGGGGCATTCTTAAGAAGCGCACGTGCAATAGAGCTTCGCTGCTTCTGACCGCCAGAAAGCGTTACACCACGCTCTCCAACAAGTGTCTGATAGCCTTCTGGGAAATCAATAATGTTGCTGTGAATGCAGGCCGCCTCAGCTGCTTCCTTAATATTATCGCGAAGCTTTGGATGATCGAAAATACGATCCTCAAGTCCAAATGCTATATTTTCCTCAAGCGTATCTGAGAACATAAAATTTTCCTGAGGCACATAAGCCACATCACGGTGAAGCACATGAAGCGGAATCTCATCAATCGGTCTTCCATCCATCAAAAGCATTCCTTTTTCGCAGTCATATACACGAAGAAGAAGATCTGCAAGCGTAGACTTTCCGCTTCCAGTTCGTCCAAGTACTGCTAACATCTCGCCTGGTTTAATGTGAACACTTACATTCTTTAAGACAGGTGTATCGCCATCTGGATACTGGAAGGTCAGATTCTTCAGCTCTATATCACCAGTTAAATGCTCACCATCCTTCTCTACTACCTTATCAATTATATCTGGCTTTTCATCGAAGATATCCTTGATACGCTTATAGCCTGCTGATGCCTGGCTAAATGTATTTATACAGTCACCACAGGCGATCATCGGCCATACAAGCATACCGATATAAGAGTTGAATGCAACAAACTGACCAACTGATACCGTTCCATTAATTACCATTTTTCCTCCAATGATCAATGTCAAAAGAAGACTGATTCCTGTAATCAAATCAAGCAGAGGTCCAAACAAACTTCTTAGCTTCACAACGGCAAGATTTTTTTCCATGTTATTTTCATTTGCCTTCTGAAATTCCTCAAGATCCTTCTTTTCCTGAACAAAGGCCTTTAAAACACGGATACCAGAAATACTCTCCTGAACCTTATCTGAAAGAAATGAAAAGGCTTCCTGTCTGGCAGTCTGGCGCTTTTTCATCTGAACACCAAAGAAATAACATCCGATTGCAACAAGAATCATTGGAACAAATGCAAGCACAGTCAAACGCAGATCAACGTATATGATCATTTTAATAATAACCATAATAGACATGACTGCTGCATCAAAGGTTGTAATGACAGCCATACCTACTGCCACTCGAACAGCCTCCAAATCATTTGTAAAATGCGCCATCAGATCACCAGTTTTGTGTTCATTAAAGTAACGCGCTGACAATGTTTCCAAATGACCAAACATATCATTTCTAAGGCGATATTCAATCTTTCTGGATGCACCAAAAATACAGTAGCGCCATCCAAAACGGCCAAACATCATAATCAGTCCTGCAATCAATATCTTCATGAGCATCATTGGAATGCCGGCTTTTGTCAACGTTTCATTTGTCAGTCCGTCAATTATATCTCCAATAAATTGCGGAATATAAATATTTGCCAGATCGACACAAAGCAAAATTGCTATGCCAAACACATACCACCATTTATACTCATACAGATAGTTTTTCAGTGAAAACTTCTTCTGCTTTTCCATTATGCTTCCTCTCTATTGTTCTATTTCTATAAATTTTTCAGTCTACTTCTAATCTGCTTATTTCCTATATGTATCCACAGATCCAAAAATACGCTTTACAGTCTCATAGGACAGCTTCGGTCTTCTGTACTCGTCCACAATTCCCTTGTTGTTCATTGTTCTCGGACGTGTATTCCACCAATCGTTTGTTACACGCACATCGCAAAACTGCCAGATGTACACACCAGAACAATCCTTATAAGAAAGAATCGCACCAAGCTGCTCCTCAAGCGCCAAAACCTGATATTCCTCAGACCACTTCACCTTTGCCGGTGTGCGATAGCCGTAGATCGCTCCTGCTCCAACCTCAGTAATCAAAAATGGCTTTCCAGCACCGCCAGTTGTCTGAACCCATTTATACAAATCATCCAGATACATTGCTACTGGTGTATTATGATACCATTTCGGATAAATATTATAGGAAACTACATCAACAAGATCAAAGCATATGTCAGTCTTAAAGCGGCAGCTTGAGAATGAGCGCGGGCGCGTCACATCAAGACTTTTAATCAGTTCAAGCTGCGTCTTATAGCATTCTCTGCCATACGCTGTGTCACTTGCGCACTCATTTAAAATACCCCAGATATAAATAGACGGATGATTATAGTGAGCTGCTATCATCTCGCGAATACAAGTCTCACACTGGCGCTCGAAGTTTGGATTTCTCATCTGTTCTTCACTTAAGCCTCTTGCATGGTTTTCTTCCCAGACAAGAATACCAAGCTCATCACACAAATCAAGAAACAGCTCATCATTTGGATAATGAGATGTTCTAATTGAATTTGCTCCCATATCTCGTGCAAGCTGCAGATCCTGCATAATTGCAGAAAGCGGCAGCGCACAGCCAAATTGTGGATGATCCTCATGGCGGCAGAAGCCCTTAATTTGAAGCTTCTTTCCATTTAAGAGAATGTCCTTACCCTGTGTCCTGACTTCACGAAAGCCCACACGGTCAATCAAATCATCAATCACTTTGCCATCTTCATCTTCTAACTGTGCACTAAGCATATAAAGAGTTGGATGCTCTGGTGCCCAAGGCTTTGCATTCTCGCACGCGATCAGATCACTCTTTAGAACAAGCTCACCTGCACCTGTGCTGCAGCTTTGTGTATACAGAACATTTTCATTTACATCATCACATCCCTTTAAGGAAACACTCACCTTGCCCTTCCACGGCTTACCATCAAGAGATGCAATCACAAGCTCAAGCTGTGCATACCACGTGTCATCCTTACATACAGGTGTAAAGTGAAGCTGCTTTATATAATGCTTTGGCAGCTGTTCAAGCATTACTCCCCTTGAAATACCGCCATAGCTTTGGTAATCATTTTCCACATGAAGAGCTGATGCCTCAGAAAAAGAGTTATCCACTAAGACACTTAACTTATGAACACCTGACAGCAAATTTTTGACCACTGCCTCAAACTGAGTAAATGCATTGTAATGCTCACAAACAAATTTGTCATCCACAAAAACCTTTGCCGTATGGCTGACACCCTTAAAGACAATGCGCATATCACCGCCCGCCTCAAAGCTACGCTCATACAAGCCTTGTCCTCTGTAAGCTTCAAAGCCAGGATACGTCTCCCAGCAAGACGGCACCGTTACTTTTCCAACCGGCGTATTTTTTCCATCTGTCACCTGACTAAAATCCCACAAAGATGAAGAAAGCTCAGTTGTCCTTCGAACCTGATGTTCTTCAAATAAACGTATCATTTTCCAACTCCTCCTTTTTCATTTTGCATCTGACCTAATATGCATATTTTCTATTGTAAACCATGTCGAATCTAATAACAATGGAGATTTCACTTCTTTTGAAAAAACATTTAGACACAGAAAAAGCCACGGGGACAGATTCGTCCCCATGGCTTCCCCGTGAAGTTTCTTGTTATCGTTATTGCTGTGACTCTTTTCGGTATTGTCCCGGTGTCTTTCCAGTATATTTTTTAAAGCGTCTTATAAATACATGATCATCCTCATATCCTACCGCCTCGCTCACCTGCTTTACAAGCTGATCTGTTGTGCGAAGCAGCTCCTTAGCACGCTCTAACCGCACAACTGCCAGATAATCAGATGGGCTAATTCCAGTTTCATTCTTAAACTCAACTGCTAGTGTTACTGGAGAGATGCCAAGCTGATCGGCTAGTGATGCCATATTTAAATCTGGATCAGAATACGTCTTTTGCATGATCTCCATTGCCTTTACAACCAGCTCTGACTGATGGCTCTTTACATCGGTCTTTGTGTCCAAAATCATATGGCAGGCCTCTGTCAAAAGTGAAGTGAAATCTTCCATTGTTAAGCATCTTGACAGTGTAAATACATTATAGACCTGATTCCAGTCCTTCTCGTCTCCATTCCACTGATCCATAAGAAAACGCAACACTTCGTCATACAGAAGACGAAATGTCAGAAGCGTCGCATGCTCTTCCTCCAACTTTTTACAAAGATCATGAATTGCCTTTTCAACCTCCTGCTCGTTTCCCACACGAATCGTATTTTCTAGCTGTACCATGTAGCGGCTTCTCATATTCTGATAGTTGCTGACAGATGAGTTCTGACCAATCTCTGTAAAGCGAATGACCTGACTGCTATCCACTAAGAATCGGCTGTCATAAGCTGTATTTGCCTCTAAATAGGCCAATGAGCCATTGAGTAGGGAACGATGCGCCCAACTAACCGCTACAACAAACTCGTCACAGTGTACTCGGCCAATCCGAAGAATCTTATCAAAGGCTTGATACAAATTTTCCTCCGATTCTCCAAAAAGTACCATCACTCGTTGATTGGTATTGACTAGATGAATTCCATATCCTTCCAGATTTTCCTGTTTTTGAATAAATTCAAGAATCTGTTCAAATATTTTTTCTTCATTGCCAGATGCACTACTTCCAATTACACCAACCATCTGTAATCCATACGAAATATTGATTTCTGCATCAGCTGCATCGCGCCTTAAAATTTCAAGTGCCGTATATTTGCTCTGAAGAAAGCTTCGAATAAAACGACTCTTTCGAAGTGACATCTGATCCTGCTTCATATCCTCAGAACTATTTACTAGCTGTCGGATGCCAACCTCAATTTTACCCAAATCGTAGGTTTCCTCTCCCTCACTAGATAGCATACGGTTTATATTTTTCACACCGCCTAGTACACGGCTTGAGAGGATTCCAATCAGCAAAAAAGTTGGAACACAGCACAGAATAATTAAAACACCAATTCCCCAAAGATGGATTCTAAGTCGATCGGTAAACACATTCATCGGCTGCACTGCAACATAAGAAAAGCCAACGTCATCAGTCTCTTTTGTGAGCAAATAGTTCTTTCCCTCGATTTTCACTTGTTTTTGCTCATTCTCATCACCAATCTGGCTTAATAGCAATTCATCATCAATTTCTTCTGATTCACTTTCTGCTACCACTTTTCCATTATAAATTAGCCATGTATTTCTCTGGTTTCCCTGTTCATCTGCAAACAGATCATCATAGTGGTCGGCACCAATAAAGAAAATCAAAATCGTATCATACTTTGGTGCCACTGGATAAATATAAATTACATTCCTTGCCTGTACATCATAAAAGTAGACAAGCTCACCCTCTACTGTCTCCTCTGATAGCACCATCAACTTTTTTTGTGTTGTACAAAGAAGCTCCTTCAGCTCTTCTGGATTATAATTTTCCAGTCTATAAGCCGTATCGCAAAATAAATCAATTGACATTGAAGTCATATGGTTAAAAAGATACTGATCCTTCTGGTAAAAGCAGTACATTACATCAAAAAACTGATTCACAGAACGATATTGGTTCAGCTGTTTTTTCAATGCAGCACTTTTTGTCGGTTGCTCATCTAGAAGGAATCTTGCCGAGTCGGAAAGCGCAATCTGCATTGAAATATCCTGTAAAATTTGCAGCTCATTTCCGTGCGTTTTTGCAATATTTCCAATATAGACAGAATTCTCCTTATAAAAATCCTCCTGCATTTTTTTGTAGTAAAATCGAAACAGATAGCCGCCCAATATGGCAATGATAAAAACAATCACAACATTTGATGCAATCACATAATGAAGTATGTTTTGCCCCGTCTTTTTTCTGCCCTTCATGCCTCATTTCTCCTTTGCCCTTTTGCCCCATTATACCCAGTCACAATCATTTCGTCAAAGGGGTCACAAAAGATGGCAGCTTTTTTTCTGCCATCTTTTGCATATATCCTCTTATCTTTTTGCCTTATACAGATGAATCATAGATCAATTCATTTTAAAATTATTCCAGATCCATGCCATCAATTGCTTCCTGATAGGTGCTGACATACTGATCAATATTCATTCCGTCAAACTTTGATACGAAGGAATCCCAGCTGTCATCGGTCACACCATGAGCCACAAAGTCAGCAACTGCTTCACTAACCGCATTATCAATATCTGTCTCAATTAAACTGAAATCGGCAAGTACATCCGCAGTTAGACCTGACATTGCAAAATACTGGCTAGAATAGGTGTTGATGACACCGGCCTCATCATACATCTGGCAATAATCGATCTTTTCCAGACGCTGCTCGGACAGATTGTAGTTTTCAGAAATGTAATCACCTGGTGCAAAGAACTGAGTGTTGCAGTCAATCTGATTTTTCACAGTCACATCGCTTACTGTCACTGTGTTAATCTTTCCGTTTTCCTCATCGTATACCCAACCGGTTCCCTCTGTCGGATTCTGAGGACCGTAGTACAGATCTGCCTCAGTATCCATCATCGCATCCAGAAGGCGAATTGACTCCTCTACATGCTCATTGGTTGCTGTGATAAATGCACACGGACGAGCCAGCTCCAGATAGCGATCCATATAGGCTCCCTTTCCATCTACTGACGGTGGAAGAATACACTCGCTGTTTGCTGCAACTCCATCATCCCATCCCATGGCCTTTAATCTCCATGCTGTAAAAAAGCCAACATTTCCTTCGGATAGCTTTGTCTGAAGTGTATTGCCATCCTGTGACAGACACTCTGGATCTAACAATCCTTCCGCATAGCACTCTGACAACCACTCGACACAATCGCGGAATCCCTGCTGTACTGGTGCAAACTGCACCTTCTTATCCTCATCAATATACAGCCATTTATCAGAATTTGGAATACCAAACATTGGAAGTACATACTTTAAATCATAATATGCGCCAGCATCCAATCCCATCTCATACGGCACATAGTCTGGATACGCTTCCTTAAACTTGCGAAGCACCTCTGTTAGCTCCTCTATCGTTGTCGGATCTTCCAGTCCCAGCTCATTCATCCAATCACGGTTAATGAAGTAATGACCTTCCTCACAAATATACTGACCAACCAGATATCCAATTGAATAGGTCTTTCCATCGGATGCAACGAGGCTAATTGTTGGATCGCTTTCCTCTGCCTGAATACGAGAGTAATAATTTGGCATCAATTCCTCAGTGATATAATCATCTAACGGAATTACCAGTTCCTGAGACACACCATACTCCTCATAGTCAATCTGTCCCTGTCCGTTTACAGCGATGATGATATCTGGCATTTCACCTGATGCAAACATCAGATTTGTCTTCATGGACCAGTCAGAAGCTTTAATTACTTCCCATTCTATGTTGACGCCTGTCAATGCCTCCAAATCCTGAACAGCTGCAAGTTCTTCCGGTGCCTTGATCGTATCGCCGTCACGAATCGCCAACATAATCTTCAGTGTCAGATCCTCATCAGTGATCTTCTCAATTGAATCATAGGTACTGTCTCCATGGAGAGTTACACCGTCTCTCTCTGCTGCCGGTACTGCTAAGCCCATCAGTGTTCCTGTCACAAGCATTGCGGTCATTGCGGTTGCATACATTTTTCTTCTCATTTTGAATTCCTCCTGTTTTCCTTTTCTGTTTTTGATTTTCTGATTCTATCTTTACGCCTTTGATATTTGCCTGTTGCAAATCATCCCTTCAGCGATCCGATCATAACACCCTTTTCAAAATATTTTTGCATAAATGCGTATAACACAACAACTGGTCCAGTTGCCAATACAATAATACAATATTTGGATACATTGGCAATTCTGGTTGCCTCTGCCAAATTCGACGCATCTTCCGACATTGTTGTCATAAAGTCTCCTGTCATATCCACTTGAAGTGTCGCCAAAATCTCACGAAGCACTGTCTGTAGCGGATAGAGAGAACGATCCTTTAAATAAACTAGTCCAGTAAAGTAATCATTCCACTTTGCTACACCATAGTAGACAGCTAACACTGCGATGATCGTCTTCGAAAGTGGCATAACGACCTTGATAAAATATTGGAAGTGAGAAGCGCCGTCTAAAGCCGATGCCTCATACAATTCCTCTGGGATATTGGTCTGAATGAAGGTTCTTGCCACCATCAAATTCCAAACTGATACACAGCCCATCAGTACCATAACCAGCGGATTGTTGTACATACCGATGTCTTTCATCACAAGGAAGGTTGGAATCAATCCACCATTAAAGAACATTGTGATGACAAAGAACATATTGATTGCTGCCTTTCCAGGAAATTTCGGTCTGGAAAGAGAATATGCTGCTGTCAATGTCACGATAATACTGATGACCACACTTGATATCGTATAGATAAATGAGTTGCGATACGAAGTCCAGAATTCAGTATACTCTAATACAGCCTTGTATCCAATCAATGAAAAATCAACTGGATGCCAAATAACTTTTCCTGCTACAATCGCATCTGGATCTGATACTGACGCAATGCAGACCAAATACAGCGGATAAATAATCAAAAACATAAATATAATCCAGAAGATTGTATTAAATATGTAAAACACCTGATTACTTCTGGAATGCTTGATCTTAGAACGTTTCATCTCGTCAATCCTCCCTTCCTCTTAGAACAGACCTACATCTGCTGTCTTCTTGGAAATGGTATTTACCAGAATGATCATAACAAAGTTAATCACATTTACAAAAAGACCAATTGCCGATGTATAGGAAAATTGTCCGCTTCCAAGTCCGACTGTGTATACATATACACCCAAAATATCGGATGTCGGAATGTTTCCAGATGTCTGCAAAACCAGTACCTTGTTCGTATTGCTGCTTAATAGCTTTCCACAATCCAAAATGAAAACCATCATCGCAGTTGGAACCAAAGTTGGGAGATCAATATAGCGAATCTTCTGCCAGATGCTTGCTCCGTCAATATCTGCTGCCTCGTACAGAGACAAATCAATTCCAGTCAGTGTCGCAATATAAAGAATTGTACTGTATCCTGCCGTCTGCCATATATTAGAAATGATGTAGATCGGTCTGAATGCTGCTGCCTCTGACATATAGTCGATTGGGTTTAGTCCCATCGCCTGTCTGACATGATTGAAGATACCACTTGTCGGTGATAAGAAGATATAAAGCATACCAGCTAATACAACTGTTGAAATAAAATATGGTACATAGATGGTTGTCTGAATTGCACGCTTTACCTTTTGCTTTCGAATCTGATTCAACAGAATTGATAACAATAACGGAACTGGAAAGCTAAATACCAGATTTAAAATATTCAATAATAACGTATTGATAATCAATCTGTCAAAATAATAAGCATTGAAGAAATTTTTAAAATGCTTTAGTCCAACCCACGGGCTTCCTGCAATTCCTTTGACTGCCTTGTAATCCTTAAATGCAATCTGGATTCCATATAATGGCAAATAGTTGAAAACCAAAAAGTAAAGGACTGCCGGTAACACCAAAACATATAATTGCCAGTAGCTTTTAAATGCTAACCGAAATCCTTTCTTTTTTCTTGGGAGTGTACTCCCTCCTTTCTTTTTCTTCATCGCAAACCTCCTTACCCTCGTTTTTATTTTTTCGTTTTCGCTTCGTCTGATTGCAGTATAGCGTAGCACTTTCAAAAAAGAAAGGGAGTAAATTTTTACTCCCCATTTCTTGCTCAAATTTCATGTGTTTTCGATAATCTGTTCGGTGTTCAAAATTTTGTACCAATCTTTTACCGAAAAATATGCGATATTTTCTTGTTTTTCTCATTCTTTTTGCTCGAATATTATTTGCTTTGTACGATCATGGTAGAATTCTTCTTTATCAAGCCACGGCAACATACCTTACGTTTATCTTGCACATTTTCTCAATTTTGTGTATCATGGACATAGCTCACCCGATCGGGCGAAACGAATGTTTGCGAATTGTAAAATTAATCAAATAGTGGCACACTTCGTAGACATTACATCATTTTTATTTTGATAGGAGAAAAGAAAAATCATGAATCAGTATCT
>ERZ826242.2910-NODE-2910-length-13516-cov-2.506946_pt1 | contig 13516 bp, 10 predicted proteins | sample MGYA00519871_ERZ826242 | MGnify/ENA primary metagenome ERZ826242 (study PRJEB31778, sample SAMEA3449226) | human gut metagenome | biome: human gut; feature: human-associated habitat; material: faeces | place: United Kingdom | collected 2010/2012 ...
CCAGGGAGCCACGGAGCAGACCTCCAGCATCCAGGAGCTGGCATCCATGATGTCTGATATTGAGCGGGATGTGGACAACAATACCCAGAGTACTAACGAGGCAAATTCCCAGCTCAACAAGGTTATTCAGGAAGTAGAGACCGGTGACCACAAGATGGAGGAGATGCTCAGCGCTATGGATGAGATCACCTCCACTTCCCAGGAGATCGGTCAGATTGTAAAAAACATCGAGGATATCGCCTTTCAGACCAACATCCTGGCCCTCAACGCCGCCGTGGAGGCTGCCAGAGCCGGCACTGCCGGGAAGGGATTTGCCGTGGTGGCAGAAGAAGTACGAAATTTGGCGCAGAAGTCCTCTGCTGCATCCCAGGACACAGCAGAGCTGATCCAAAGGTCTCTGTCAGCGATCCAACAGGGCACAACCAGTATGAATGAGACGGCGGAATATATGCAGAGGGTAGTCCAGAGCGCACAGGAGATCACAGAGACGATCCAGCAGATATCCGAGGCGTCCGATCAGCAGGCTGAGGCTCTGGCTCAGATCACCCAGGGCGTGGACCAGATATCCAGTGTGGTCCAAACGAATTCCGCCACAGCAGAGCAGAGCGCCGCAGCAAGCCAGGAGATGGCGAACCAGTCCCGAATCCTGAAAGAGCTGACCGCAAAGTTTCAGTTGAGGGATATAGAGGATGAGGTGGACAATGTAACAGGGGCAGAAGCACAGCACGGACGAGCCTGACCAGGGAGAGGGTCGTGTCGTTATGCAGCGCATGCGCTCCTTATAAATGCTGATCTATCTATAAGAAACCGCCCGGCGGAAAGTTCCGCCGGGCGGCTGTGCATAAAACGGGATGAGATCAGCGCTTTTTGCTGAAAATACGCTCCAGGATGTCCCAGTCGTCGTCGCTGACCACGGCCTTCTCCTGGGCGGGGGCAGGCTCCTCCACAGGGGCGGCCGGCTCTCCCGCCTTCTTCTCCTCCACCTTGGCCCCTGCCTGGGTGAAGGGCTTGCTGGGCATGGAGCTCTCCACCTCGTCAAAGCCGGTGGCAATGACAGTGACCCGCAGCTCGTCCTCCAAGGTGTCGTCGAAGGCGGCGCCGAAGATGATGTTGGCCTCGGGGTGGGCGGCCTCCTGTACCAGGTTGGCGGCGGTCTCCACCTCCTCCAGGCCGATATCCATGGAACCGGTGACGTTGATGAGCACGCCCTTGGCGCCGTTGATGGAGGTCTCCAGCAGGGGGCTGGAGATGGCCATCCGGGCGGCCTCCTCCGCCTTGTTCTTGCCCGCGGCGCGGCCCACGCCCATGTGGGCCCGGCCGGCGTCCTTCATGACAGCGGACACGTCAGCAAAGTCCAGGTTGATGAATCCGGTATTCTTGATCAGGTCCGAGATGGACTGGACGGCCTGCTGAAGCACGTCGTCAGCGATCTCGAAAGCGTTGACCATGGTGATCTTCTGATCGGTGGCCAGCTTCAGCCGCTCATTGGGGATGATGACCAGGGAGTCCACCTTGTTGCGCAGCTCCGTAATGCCCCCCTCCGCCTGCTTCATGCGGCGCATACCCTCGAAGCGGAAGGGCTTGGTGACCACGCCTACGGTGAGCACACCCAGTTCCTTGGCGATGTCGGCTACAATGGGAGCCGCTCCCGTACCGGTGCCGCCGCCCATGCCGGCGGTGATGAACACCATATCCGCGTCCTCCAGGGCCTTGGAGATCTGCGTGCGGTTCTCCTCTGCGGACTTGCGGCCCACTTCGGGGTCAGAGCCCGCCCCCTGGCCATTGGTCAGCTTTTCGCCGATCTGGATCTTATAGGTTGCGCTGGATACGGCCAGCGCCTGCTTGTCCGTATTCACCGCGATGAAATCCACGCCCTTGGTCCCCGTCTTTACCATCCGGTTGACCACGTTGTTTCCGCCGCCGCCGACACCCACTACTTTGATATTTACCACACTGTCGGGACCCATATCCAATCCGAAGGCCATTGATCGCTCCTCCTATGTAAAAAACTAGGGGCCCCACGATCTGACATGTTGTGGGGGAAGCCCTATCGCAGTCTATATTTTGTTACATTGTATCGCTCTTTTTCAGACAGGTCAAGAGAAAACAGGGATTTTTCGCAAACTTTCCAGTAATTCTCTTCATCCGGGGCTGAAGACCACATCATAGTCCTGTCGGGTCAGGTCCATTGTCCCGGTCTCATAGCTCTCCCGCTTCTCCACCACCGCCTCCAGTGCCCGCAGCTTGTGAATAAAATCGCCGCTGATGGGCAGCTTCACATCGAACCGGCCGTCGTAGCGCAGGAGGATCTCCGTCCCCGCAGACAGGTCGATGGAGGACACCTTCTCCAGGGTCCCCCGCTCCTCCAGGGCAGCGAGCAGGGCCATCAGGCCCTGGCGCCGTGTCTCCTCCGCCTGAGGCACCGCCATCTGGGTCCCTGCCTGGGGGGAGAGGACGGTCAGGCCAGTGACGGTCAGCGCTGTGCTGTCCTCCGGAGCGGGTTCCAGCAGACGGCCGCCCACGCTGATGAGCCAAGCTTCCCCGGCCGCCGTCCCGGTCTCTTCGGGCAATTCAGTGTCCTCTGCCTCCTCCGCCGCTGGTGCCTCTGCCGTTGAAGTCCCGCTGGAGGGCAGGATGCTGGCCACCGCGTCCCACTCCCGGATCTCGATGGCAATGGTGCTGGGCAGGTGCCGGACGATGGTCAGCTCCTCCACATAGGGCAGCTTTCGCCGGATATCCTCTGAGATCTGCCCCTTGTTCAGCCGGAATAGGTTGTCGCCCAGCTGGATGCCGGACGCCTCTTCCACCTCCTGGGCGGTGTAGCGGCTGTTCCCAGCGATCAGGATGTGCTCCACCTGGAAGAAGACGGTGGCCCCGAAGGTCAGGGCAGCCACCAGTGCCGCTCCGGCCAGCAGCTTGAACAGCAGGCTGAAGCGGCCCCGGTTTCTCCTTCTCCCTCGTTTGCTTCTGGATGACATGGGTCTCTCCGTTCCTCCGGGCCCTCCGCAGCGGGTGCCCGGCCTTCTCTTACAAAATCGTGGTGATCTCCGCCCCCAGGGCGCGCAGGGCGGTATCCAGTCCGTCATAGCCCCGCCGGATGTACTTCAGCCCCGAGATTCGGGAGGTCCCCTCCGCCCCCAAGGCGGCCACTACCAGCGCAGCGCCGCCCCGCAGGTCACAGCCCCGGACGCGTGCCCCGTGGAGCCTGCGCCCGTTGACCACTGCCACCCGGCCGGCTACCTGGATGTCAGCCCCCATACGGGACAGCTCATCTACGTGGTGGTAACGGCTGGAGAAGATGTTCTCCACAAACATAGTGCTCCCAGTCCCGCCGGCCAGGGCGGCCATGAGGATGGCCTGGGCATCGGTGGGGAAGCCCGGGTGGGGGGCGGTGCGCACTGGGCGGATAGCCCTCAAGGGGCTGTAGCAGGTCAGACGGATCTCCCCCGCCCCGGTCTCCACCCGGCAGCCCGCCTCCTGGAGTGCGCAGAGCACCGCTGTCAGGTGGTCCGGGTCCACTCCCGTGGTCACGATCTCGCCCCCCGCGGCTCCTACTGCGCACAGATAGGTCGCAGCGGCAATTCGGTCTCCGATTACGGTATGTTCCGCGGGGTGGAGGGGCAGTCCGCCCTCTATGGAGATGACCGGCGTCCCCGCCCCCTCCACCTGTGCACCCATGGCCCTCAGGAACTCCTGAAGGTCTACGATCTCCGGCTCCTGGGCGGCCCCCACCAGAGTGGTCCGGCCAGGACAGCCACAGGCGGCCAGCAGGATGTTCTCTGTGGCCCCCACGCTGGGCAGGGAGAGGCACAGCTCCCGCCCCCGCATCTCCTTTCCCCGCCGGCACAGGAGGCTGCCCCCCTCCTCCCGGATCTCCGCCCCCAGCTGGCGCAGCGCGCCCAGATGGAGGTCGATGGGCCGTGGGCCCAGTTCGCAGCCCCCAGGGTAGGACAGCTCCACCTCCCCCATCCGGGTCAGCAGCGCCCCCAGGAAGATCACAGAGGACCGCAGCTCCCCCATCAGGGAAGCGGGGATCACCGTCCCATCCAGCTCCCTCGCGTCCAGCGCGACGGTGTCCCCCTCCCTGCTCACCCCGCAGCCCAGCAGGCGCAGGATGTCCAGGGTAGCGGTCACGTCGGACAGGTCCGGACAGTTGTGGATCACGCTCTCTCCGGGGGCCAGCAGGGCGGCGGCCAGGATGGGCAGCACACTGTTCTTGGCCCCTTGAACAGCGAGCCGCCCCCGCAGGGGGGTTCCGCCGTTGATTTGATAACAGCTCATGGAATGGCCTCCAATCCTTATGGATTCAGGTCATTCTATGGAAAAAAGAAGATCTTGGTTACTTCATCAGGGCCCGGAGGGTCCAGTAGATCTTCTCCCCTGCGTCGGGCACCGCCATAGCCGTCAGTGCCCGGACCATGTCATCCCGGCGGCGGCGGTCCCGCAGCAGATGGTCCGCTGCGTCATAGAGGGTGTTCTCCACACAGTCCCGCTCCAGCAGCAGCACCGCGGCCCCCTGGTCGGCCAGCACCCGGGCGTTCTTCTCCTGGTGGTTGGCGGTGACGTTGGGGGAGGGGACCAGAATAGAGGGCTTGGCGATGGCGGTGAGCTCCGAGATGGTGGAGGCGCCTGCCCGACACAGCACCACATCGGCGGCGGCCATCACCAGGGGCATATCATAGATGTACTCCCGAACCTCGATGCCCGTGCCCTCCAGAGCCAGGCCCCGGCGGCCGATCTCCTCCTGCATCCAGCCATAGTCCCGCCCGGCCCCGTGGATGTGGTGGAAGGGGGCTCCGTCATAGCATTCACGGGCAATGAACTCGCTCATCTTCCGGTTCATCACCTCCGCCCCCAGGGAACCCCAGTAGGACAGCAGAAGAGGCCGCTCATCGGTCAACCCCAGCTTTTCCCTGGCCTCCTGCCGGGTATAGCGGAAAAAGTCGCCCCGCACCGGGGTTCCGGTGACCACCACCTTCTCCGGGTGGTCATAGTGGCTCCGGCTCTCCTCAAAGCCCACCATCACCCGGTCCACCACCTTGGACAATCCCTTGGTGGTCAGGCCGGGCACGGCGTTGGACTCGTGGATGGCGGTGGGGATGTGCCGCCGGGCGGCCTCCTTCACTACGGGGTAGGAGGCGTAGCCCCCGGTGCCCACCACCAGATCCGGCTGAAATTCGTCCAGGATGCGGGCCGCCTGCTGCTTGGATCGGACCATGTTCCGCACCGTGCCCAGGTTGTGGGCGATATCCGCCGGCGCGAAGGAGCGGTGAAAATTGGTGATGGTCACCGAGCGGATCTCATAGCCCTCTTTGGGGACCAGGTGGTTTTCCATCCCGCCATCCGCTCCCACGAACAGGACCTTGCAGTCCGGGTTCCGCTCCTGGAAGATCCGGGCCAGCGCCACCGCCGGATTGACATGTCCCGCCGTGCCGCCGCAGGTAAAAAGGATATTCATGGTATCACTCCACTCTCTCGTTTAGGCCGAAGGCGCGCGCTCCGACGGGGCTGCCCCGCCGCCTGTCTCCCTCCGGATCAGTCATTTTTGGGTGCAGGGATCTGTCTGGATATGCTCAATACGATCCCCATCTCCGCCAGCTGGATCATCAGCGCTGTTCCTCCGTAGCTGAAGAAGGGGAGGGAGATTCCGGTGTTGGGGATCAGATTGGTGACCACGCCCACGTTCAGGAAAACTTGGACCGCCAGCAGGGTGATAATGCCCACGATGGTCAGTGCTCCGAATTTGTCCCGTGCGTGGAGTGCCAGCCAGTACCCCCGCATGATCAGCAGGGAGAACAGGAGCAGCACCACCACCGCACCGATGAATCCCAGCTCTTCCGCCACGATGGGGAATACAAAGTCGTTTTCCGGCTCGGGGACATAGAGGAATTTCTGGCGGCTCTTGCCCAGCCCCAGGCCCAGCAGGCCGCCGGAGCCGATGGCCAGCAGGGACTGCACCGTCTGAAAGCCGTCCCCCTGCCGCTGGGCCCATGGGTCCAGCCACAGATTGATGCGGGCCGTCATATAGGGGGTCTGGGTGATGATGAACCACATGGCTCCCGCCACCAGGGTCCCGCCGGCGGCGAACCAGCCCAGGCTGATCCCGGCGGCGAAGAGGACCGAGGCCCCCCCCGCCAGCACCAGGATGGTGCCCGACATGTGGGGCTCCATCAGCATCAGCAGGGCGATCACCATCAGGATGGCCCCATAGGGCACCAGCTCCAGAAAGCCGATGCGGTCCAGCCGCTCCAGCGTCCGGCCGGTGAGGGTGCGGCGGCTCCACTTCTTCTTTTTCTCTGTGTCCCGCTTGGACAGGCGGGTGGCAAAAAACAGGATCACTGCCACCTTGGCCACCTCCGAGGGCTGGAACTGGATAGGGCCGATGCGCACCCAGCGCTTCACCTCATTGAGCTCCACTCCCAGGGGACTGAGGGCCAGCACCAGCAGGAGGATAGCGGCCACGATGCCAGGTACGGACAGCAGTCGGAAAGTCTGGTAGTTGATCTTGGAGACAAGGAACATGACCACTACCCCAGCCGCGGCATAGACCGCCTGGTTTTTGATATATACCAGCGGGTCGCCGTCGTTGTAATAGGCCGTGGCAAAGGAGGCGGAGAACATCATGATGAGTCCCACGCCCAATAGAAGCATGGTCAGCATGAGAAAGGGCAGATCCAGCGGCCCCCGGGCCAGCTGTTCCTCCACCGTGAGGTCGCGCTTTGGTTTTCGGGCCACGAGGACCACCCCCTGTTCTGAGATACTGTGACAGTGACCCGCCGGAGAGAAAAGCGCTCCGCCCCGCCCGTCACATGGGATATCGGTTCATGACGCCCAGGAAGGCCAGCACGCAGAGGACCAGGGTGGCGCCGGAGAAAACGCAGAACAGCTTGGTCTCGCTCCAGCCCCCCAGCTCCAGGTGGTGATGAAGGGGCGCCATCCGGAAAAAGCGTTTGCCGTGGGTCGCTTTGAAGTAGATCACCTGGATGATATCAGAGAGAGTCTCCAGCACATAGATCAGTCCCACCAGAGGGATGACCAGGGGGACGTCCAGGGCAAAGGCCAGACCGCACACCGCCCCCCCCAGGAACAGGGAGCCGGTGTCCCCCATGAACACCTTGGCTGGATGGAAGTTATAGATCAGAAAGGCGGACAGGCCGCCCGCCAGGGCCGCAGACACCACCGTCAGGTCGCTGCGGTTGAACCAGGCAGACACCGCCACATAGAAGAGGGCGACGGGGATGGTGACCCCGGTGGCCAGCCCGTCGATGCCGTCCGTCAGGTTCACTGCGTTGACGGTAGCCACCATGACGAAGGCGGCGAAGATCATATAGACCACCCATGGCATGGCCAGCTCCACATTAAAAAAGGGGATGTACAGACTCGGGGTCAGATATCCGTAGTTGCGCAGCAGCACGGTGAACGCCACCGCCGCCGCCAGCTGGAGGAGAAATTTCTGCAGGGCCGTCAGCCCCTCGTTGGCGTGATGGCGCAGCTTTTGAAAGTCATCCACAAAGCCAATGGCTCCAAACACCAGAGCGAAGAGGTACACGAAGAGATAGATAAAGTTCCCCCGCTGGATCTCTTCCCAGCCCGCGGTCACAATGGCCACCCCGATCCCCAGGATAAACATCAGTCCGCCCATGGTGGGCGTTCCCTGCTTGGACATGTGCCAGGTGGGTCCGTCCTCCCGGATGCTCTGCCCCGCTTTCCACTTGCGTAGCAGGGGGACCAAGATCTGTCCCGCAATAAAGGTCACTCCAAAGGCCACGATAAAGCTGAGAATATATGACATAGCCGCCACCCTCCAGGCATTCTTTCTCTTGGGTATCACACACAGGTCTGTGCTCAATGGCGTATTATTTTACCACATACGCAGGGACTTTTCCACCGTTTTCTGTCCCCTGTCCCTGCTTTTTTCCCGCGCCTTCCCGCTGGCCGCGGAAATAGCCGGCCACGACTTCCCGCTCGTCCAGGTGGTACTGGACGCCGTTGATCTCCTGATAGGTCTCATGCCCCTTTCCAGCCAGCACGACCACGTCCCCCGGGCGCGCCTGGGACAGGGCCCAGCAGATGGCCTCCGGACGGTCGGGCTCCACGTGGCACTGGGTGTCCATCCCCTCCATGCCCGGCAGGATATCCTCGATGATATCCTCCGGCCCCTCGGTGCGTGGGTTGTCAGAGGTGACCACCACCAGGTCAGCCAGCTCGGCGGCCACTGCCCCCATGAGGGGGCGCTTGCCCCGGTCCCGGTCTCCGCCGCAGCCGAACACACAGATCAGCCGGCCCGCAGTGAAGTCCCGGGCGGTGGTAAGGATGTTCTCCAGGGCATCCGGCGTGTGGGCATAGTCGATGATGACGGTGTAGGCCGTGGGGACAGGCACCACCTCCACCCGGCCCTTCACCCCCCGCACCGCACGCAGGGGGGCGGCCGCCTTGTCCAGCGGGATGTCCAGGCAGAGCCCGCATGCCAGCGCCGCCAGGGCGTTGTAGATGGTAAAGCCGCCGGGGATGGGCAGATGGACCCGGGTGATCTGCCCCCGGGCCACCGCCTCGAACTCCACGTGGCCGGGAAAGAGGCGGATGTTCTTAGCGGTCAGGTCCGCCGTGTCCTTGTTCTCAGAGTAGGTCAGGGAGGGGCAGGCGATCCGCTCCCGGTACCACCGGCCCGCCTCGTCGTCCAGGTTGAGCACCGCACGCTCCGACTGGCGGAACAGCCTCCCCTTAGCCCGCCGGTAGGCCTCCATGGTCCCGTGGTAGTCCAGATGGTCCTGGGTCAGGTTGGTGAACACCCCCGCCTGGAAGGTCAGTCCCTCCACCCGGCTCTGGGCCAGGGCGTGGGAGGAGACCTCCATCACCACATGGGTGCATCCCGCGTCTGCCATACGCCGCAGCAGCGCCTGGAGCTCATAGGGCTCCGGTGTAGTGCGGTGGGCGGGCAGCTCCAGGGCACCGATCAGGTTTCGGTTGGTGCCGATCAGGCCCACACGGGTCTTCAGCGCCCCTTCCAGCATGGCCTTGATAAGATAGGTGGTGGTGGTCTTCCCGTTGGTGCCGGTGACCCCGATCAGAGTCATCTCCTCCCCCGGGTATCCGAACCAAGCGGCGGACACCCGGGCCAGGGCGGCCCTGGGATCTGGAGTGGAGAGCCAGCTCCCTGTCCGGGGCGGCTCCCGGCACAGGATGGCGGCGGCGCCCTTTTCCCGCGCCTGGGCCACATACCGGTGTCCGTCTGTCTTGGACCCTGAGAGCGTCACAAACAGGGCGCCCGGCTCCAGGGTCCGGCTGTCATACGATATGGAATTTATTTCCATATTCAGGTCGGCGTTGCCCCCCGTGAGGGGGACGCCGGCGAGCAGATCTCGCAGCTTCATGGTGTCACCCCTCAAGGGTGGGTTTCATTTTCTTTAAGAGGTGCGAAATAAGGAAAGACCGCCGCAAAAAATCAGGTCTTTCTCCGCCTGTGTCTTCTTATCCGTCGTAGAGGTATCCGTCCTCCACCTGAGGTGTGCTGAACGTGACGTCTACGATGGTGCCGATGGCCGCAGTCTCTCCGCCGGCCACGCTCTGGCCCTGAGCCTTGCTGGAGGAGCCCAGATAGGTGGCCGCTCCTGCTGCCCGCATGAAGAACCCGGCGGACTCCAGCTTAGAGCGGGCCGCTGCGAAGCTCATCCCGGTGACGTCGGGCACGGTGCCCGTCTCCTCCGGCTCCGCGCCGCCCAGATAGAGGATCACGGTGCTCTCACCGGGGATGACGGAGCCGGCCGCGGGCACCTGGGCGGTGACTGTCTCGCCCTCACCCACGGTGCGGGAGTCCAGCCCCTTCTTTTCCAGGGCAGCCTCCGCGTCGGCGGGGGTCATCCCGGTGACCTTGGGAGTCTGGAGGTCGGCCAGGGCCGCCTCGTCGGCGGTGTACTCCTTCTCCACTCCCAGATAGTCCAGGATCTCGCCGATCAGCTTGCCCGCCATGGGGGCACCCATGTTGCCGCCGCTGATCCAGGTGCCGGTGGTGCCGATGCTGCTCCCCTCCGCGGACCGGGCTGGGGTGTTGTAGGCCAGCAGGACCAGGATATGGGGGTCGTCGGCGGGGGCGAAGCCCATGAAGGACACCACCACCTCGCCGGGGACGGTGGTCTCCGAGGTGCCCGTCTTGCCGCCGATGGTGTAGCCCGCCTGGCGGGCATTCTTGCCGGTGCCCTTCTCGGCCATCACCACGCTGGTGAGGATCTCCCGGCACTTGTCGCTGGTCTCCTGGCTGACCACCTGCCGCACCACGGTGGGCTCCGTGTTCTCCACCACCGTGCCGTCGGCGGCCGTCACCGTTTGGACCACATAGGGCTGGAGCAGCTTGCCGCCGTTGATGGTAGCGGCGAAAGCTGTGATCATCTGGATGGGGGTGACGGTGAATCGCTGGCCGAAGGAGCCTACCGCCAGGTCCACGCCGGTCATCGTGTTCAGGGGCCAGACCGTACTCACGCCCTCCCCGTTCAGATCGATATTGGTGGGCTCTGTCAGACCGAAGGCTTGGAAATATTCATAAAACTTCTCGATGCCCAGCCGCTGGCCGATCTGCATAAAGGCCGGGTTGCAGGAGTTCTGCACCGCCTCCGCCAGGGTCTGGGTGCCGTGGCCCGGCGCCTTTTTGGAGCAGCTGATAGGCTTTGGCCAGCCCTCCACCATGTAATAACCGGGGCAGTAGAAGGTATCGCTCTCTGACACCGCGCCTTCCTCCAGTGCTGCGGCCAGCACCAGGGCCTTGAAGGTGGAGCCCGGCTCGTAGGTGTCGTTCACCGCCTGGCTCCTCCACTGCTTGTTCTGGGCCGTGCCTGTGGCGGCGTTCACCGCCTCCTGGTAGATCTCCTCGTCGGTCTTGCCCTCCGCCTTTTCGCCCTGCCGCTTCTCCAGCTCGGCCTGCACATCAGCCTCCACCTGGGCCCGCAGGCTCTCATCCCGGATGGTCCCGTACTGGTTGGGGTCGTAGTCCGGGGAGCTGGCCATGGCCAGCACTGCCCCGGTCTGGGGGTCCAGCACGACGCACCAGCCGCCCCGCTGGACGTCATAGGCCTTGATTCCCTCCTCCAGGATGCGCTCGGCATAGGACTGGATGGTGGTGTCGATGGTCAGGGTCAGATCGCAGCCGTCCTCTGCGTCCACGTACTCGGAGTAGCTGTCGTACATCTCCACGCCGGTGCCGGTGCGGGTGGTGACCACCCGGCCCACCGTGCCCTCCAGCACATCGTTGTAGATGGCCTCTACACCGTAGGCGCCTCCCTCGCTGTTGCAGAAGCCCAGCACATGGGCCGCCAAGTCGCCGTAGGGGTAATACCGCTTGGTGGTGGGGGTGAGGTACAGGAAATGAGACAGCTTGTTTTCCGTGATAAAGGCGCGCAGCTGTTCCGCCTGCTCCTTCTCGATGTTGGTCTTCAGGACCTCATACTGGGAGTAGGTCCGCTCCAATCGGTCCGCCAGAGCCTCCCGGTCCAGGTCCAGCACGGCCAGCACGCCGTCCAGCACCAGGTCCTTCTTGGCCTGGAGGGCCGCCTGATAGGCCGTCAGGTCCGCATTGCCCTCCTCATCCTTGTATTTGGACTCGTCCACGCTGGCCTCCAGGTCCCTGGGAGACAGGATCAGGTTGTAGACGGTGGCTGACATGGCCAGCACGTCTCCGCTGCTGTCGTAGATGCTCCCCCGGAAAGCAGCCACCTCCACATCCCGTGTCTGCTGCTCCACCGCCTCAGCCTGATACTCCTCATGGTGGACGATGGCGATGTTCCACAGCTGGCCGATCAGCGGGATGAACAGACCCACGCCGCACACCAGCATCAGAAAAACCGTGCGACGGAATATCTTGCGCTTGGAGCCGCTCTCCCGTCCACTGCGGCCGGTATTTCGTTCTCTGCGATCGTCCATCCTGGGGTCTCCTCCTCTGGGTCCGTTTCCCTGCTTTGCCGTGCGTTCCGCTCTGCCTTGATAATCTGAGGCGCAAGAAAAGCTCTCTTTTCTTGCGCCCCCTTGCTCCGGGCGCGGGGGGAGCCCCTTCCGCCCGGTCTATCTCTTTCGTCCACCCATGGATCACTATATGCGGCGGGTCACCGGAAATATTCGATCAGACTGGAGATGATCTCCTCCAGCCCCGCCAGCAGGCCCGGGATGCCGGTCTTGGCGTCCTCCTGCCCGTACACTACCACGCTGTCAGGCTCGGACAGATCGATATACTCCACCTGGTCACCGGTGGGCCGGATCATGGTATCTCCCACAGCCGCCTGGATCCGCTCCATGTCAAATACCTTCTCATACTCTGCGCTGAGCGTAGCGTTCTCCGTCTGGAGGGTGGTCAGTTCACTGCGCAGGGTCACCACCTGGTCAGTCAGCACGGCGTACTGGGTGTAGCTCAGCAGCAGCAGGGCGGCGAACACCCCCACTGCTAAAAAGCCGATCACTGCGAATACCGAGGCCTGCCCCGCCTCTCGGACCTGGACCTGGGTACGGGTGAGGACCCGCTCCCTGGGGCGGACCCGGGGCTTGGGACGGAGCACCTCCTCCCGCCTCGGCGCCCGGACAGCGGTGCCGTCATAGGCGGGGGCGTAGGCCACACTGCCATAGGTTCGGTATGAGCTTAGCTGACTGCGCCGGCGGGTGGCCATGGCATTCACTCCATTTCTCTTCAGTATCCTTTATAACACACATATCACAGACGACCGCAGAGTCGTTTTTTACAGCTTTTCCGCTGCCCGGAGCTTGGCGCTGCGGGCCCGGGGATTGTCCCGGACCTCCTCCTCCGAGGGCAGGATCGGCTTACGGCTCACCAACCGGATCTGGGGTTTTTTCCCGCATACGCATACCGGAAAATCGGGCGGGCAGGTACAGCCCCGGGCGAACTCCGCCAGGCCGGTCTTGACGATCCGATCCTCCAGGGAGTGGAAGGTGATAACGGCCAGCCGTCCCCCCGGATTCAGCCGGGGCACAGCCGCCTGGAGCATCCGGTCCACCGAGGCGAGCTCGTCGTTGACCGCGATGCGGATGGCCTGGAAAGACCGCTTGGCCGGGTGCTGCTTCTCTTTCAGTGCCCGGGCAGGCATGGCCTCCCGGACGATCTGCACCAGCTCCATGGTGGTCTGGATGGGCCTGTCCTGCCGACGCCGGACGATAGCGGCGGCGATCTGGGGGGCATACCGCTCCTCTCCATACTGGTACAGGATGCGCCGCAACTCCTCCTGCGGCCACTGGTTGACCACCTCTGCGGCGGTCATCCCGCCGCTCTGGTCCATCCGCATGTCCAGGGGCGCGTCCTCATGGTAGGAAAATCCCCGCTCCGCCTGGTCCAGCTGTGGCGAGGACACGCCCAAATCCAGCAGCGCCCCATCCAAGGGCGGCGCGCCAGCCTGGGACAGCAGCGCCTTTGCGTCGTGAAAATTGCCGTGAATCGCATGGAAGCCGGGATACTGCTCCAGCCGCGCCGTAGCGGCGGCAATGGCGTTCTCGTCCCGGTCAATGCCATAGAGGGTTGCCGTGCCGCCCG
>ERZ826242.2913-NODE-2913-length-13508-cov-3.170743_pt1 | contig 13508 bp, 16 predicted proteins | sample MGYA00519871_ERZ826242 | MGnify/ENA primary metagenome ERZ826242 (study PRJEB31778, sample SAMEA3449226) | human gut metagenome | biome: human gut; feature: human-associated habitat; material: faeces | place: United Kingdom | collected 2010/2012 ...
TTGAAAGTCAAAGACCCAAAGGTAGACCCCAGATATGTTTTTGACTAAAAATATTAATATATTAAATTTTCTGCAATATTATTAATTTCTATATTTAAAACTCTAATCAATATATATTCTTTTTATATTTGTTACTTTTGAAGTATTATCATCAACATCAAAAATAACTCCATTAAATATACATTTTCCTTCTGCAATCTTATATCTTTCAGGTAATGTTGTCTCAAAACGTTTTATAGATGCTTTTATATCCATACCTATTACAGAATATTTTGGTCCTGTCATCCCTATATCAGTTATGTATCCTGTACCATTAGGTAAGATTTTTTCATCTGATGTTTGTACATGTGTATGCGTACCAAATATAGCTGTGGCCTTTCCATCTAGAAAATATCCCAATGCTATTTTTTCTGCGGTTGCTTCTGCATGAAAGTCAATAAATATCATATCTACTTGATTTTGGATTTTCTCTATTATTTTCTTTACTTTTAAAAATGGATTCTCTGTTAATATATTAATATCAACTCTTCCCATTATATTTATAACTGCTATTTTCTTTCCTTTACATTCATATATATTATATCCTTTTCCAACAACACCTTCTGGATAATTTGCTGGTCTAATTATTTTAGGATTGTCAATAAATTTAAATATATCTTTCTTTCCCCAAGTATGATTTCCCATTGTAACACAATCTACACCTTGTGATATTATATCATTAAAATTTTTTTCTGTTATCCCCATACCTTCTGCTGAGTTTTCTCCATTTACTATTGTAAAATCTATATTTTCTTTTTCTTTTATTTCTTTTAATCTTAATTTTAATTCATTTATTCCTGCTGAACCAACAATATCTCCAACTGCTAAAATTTTCATTTTCTTTCCTTCTTTCTTGCTTATTATAAACTTCATATATAATACAATATATTTTTGTTTTTTTCAAGTAACCATTATATATTTATAAATACAACACTAATTCAATTTGCTTTTTTGTAGTTTTTATGTTAATATATAATTAGTTCGTAAATAAAATCAAACGGAGGTACTTATATGAACAACGTTAATTTATTTGTAAATGCTGACTTGCTTTTACAGGAGAATCTTTATGAAAAGTTACGGGATTTTGTTGGAATCCTAGACTTAACCTTACTAGATCCAAATTTTTATCACATAATTGATTCTACCAATAATGATGATGGTGAGATTTTTTGTTCTCACTCTGAATTTTTACTGTCTTCATCAAAAGTAGAAAAAATGGTTAACCGTTTCATTAAATCAGGATATATTCTGATGGATATAGTAACATTTAAGAAATTGCTAGGCATGTAAGATAAAAAACAAGGATGGTTCTTAAAAAGCCATCCTTGTTTTTTATTTAGTTTGTAAGTCTTATATTTGTTACTGTCATACTATTAGCAGTTGAACCATTAGAATTTCCAGAATTAAATTGGTCAAAATTAATTTTTATAGTATGCACTCCACTCCATCCAGAAACATCATAACTAACAGCTGCCCCTGACACATTATTATACTGTGCTGAATATATTAATGTATTATCTACATATATATGAACTGAACCATGATTATATAATGTAGCACTTACATTCATTTGAATTCTATTATAATTTGTCAAATCAACATTTTTTGCAAAATTAACATACCAAGAAGCATTATAATTTCCCCATGTTTGAGCAGTTAATGCAGAAGTTGATATTCCATATGTTGATTGTCCTGGTAAACAGTTATTTGAACATGTCCAAGCTCCATCCATTAAACTCATATTATTTGCTTTCCATTGTGCATAAATTGTCACATTAGAAGCTCCCATCTTTGTTCCTGATGATACTTGGCTACCACCACTTGCTGCTGTAAACCATCCATAAAAAGTATAACCAGATCTACTTGGCGTTGGTAATGTTCCATATGCTGCTCCATATGTAACCCTTCTACTACCTTCTAATACAGTTCCACCATTTGCATTAAATGTTAATGTATATATAGCAACTGTTGTAAATGTTGCTGTTTTTTGTGTTGGATTTCCAGCCACATCATAAGCAGTTATTCTTACATAATATGTTGTTCCTGCACTTAATCCTGTTAAGCTTTTGGTTTTTGTAGTACTTCCTATTGTTCCAGTCCCAGAACCATTCATTGTTGCATATGTATCTGTTGCAGTATTTCCGTAATTAGTTGTTGTTCCCCATTCCCATTTTATTTGTGATAGTCCACTTTCTTTGTCATCAACTACTGCTGATAATGTTCCTGTACTAGTTCCTGTTGCAGTTGCACTAATAGAAACTGTTGCTGGTGTTTTATCTATTTTAGTTATATTTCCTGTTAACATTCCCCCTGCATTTGTTCCATCCCATAATCTTGCATATATAGATCCATTTGTTGCACGAGTTTGACTTGACGTATTTGACCATGTTGTACCATCTGTACTTGTTTGAATTGTAAAACCTGTTACATCTGTGCTTGCCATTGCTACAACATCTGTATTTGTCCAATTACTTGGACTGTATGTGAATTTTGCATTTGCTTCTGTTAAATCTACTATACTTCCTGTTGTTTGTTCTCCTACTACTTCCGCTGTTTTATTATTTTTAGCAACAGCTATTATTTTAACATTATATTTTTTTCCTTGTTCTAGTCCTCCATATGTATATTTTTCTTCTGTTGATGTTTCTATTAATTTATATTCTTCTTCATCTTCACTTTTTATATAATATTCTAATTTTCCGCCTTCATTTCTTTTAGTTGTGACTTCTACTGTTATTGAATTTGTTGTATTTGAAATAGATTTCAATTTTATGATTGGTGAAAATTTTCCTAATTCACCTATAAAATTCTGTCCATTTAAATCTACTTTATATACATCGCCATCTACCACAACATAAAAATATACATCTACTATCTCTCCATCTTCTTCTGTACTCATCTCTTCAACTATTACTTCTTTTCCTATTTCTTTCAAGTCTTTTATATTTTCTAAGATATTATCTCTTGTTGCAGTTATTATTTCTTCTGCACTTCCAAATGGATTGTTGGTTTGTTCATTTATCACTTTTAATCTTAAATATTCTACTATTTGTGCTCTTTTATTTTCTAATTCTGCTTGCTTAGCATTTGAAAAAATTCCATTATGTGTAATTCCTTGTATTGTTATTCCTGATAATATTAATAATATTATTATAGTTACTACTAATGCAACTAATGTTATTCCCCTATTATTTCTTTTATACATTTTCTAAAACTCCTCCTTTGTATTTTTATCTCATTTTGAGATATTTCTGATTAAAAAAATAATTTTCAAATTAAAAATCAAAAACTTTACCTCTTTTGTATACCTTATAATACTATAATAATATTTTAGCATACCGTTTTATATATTTCAACAAAATATTTAAACATTTTTCTACTAAAAAAAGAGTTATGATTTATATCACAACTCTTTCTTTTTACTTTTTATCTAGCGAAATCTACCGTTCTTGTCTCTCTAATAACATTAACTTTAATTTGACCTGGATAATCCATTTCATTCTCAACTTTTTTAGCAACATCTCTTGCTAAAATTGTCATTTGGTCATCATTAATTTTATCTGGTTTAACAATAATTCTAACTTCACGACCAGCTTGGATTGCAAATGATTTTTCAACACCATCAAAAGAATCTGCAATTTCTTCAAGATTTTGTAATCTCTTGATATAAGCTTCTAATGTTTCTCTTCTAGCACCTGGTCTTGATGCACTAATAGCATCAGCAGCTTGAATTAATACAGCTTCTAATGTTTGTGGTTCAACATCTTCATGATGTGCCTCAACAGCATTTATAACCAATGGATTCTCTTTATATTTTTTAAGAATTTCAACACCTATTTCTACGTGTGTACCTTCCATATCATGGTCTAATGCTTTACCAATATCATGTAATAATCCAGCTCTTCTTGCAAGTTTTGCATCTAATCCTAATTCTTCTGCCATTATTCTTGCTAGATTTGAAACTTCTATTGAGTGATTTAACACATTTTGTCCATAACTTGTCCTATATTTTAATTTTCCAATTAATTTTACTATATCTGGATGTAATCCAATTACACCTGTTTCTAGGACAGCTCTTTCTCCCTCTTCTTTTATTGTTTCTTCTAGCTCTTGTTTTGCTTTTTCTACTACTTCTTCAATTTTTGCTGGATGTATTCTTCCATCTTCAATTAATTTCTCTAAAGCTATTTTAGCAACTTCTCTTCTTAATGGATCAAAACCTGATAGAACTACTGCTTCTGGTGTATCATCTATTATTAAATCTACTCCTGTTAATGTTTCCAAAGCTTTTATATTTCTACCTTCTCTACCAATTATTCTTCCTTTCATTTCATCACTTGGAAGTGTTACAATTGATACAGTTGTTTCTTGTGAATGATCTGCTGCACATTTTTGAACTGCATATGTTAACAATTCTTTTGCATTTTTCTTCACATCATCTTTTGCCTTTTGGTTTGCTTCTCTTATTATTGCTGCTTTTTCAGCAGTAATATCTTTTTCTACTTCTTTTAAAAGTATATTTTTGGCATCCTCTTTTGATAATGATGCTATTCTTTGAAGCTCTTTTAGTTCTTGACTGTGCAATTCATCTAACTTTTGTTTTTCTTCTTCTAGTTCTCTTTCTCTTCTATTTAAGCTTTCTTCTTTCTTTTCATAGTTTTCTGCACGTCTTTCTAAGTTTTCTTCTTTTTGAATAAGTCTTGTTTCTTGTCTTTGAACTTCGCCTCTTCTTTCTTTAATCTCTTGATCTAATTCATTTCTACTGTTTACAATTTCTTCTTTTGCCTCAATTATTTTGGCTTTTTTAAGATTTTCTGCTTCTATTCTTGCCATATTTACTATTTTTTTAGATTCTTCTTCGGCACTATGTATTTTAGATTCTGCAACCTTTTTTCTGTATACAATTCCTAATAGTGCTCCTATTGCAAGTGAGATTAAGACAGCGGCGATTATGATTCCTATATTCATGAATCTACACCTCTTTCTTATTAAATTTTCAATGTACGAATCAAATATATACATTTTATTTCTTTTAATATATTTTTTTCTTACCTATTCTATTTTATCTTTATTATTGTAAACTGTCAAGTGATTTCAAAGAATTTGTAAAAATAGAGATTACCTTGTTACAGTAATCTCTATTGTTCCACATTCATCAGTTCTATAAATTTCAGCACCAATCTTCTTTAATCTCTCTAATATTTTTTTCTTCGGATGTCCATAATCATTATTTTTTCCAACAGAAATAATAGCATATTTAGGTTTAATTTGATTCAAAAAACTTTGAGATGTACTAGTTGTTGAACCATGATGTCCGTACTTTCAAAACATCAATTGGTCCCCAGGTTATTGATTTTTCATTTTCAGATTCAGCATCACCCGTAAATAAAAAACTTGTCCCATTAAAGTCCATTTTTATAATATTTGAAGATAAATTCAAATTGCTTTTATCTAAAATAGAATCTGTCATCACCTCAAATTCAGCTTCTCCAACGCTAAACTTATCACCTTTTTTTAATGAACTAATTTTTTTATTTTTATCTTTTATTGCTTGCAATACATCTTGATATGTTTTTGTATTAGTTTGTATTGGCGGTAAATAAATTTTATCAATATCTATATTATTTATAACATCATCCATTCCTCCTATGTGGTCTTCATGCGGATGTGTTCCAATAACATAATCTAATTTCGTGATTCCTTTATTCTTTATAAAATTTACAACCCAATCTCCATCTTCATTATTTCCTGCATCTATTAAAATTGATTGGTTTTCATTCATAATTAATATACTATCAGCTTGACCTACATCTATGTAATAAACATGTAAATTATTTTCATTGTTTATATCTCCTGACCCTATAACTATGTTTTTTATTCCATTTTCAGAACTTACTGATGTTGACTTTATTTCAGTTGCTTGCTGGTTTTGCGAGTTTATATCTATTTCAAAATATTTTTGGAAATTTTCATTTTGACTTGCTATTGCAAGTATTACAAGTAGAATTAATGATGCAATTGTATTTACTATTTTTTTATTAGTTCTTTTGTTTTTTCTTTTACTCATCTCTTGTTTTCCCTTCTTATTCCCATAAATCATTATATTTTTCTTGTATATCTTTTTCTATTTTTTCTGTTTCATCTACATCTAAAAAATATTTTCCATTAATACATTTTATAATGTCTCCTTCTTTGCATTCTGGTGATATTTTTTCTTTTTCTATATTTTTCATTTTTCCTGTTTTTCTGTCTTCTATTACTACCATATCTTCTTCAAACCTGTCTATTGTATATTCTTCTATTGCATCTAATTTCTGTGCAAGCTCGATCCCATTGATATTTTGTGGTTTACTTAATGTTTTTTCTATTGCCTTTCCAAGTTCTTCTATAAAATTAATATTCATCTTTTCACTTCCTCTTGTTTTTTGCTCTATCTCAATTTTATGTTTATATATTATAATATTTTTGATATTTTTTCAATAGAATCAAAAGAACTATTTCCCTAAAATATCACAATTCACAATTTCTATAATATTTGTATAGAAACTGTGAATTATAACCATTAAATAACTTATTTTAAATATATATTAGGATCAACTTGGACAGAATCCTTCAAAATTTCAAAATGAAGATGTGCATCATCTGCTATTTCAAAAGCAGCTGTATTTCCGACAGTTCCAAGGGATTGCCCCTTTTCAACTTTTTCACCTTCTACAACGAACTCTGATGTTAAAAGGTTAGAATAAACTGTTTGAAATCCATTTTCATGTTCAACAATAACAGTTAAACCGTATCTAGGATCATTTTTTATAGTTTTTACAATACCAGATTCCGCAGCTTTTACAATTGTTGTTTTATCAGCTTTTATATCAACACCTGTATGTGTTGTCCACTCTTGTAAAGTATTTGAATATATTAAATTATCAACTGCAAAATCTCTTACAATATCACCTTCAACAGGTTTTTCAAAATTTAATTTTACATTTGTTTTTTCTGTATTTTCTTCTGGTTTACTATTAGTTTGATTTGTTGTATTATTTGAATTTACGCTATTTGTTGTTAAAACTTTATTACTTTTTGATTCTGTATTTTTAGTTGTTGAATTACTCGTATTTAAATTGTTTGTAGTTTTATTAATATTTTGATTTTCTTTTATCTCATTAGAAACTTCATTTACACTTTTTCCGATTTCAGAACTTGCACTTTCTGTATTTTCACTTGATGAATTTGCATTGTTTAATATACTTGATAATTGTTCTCCTGTTAGTGTTCCTTCTTTTATTGTATCATTTAATTTTTTACTATATATTAATGCTCCAAATACTATTAATGTAAGTATTGCCACTGCAATTGCTGAATATTTTATTATTTTCATATTCATGTCTTCTTTATTTTTTCTTCCAATATCTCTTTTCATAAAATCCTCCTTAATTTTTTGTTTATATTACAATTATTTCCGGATTTTATAAAAATATACATTTCTTATTTTAAAATATTTACTTCTGAAACTTCAACACCTGTATAAAAATGTTTAATAATATCCTCTGCACTACTTCCCTGTTTAGCCATACTATCAGCCCCAGTTTGACTCATACCAACACCATGGCCATATCCCTTAACAGAAAACTTTATATTATCATCATCTATACTAATCTCAAAATTAGTAGACCTTAATCCAAGCAAAGACCTAGCCTCTACACCAGAAATTTCATGATTTCCAAACTTAACTGTTTTAACTCTTGTACTTTCCGTATATTCCATAATTTTTATATCATCGCTATTTGAAAAATCTATTGATATATCAGAATATTTTTCTTTTAATTTATTTATTAACTGTTCCTGTGTAAATACAACCTCAGATGAATATTGAGTATAAGTATCCTCTCCTGATGTTTCTACACTTTGCAAATATGGATATCCTGTACCACCCCATACATTTACTGGTACTTCTGTTACACCACCACTATTTGAGTGAAAAAATGCATCAATTGGTTTATCATCATATGTTATAATCTTTCCTTTTGTATCATTTACAGCACTAACTATTTTTTGCCAATTGCTTTCTCTTTGACTTTCTTCCCATCTTGCTAATCTATCATCTTTTGAAATCCAAGCTTGGCAACAAGTTGAATCATCACATATATCTGCCGTATCATGTTTTTTATTTAATATTTTATATATTGTATATGTACGTGCAACTATCGCTTGGGCTTTTAATGCCTCTATTTCATAATTTGCAGGCATTTCTGCTGATACCACATTACATAAGTACTCATCTAAATTCACTTGTTCAACCTCTCCCGTTTTTTTATGCAATAATGATATCGTTCCATATTTGCTATAATTATATTCATTTTGATTGCTTGTTTGTGTCTGATTTTCAACATTTTGTTCTTCTTGATTACTTATTTTTTCATTTGAATTTACTGGTAATGTTCTTCTAGTTAAAAGTGCTGGAATTATAAAAATTATTAAAATAAATGATAGTAGATAAATTAAAATTTTTTTCAATACAATCACTCCGTTTTTTATTTTAATGTAAAAATTTTTATGCAGAAGTCAATTTTGCTTTCATCTCATTTAATATTTTTCTTTCAATTCTAGAAACTTGAACTTGACTTATGCCAAGAATATTTGCAACTTCTGTCTGAGTTTTTTCTTTAAAAAATCTCAATAAAATAATTTCTTTATCTCTATCTTTCAATTCGTTTAATAATTGATTAATAACCATTTTATTAGTAATCAACTCTTCCTCATTTTTTCCAGTTGACAGCTTATCAAAAATAGTCATTTGTTTACCATCTTTATTTTCAGTATTTGCTGCTGCATCCATTGATTCAACTGCATTTGTCGACTCCATTGCAATTATAGCATCCTCTTTTTGTATCTTTAACTCCTTACAAATTTGCTCCAAAGTAATTTCTTTTCCATTTAATAAATACTGCCTTTTTAATTCATTTATTTTTGTGTTCAATTCTTTTATACTTCTACTAACTTTAATAGGTCCATCATCTCTTATAAATCTTTTTATTTCTCCTAATATGTATGGTACTGAATATGTTGATAATTTTACTTCAAAATTTGTATCAAATCTTTTTATTGATTTTATAAAACCTATACATCCTATCTGATATAAATCTTCTACTTCATATCCTCTGTTCATAAATCTTTTTACAATACTCCAAATAAGCCCATTATTATCTCTAATAAGTTTATCCATTTCAAATTTGTCACCATCCTGGGCTCTTTTTATTGAATTAATATTATTTTCATACATATGTACACTTACCCCTATTTATTCTTTTGTTAAAGCTGTTAATTGACTTCCGTCAATCTCTTCCTCATGTTTTTTTATAGTTTTTGTCAATGTGACTTTTGTACCTAACCCAACAATTGATTCCACCTTCATTGTATCCATAAAACTTTCCATTATTGTAAAACCCATTCCAGACCTTTCTAAATTAGGTTTTGTTGTATATAATGGCTCTTTGGCAACATCTACATTTTCTATTCCTTTCCCATTATCTGATATTTGAATTATTATTTCATTACCTTTCAATTCAGCATTTATTTTTATTATTCCTTGCCTATTTTCATATGCATGAATTATACAATTCGTAACCGCTTCTGAAACTGCTGTTTTTATATCTGCTAATTCCTCAATTGTAGGATCCAATTGTGATGCAAACGCCGCAACTGTAATCCTTGCAAAAGCTTCATTCGCACCCTTATTTAAAAATTCTAATTTCATCTCATTTTCAATTTGTTCTTTCATAATAAATATTTTTCCTTTCTTACTTATAATTCTGTTACTGGAATTAGTCTTAAAATCCCACTCATCTCAAATATTTTTCTTACACTTTGAGTTAGATTTGCAACTTCCAATTTTCCACCAAGCATGTTAGTAAATTTGTATCTTCCTATTATTAAACCTATTCCTGCACTATCCATGAAAGTAACACTATCAAAATCAAATACAACTTTTCTAGGCATATATCTTTCAATTTCATAATCAGCCCTCCTCCTTATCTTTTGTACACTACAATCATCAATTTCATCTGTGATTTTAAAAACTAACATCTTTTTATCTTCATAAAATTTTGATTCCATATTTTATGATGTTCCTCCCTTCAGGCACAAACTAGGTCCATCAAATTCAACCTTGTCCACTCCTTTTTTAGTTTTCTTTTGCTTTATGTATGTATTATAAATCTTTTTCCATTTTTTTCCAATAGCAAAAAAATAGAAGTTTTGTCGATTTTACAGAAGTTTTCGACACAAAAAAATATCATTTTGTGGTCACTGGATAACGATTTTGAGGTGTTGCTCTTTTGAATTTCACGATGCCTCTAAGGGATATATTATTTATAAGTATGTACTGTTCATTACGTTCAAAAAGGAAATCTAAAATCAAAAACTGAGCCTCTCTCACTCTGGCCAAACTTGTATATATGTATATTGTTTTAGAAATTTTTATGTTGTGTATTGAATCCGAAAAAATTATCAAACAATATACATATATACAGTTTTCCGTGAGCATTCCTCAGTTTTTTATTTAAGATTTTCTATTTTTCACTCCAATCAAACGTACATATTTATAAATAATATATCCCTTAGAGGCCTCGTGAAATTCAAAAGAGCAACACCTCAAAATCATTATCCAGTAACCTTTTAGGGACATTTAATCATCTTGATTTTCACTTTCATTGTTTATATCTTTAACCTCATTTTCAACTTTATTAATATCTCTACTATTTCTTTTTTGCATCTCTCTTAAAATCTTTTCTGTTTCTTCTTTTTTATTACTAACAATTCTATTCATCATATTATTCGTCTTATCCATCAAATCAGGAACATAATCTAACAATTTATCAATACTTGATGAGTGATTAACAGGCATCAACTTTATATTATTCGGTTGAATTACCAAAAATGCAACTGGATTTATAGTAACACCAGCTCCTGAACCACCACCAAATGGTAGTCTATATTGAATTTGCTCTTCTTTCTCAACTTTCTTATATTCATCAATTGTCTCTCCTTTGAATTCACTTCCTCCTGCCGCAAAACCAAAAGAAACTTTTGATATTGGTATTATGACTATGTTGTTTACTGTTTCGATTGGTTCTCCTATTATAGTATTTACATCAATCATATCTTGAATACTATTCATAGCCGTAGTCATAAGACCTTCTATTGGATGTTCGCTCATTTTTATCACCTTTCCTTTTTTTATTTATGATACATATTGTATTTATAATATGTATCATTTTGATTTGAAATATACCTGAAATTTCTGCATTTATCAAATTTTGATTTATATAAATCGGTGTTATTGAAAATACTTGTTTTTCATTGTATTTTTTTATTTGTTTACTTAAAAACATTGCTACAATTGTACTTATAACTGGTATTGTAAAAGCCGTTAATGATGCATTTTCTGTTCCAATTAGAATTTTTAAGTTGATTTCTTTTATTTCCGTTTTTATATTTTTTAATGATGTTATCAATTCTTTATCTATATTTGCTTTGTTTTCTATTATTTTTGTTTCTTGTTTTTTAATTTTTTCTTTAATTATTTGATTACTTAATACCTTTTTAATTTTTTGGTTATTTAATTTTATGCTAAATATTGGTATAGCTCCAAATGTATATATCTTTATTTTTATTTGATATTTGTTATTTATATGTGGAGTCTCGTTTATTGAGATTTTTAAATTTTGAATTTCAAATTTTATTTTTATTGTTATTATCATTAACATTATTATTAGAATTATAAAAAGAAAAAACATTATATCACCTTCTTTTTTAGTAATATTATTATTTTTTCCTTTTTTTGAATGTTTAAACTTTTTTGAGTTTATATATTGATTTTTGATACAAAAAAAGAAGCATTCTAAGATACTTCTTCATTTTTATTCTTTCCTTCAACTATAATATCTCCAAAAATTTCTTCTTGACTAGTTGCCACTTTATTTCTTCTTGATAATTCAAGTAAACCACTAAATGCTGTTACAACTTCTTGTTTTTCATGTTTCTTTATTGGAAACAATTTATTAAATACAAATTTCTTTTGTTTTGCAAGAATTTTATACATTTCTTTTACTTTATCAGCAACAGTATATTTATCAACTAATGCAATTTTTTCAATATTTTTTGCATTTTGATTTATCTTAACACTATTTCTTTCAACCAACAATTTATATACTTCTGGAATCTTTTCAGGTCCATAATCTCTTTCTAGTTTTTGTTTTGGTAATTTTATATCTTCTTGCCCCTTGTAAAATCTATTTGCAAATATATTATAGTTTTCTTTGAATACTTTACTTATTTCTTTAAATTTCTTGTACTCAATAATTCTTCTTATAAGTTCCTCTTCTGTTATTTCTTCTTCTTCCTCTTCTTGTTTTGGTAACAAGTTTTTGGATTTTAAATATAACAATGTTGATGCCATTACTATAAATTCACTTGCAATTTCCAAGTTCATTTCTTCCATCGCATTTAAATATTCTATATATTGATTTGTTATTTCTGTTAAATTCACATCATAAATATTCATCTTGTTTTTGTCTATTAAATAACATAATAGATCAAGTGGACCTTCAAAGTTGTCTATTTTTATTGAATATTTTTTTGTTTCTAGTGTTAATATTGACATTGCCTTCTCCTTGTTTTCATTTTTATTCTTCCATTGCTTTACTTATATTATCAGATTTGTATCCTTTTTTTAGTAAGTATTGTTTGATTTCGTCTTGCTCCATTGATGCTGATTTTTTATAAATTATGTTCGATATTGATTTTACTTCATATTCTTCTAATTCTTCTTTGTTGTTGTAAATGTAGTCTTCTACATCATTTTTATTTAGTCCTTTTGCTAATAGTTTGTATTTTAGTTCTTTTATTGATAAGTTCTTTAATGCTATGAAGTTATTTACTGTTTTTCTTATATATTCACTGTCATCGATGTATTTGGCTTCTTTTAGATATTCTATTATGTCTTCTAACATGTTTTCGTCTATTTCTTTTTCGTATTTTCTTCTTATTTCGTTTTCACTTCTTTTTTTGTATATTATGTATTTTAGTATTTTTGTTTTTGCTTTATCAAATTCTTCTATTGTATACATTTTCTACTTCCTATTCTTTTTTCTGGCTTTTATGTTTTGATTTTATCATTTTTTCTCGTTTTTTACAATAGCTTTTTTTTGATTTTTTACCTATTTTTGTTTGCATATTTGTTGTTTTTGTTGTATAATATTTGTATTGATGCGGGTATAGTTTAGTGGTAGAATCCCATGCTTCCGACCTGGTTGCGCGAGTTCGATTCTCGCTACCCGCTCCATTTAAAATCAACTTACGGACTTAAAAGTTCGTGAGTTTTTATTTTATATAAATACTATAAAAAAAGAGAAAAAATATCAAAATAATTTCATCCTCTTTTTATATATTTTTAAATTTGGGATTAAAATTTG
>ERZ826242.2923-NODE-2923-length-13478-cov-3.399538_pt1 | contig 13478 bp, 7 predicted proteins | sample MGYA00519871_ERZ826242 | MGnify/ENA primary metagenome ERZ826242 (study PRJEB31778, sample SAMEA3449226) | human gut metagenome | biome: human gut; feature: human-associated habitat; material: faeces | place: United Kingdom | collected 2010/2012 ...
TGCGCGCACCCGAGCCGCTGATATCCCAGACGGACAGCGACTGCACCTTGTCGCATACCTGAATGCAGCGCATGCACTTGATGCACTTGTTTACATCACGGTAGAGCGGGAACGTGGTCGTCCAGTCGGCCTTTTTGCCGCGTGCAAGGTCGGTGGGGTAGGAAACACCCAGAATGCCCATATCGTTTGCAATCTTCTGCAGCTGGCAGGTGCCCGAGCGGATACAGGTCGCGCACTTGTTGTCGTGCTGCGAGAGGATAAGCTCCATATTGACGCGGCGCGCCTCGAGTGCACGCGGAGAATTGGTGCGGATGACCATGCCTTCACGCACAACGTTGTTGCACGAGGGAACCAGCTTGCCTTCGCCCTCTACCTCGACACAGCAGACGCGGCAGGCGGAGATTTCGTTCAGCTCTTTTAGGTAGCACAGGCTGGGGATTTCGATATCGACAGAGGCGGCGGCATCCAGAATGGTGGTGCCTTCCGGTACAGTCACCGGGATAGAATTGATCGTCAGATTTACCATTTAGAAGAACGCCCTCCCTTGAAAATACCGTAGCCGAAGTGGTCGCAGCGCAGACAGCGGGAGGTCTCCTGATGAACCTCCTGCTCGGTCATGCCGCACTTTACCAGATCAAAGTTGCCGACGCACTCCTCGGCGGGTCTGCTGCGCAGCTCGATGCGGCCGCAGGCCGGCATGTTGGTCAGATGCGGTGCCGGAATCTCAACATCGCTCTTGATAACGTGACGGAAGCCGAGGTGTGCGTCAATGTTGGCCGCAGCCACCTTGCCGGCGGCTACCGCGCGGATAACGGTCGCCGGACCGGTAACGGCATCGCCGCCCGCGAATACATGCGGGGTGTTCGGCACAAATGCGTCAGATTCGGCCTGAATCTTGCCGCGCACGACCGGAGCGATCTGCTCGAACGGCTTTGCGTCGATGGACTGGCCGATGGCTACGATAACGACATCGCACGGTGTGCGGAGCAGCGGCTGATCGGCATCGTAGGGACGCGGACGACCGTCCTTGCCGTAGGCACCGATGACCTGCGGACGTGTCCACAGAGCGGTAACGCGGCCCGTTTCATCGGTCTCAATGTGATCGGGCGCCTGCAGCGAGAGAATCTGGCAGCCTTCGCTCTGTGCTTCCTCGATCTCCTCTGCGAGTGCGGTCATATCGGTCACGCGCCGGCGGTAGACGCACGTTACTGCGGAGGCACCGAGACGGATTGCGGTTCGGGTTGCATCCATCGACACGTTGCCGCCGCCGATGACGCAGACGCGCTTGCCCTTGAAGTCCGGCACGCGGCCCTCGCCGATGTCGCGGAGCAGCTGCACCGCGGAGTGTACGCCGACTGCGTCCTCGCCGGGAATGCCGATCTTCTTGTCGTTATGCGCACCGATGGAGATGTAAACCGCGTCGTACTGGTTCTCAATCTCGGCGAACGAAATATCGCGGCCGATGGAAACGCCGGTGTGCACCTCAATGCCGGTGGACAGGATGAAGTCGATATCCGCATCCAGCTTGTCCTGCGGCAGACGATAATCCGGAATGCCGTAGCGCAGAACGCCGCCAATCTTATCCTTGCCTTCAAAAATGGTCACCTGATAGCCGTACCGCGCCAGGATGACCGCGATGGTCAGCCCCGCGGGACCGGAGCCTACGATGGCCACCCGCATGCCGTTGGATGGCGCGGGGCCTTTTACCATCTTGGTGCTGTACGTGCTGGAAATGTAATTCTCAATGGCGGAAAAATGCACGGGCGCTCCCTTTTTGCCCAGCACACAGTGGCCCTCGCACTGGTTTTCATGGTTGCACACCAGGCTGCACACAGTGGTGAGGGGGTTATTTTCAAACAGGGTGCGCCCTGCCTCGTCCAGCCTGCCCTCCTGCAGCATCGCGATGATCTGCGGGATGGGCGTATGGATGGGGCACCCTTTCTGGCACTGGGGCGCCTTACAGTGCAAACAGCGGTTGGCTTCGTCCAGCACATGAATCGACATGGCGTTTCTCCTTTTCCTCTCAAACTTGTGAAATGTTTATCAGATATTGATATTTGCTTCACATTATGGATTTTTCGCTCATTTTCTATTGTACTGAAAAAAGCCGCAGATGCAAGCCAAATGTTGCGTTTCTGCACGTTCTCTTTACAAATCTTGCCCAGCAGCGGCGGTAATTTTTGGCTCACGCATCCCGCAAAGGCTCACTCTCCACGTTCCTCACAGCCGCTTTGTGAAGCAGATGATGCGCCCCGCCTCGGCAAAGCCTGCGCGCAGATGAAACACGGCGCTTGCGGCGTTGTCCAGCCCACAGTCGCTTGCAAATTCGGCACAGCCTTTTTCCCCGGCCCACGCCTCGCAGGCGCGCAGCAGCGCCGTCGCAACGCCCCGGCCCCGGTATTCCTCTTGCACAAACACGCCTTCCAGATACCCCACCGGGCTGGTGTGCGTTCCCTCCACATAGTCGCGCCGCAGGCCGCACTGCGCAAAGCCCACGTCCGCGCCGTCCTCCCGTGCAAGAAACACCGCACCCTCCGGCCCCTGCAGATATCCCGCCAGCTCCTGTTCCAGCTCAGCCTGCGCGTGGCCCGGCCACAGCAGCTGCGCCAGAGCCGCCGCCCGGTCCGCTTCCTGCATCCCTGCCCGAATGATCTCCATGTGTTTCAGCTCCTTTGTATTTTCCCCGTCCGGCGTTTTCCCTTGAAAGAATGCACGATCCGCTCCCGAACAGTGCATACTATTCCCATATCCGGCGTGCATCCTCCAAAAATCGCGGAAGGCCGAAGGGCGCTGCGCGTTCCTTTTCCCGGCTCTTATTTCGCCCCGCTTGTGGGAAACACGGGTTTTGCGGTATATGCAGCGCCCATGGGCGCAGGATGGCGCAGGCACAGGGCCGTCAGGTCCTCGGCCGCGGCATGGGCCGCTGCCACGCGCGCAGCCGGGGCGCTTCGGGCCGCCAGATCCGCCAGCGAATGAGACAACGGCAGCAGAGCCGCCTGACGTGCGCAGCGCAGTACCGCAAGGCCCGTTTCATTTGCTCCCAGCACATGCAGATAGGGCGGCAGTGCAGGCAGATCCCCGGTGTATCCCAGGGCCGCGTCCAGCACCAGACGGCGCAAACGCGCCGTCGCATATCGTTTTGTCCGCATGGCCTGCACCAGCTCGTCCAGCGTGCCTGCGCCCTGAACGGCGGCGGCGAGCCGGTTCTCCAGGCCCTCGGCCGCGCCCCGCACGGCGCGGAGACCCGCCGCATCCATAGCCCGCAGGCGGGACAGCACCGCAATACCGAACGCGCGCCCGTCCAGAATGTCGCCCTCGGCCTCGGCCTGCATATACAGCCGCAGGCAGGCTGGCGGCACATGCGGCGCGAGAGCCGCCGCTCCCCCGGCCCGCACCAGCGCGCGCAGCGCCGAAGCCGAAGCGTACCGCCCCGGCGCCGCATCCAGCGGGGCATCGTGGGCCGCGCCCCGCCGGGGCAGCGCAAGGGGCACAAGTGCGCTGTGCTGGCGCAGCAGGGCCTTGCAGTATTCCACGCCCAGGATGTCATTGGGCGCGCGCAGCACCGCGCCTGCTCCCGGACACAGCGCTTCCGCCGCCGCCGCGCGGGCGGCGGGGAGCGGCAGGCCCGCGTCCAGCTGCCCGCGCAGCGCTGCTGGAAAGTCCGGGCTTTCCAGCAGCGCTGCGGTTTGGGCGATATCCTCCAGCCGCCGTGTCTCTGTGCCGAAACACAGAGCATCCACACAGCCCAGCGCACTCAGCAGCGCCACACCCGCCGCTGCAAAGCCCTCGGCGGACAGCGTAGCGTAGGGTGCCGGCAGGCTGAGCACCAGGTCCGCCCCGGCGGCCAGCGCAGCCCGGGTACGCACCCGGGCGGGAAACAGCGCCGCAGTACCGCGCTGCACCACGCCCGGGCTGCACACGCACACCACCGCCTCAAAGCCGCGTTTTTTCAGCTCCGCTATCTGCCAGGCGTGTCCGTTGTGGAAAGGGTTGTATTCCGCGATGATACCGGCTGTTCTCATGGCTGCCTCGCTTCTTTCGGCCGCTGTGCACGCATAAATTGCGAATCTTGGCCGTTTTTCTCGCTTTTTCTTGCGCGTTTCCGGCCGTGCGCTTGAAAATGCTTTATAATCATTATATAATAATGGAGCGATTTTAAAAAGCATAACTGCGCTTTTTTGTGAATGGGAGGAAATATCGGATGAAAGTTTTGGTCATCAACTGTGGTTCCAGCTCGCTGAAGTATCAGCTCATCGATATGGAGGGCGAACGCGTGCTGTGCAAGGGCCTGTGCGAGCGCATCGGCATCGAGGGCAGCAAGATCACACACAAGGCCAACGGCGGCGAGTGGGAACAGGAAGTGCCCTTCCCCACCCACACCGAAGCGTTTATGAAGGTCGTTGAAATGATGACCAGCGGCGAGGGCGCCGTCGTGAAGGACAAGAGCGAGATCTCTGCCATCGGCCACCGCGTGGTGCAGGGCGCCGAGTTTTTCACCAAGTCCGAGATCGTCACCGACGCCATCATCGACAAGATCGAGGAGATCGCCCCTCTGGCCCCGGTGCACAACATGGCCCATGTGCAGGGCCTGCGCAGCGCCAAGGCCGTGTTCGGCGAAAAGGTGCCCAACGTTGTCGTTTTCGACACCACCTTCCACCAGACCATGCCCAAAAAGGCGTATATGTACGGCGTGCCGTATGAGATGTATGAAAAATATTCCATCCGCCGCTACGGCGCCCATGGCACCAGCCACCGTTATGTGAGCATGGCCGCCGCCCAGTACCTGAACGATTCCGACCTGAAAATGGTCACCTGCCATCTGGGCAACGGCAGCTCCATCAGTGCCGTGAACGCAGGCAAATGTGTGGACACCAGCATGGGCCTTACCCCGCTGGCCGGCGTGCTGATGGGCACCCGCTGCGGCGACATCGACCCCAGCGTCGTCACCTACATGGAACAGAAGCTGGGATTCCACGGCCAGGAAATGGCTGATTATCTGAACAAGAAATCCGGCCTGCTGGGCATTTCCGGCGTTTCCAGCGATATGCGCGATGTGACGAGCGCCGCCGACGCGGGCAACGAGCGCGCCAAACTGGCTACCGAGATGCTTGCGTATCAGATCAAGAAATATGTAGGTTCCTACGCCGCCGCTATGGGTGGGCTGGACTGCCTGGTGTTTACCGGCGGCATCGGCGAGAACGACAACCGCGTGCGCGCCAGCGTGTGTGAGAATATGGGGTTCCTGGGCATCTCCGTGGACCCCGCAAAGAATCAGCAGCGCACCTCAGATATCCTGGACATCAGCGGCAAAGGCAGCCGCGTGAAGGTGCTGGTCGTCTGCACCAACGAAGAACTGATGATCGCCCGAGACACCAAGGCTCTGGTGGAAGCACGCCGCTGACGCCGCCTTTTCCTTTTGATAAAACCGAAGCGCCCTGCCGCATTTCTACGCGGCAGGGCGCTTTTCATTTCAGCGGCTGCAGCCAGAGCCGTTTCAGGTTCTGCGCGTGCGCCGCGCGCCGCTGCGCATCAGAGCACAAAGCTCCTCTCCCGGCATTGGGCGCGCCAGATAGTATCCCTGCAGCCGGTCGGCACGCAGCGTGCACGCCAGCGCATACTGCTCCGGCGTTTCCACACCCTCCAGCAGGATGCCTCGGCCCATGGCCCGGAACGTTTCCACCACCGCGCGCAGCAAAAGCGCTCCCCCGCCGCCATTCGTCGCGGCTTCCAAAAGGCTTCTGTCCACCTTCACATACTGCAGCGGCAGAGACACCACGCTGGAGAGATTGGAATATCCGGTGCCGAAATCGTCCAGATAAAATTCTACGCCCCGGGCGGCCAAAGCCTCCATCACGGCGCGCACACGCCGGATATCTCCGGCCAACACGCGCTCCGTTAATTCCAGCTTCAGCCGAGCGGGCGCAAGCCCGTGGCGCTCCAGCGTATCCAGCACACGACGTTCCGCATCCGGCGCAAGAAACTGCCGGGCCGAAAAATTCACAGAGACCGCGCATCCATCCAGCTCGCGGTGTGCACCGAAAAACGCGCACACCTGTTCCAGCATCATCCAGTCCAGCGCAACGATAAGGTCCATCTCCTCGGCCACGGACACCACATCCGCCGTGGGTACGGGCGTCCCATCTGCGCCGCACAGGCGCAGCAAGGCCTCCGCCATACAGGGAGTATCTGCATCCAGCGCGTAGATGGGCTGGTACGCCACACCCGCCGCCTGCCCGCTCAATGTGCGTACGACCACATCCCGCAGCGCGACGCGCCGGGAGAACCGTTGTTCCATCTCTGTGTCAAACGAGAGCGCCTCCGGTGCGCCGGGCAATTTCAGCTGCTGGATGGCGTATTCCAGATGAGCTGTCAGACGCTCGGCTGTGTCGCCAAACCGCGGGCAGGCGATGCCTGCCACGCCCGCGTCCAGACGACAGCACACGCTCCCCGCCTGCCAGGGCGCTGCAAAACGCTCTGACAGTTCCTTTTCCAGCACTGCATAGCCCGCAGCATCCATGCCCGGGAATAACAGCACGAATTCCACGCCGCTGAACCGGCAGGCGACGGCCCGGCGGCCCAGCGCTTCCAGATATGCGCTCACCTGGCGCAGCACTGCGTCGCCGCCGGTGTGCCCGAACTGTTTGTTTACGTCGCCGAAATGGCGCAGGCATACCGCTACGCAATAAAAGGATTGGCCCGAGCGAAGGCACGTGCCCGCCGCATACCACAGCGCGCTGCGGCTGGAAAGGCCCGTCAGAAAATCCGTATTGATGCGCTGGCTCTGGAAATTAAAAAACAGCACCAGCAAAATGCACGCCGGGATAAAGCCCGTCATCATGACGGGCGGGAACAGATACTGCACCGTCCCCAGCACCATCGCCAGAAGGGGCAGCGTGGCCATCATTCGGTGGATGGCGCGCGACGCCGTGCGGAACTGCTTTATATAACATATCACCAGCAACAAACAGCACGCCACCAGCAGCGCATACAGCAGCCGGTTGTACGGACCGCGCACATATGTGCCCGCCGCGTCCAGATAAAACAGCCAACCTGTGAACGGGTTTGTGAACACCACCGCCAATGCGGCGGCCAGCATGACGCCGAGGCATATGGCAACGCGCGTGAAGCAAGGGCCGCGGCCGTGGATGAGATAGGCCATATAGTAGGTGAGCGCGGCTTCCAGCAGCGGAAAGAACGTAAAATACAGCATATTGAGCGTGTAGCAAAGCCAGCGCGGCAGCAGGCCCGGCACGCCCATCAGCACCACTGTGGCGATATTGAGCAGAGTGGAAAAAAGCGCAAAACCCAGACACGCATAGTATAAGCGCGTCTGGGGCATCTGCGTATAAAATTTTTCACGCGAAAAGCACAGCACCAGTACGATCAGGACACAGGCCAGGCATTCCGCACCGATCTCCCATTCCATAGGGCTCCCCTTTCAAGGGCGGATTTTACTTCTGTGTGCCTATTATACAGGAAATCGGTCAATATTTCTACCGGAAGTAAATATTTTGTAAATTCGGCTTTGACTTTTACGCTTCAACCGCTTTTTCATTCCGCGGCGCGGGTGGGCGGCGCAGCGCAAACAGGCATCCCGCCAGGCACAGCGCGCCCTGCTCCAGAAGCAGCCACTTTACCGCTATGTCCTTGTGCTGGGGCGGCAGAGCGAACCACGCGTCCACCCGCGCTGCCGCGCTTTTGCCCAGCGCCGCCCAAAAGCCGAAATCGCTCCAGCGCGTGGGCACCCAGGCCCCCGGCACCATTGCCAGCAGCACGGGCAACAGCGCCGCGAAAAACAGCAGCGCAGCGAACAGCAGCGTCTGCCGCTGCCACGGCCGAAGCCGCCGTGCGCCGCGTGCCAGCCGCCACAGCGTGCATGCGCCGCACAGCGCCAACGGCAGCCAGCACAGCGCACAGGCCAGCCCGGCCAGCGCCGGGCCGTCCACCACATGGGCGGGCGTCCCCAGGCCACTGGCACCGGCAAAGGCCAAGGCCGCCTCTGTGCCCTCCGGAGCGGTTTCCATCGCCGTCAGTTCCACATTGGCGTACTCTGCAGTGCGGCTGTCCGCCGCCTCCTGTGTCACAGCGCGCGCCTCTCCGCTTTCAAACACGCCGCGCACCGTATAACGTTCGCCGTCCAGCTCCAGCTCCAGGCCCGTCACATCCAGCGCTCCCCAAAGCTGCCAGGCCAGCGCGCTGGATACCGCGCATCCGCCCTGGCCTGCCGGGCCGGGCAGCGCACCGTATAAAAGAGGCTCCGTTGCCAGAAGTTCTGCATCGCCGCACACCCGCAGCATCCGGACGGTCTCCTCCCGCCCGTTGGCAGAGGCCACTCCCTGCCGCACAGCCCAGAATGTGGGCGACCAAGCCGCATTGTTCCGCCCGTCCCGGGCATACTCCAGCGCCGAAGCCACAACGCGCGGCTCCAGCGCTTCGCCGTACCGCAGGGAAATCCCGCCCGCGGCCCGCGCCAGACGCTGCGCGTTCCAGAACAGCAAAACGCAAACCGCAAGGAATGCGCCCCAGAACAGCGCACCGCCCAGATAATACCGCACGCGCCTCATGGCTGCTCCACCCGCACGCTGTCTCCCGCTGCAACGGGTCTGGCGCTGCTTTTTACCAAAACATCCTGGGGCGACAGCGGCCCTTCCACCGCAACACCGGATGCACTTTGTTCCAGGACTGTCACATCCACGCGGGAGAGCACATTGCGCAGGCCGAGGATGGTCTGCGTCTGCTCGACGCGCAGCACGTAGCTGCCTTTGTTGTCCATGCGCACCGCTTCAGGCGGCAACACCATTTCGTATGTGGTGCGGGACAGCTCCGCCGAGGCAGTCACGGGCTGCGTCTTGCGCAGGCCGGCATCCGCAGGTACATCCGCCGTTACGGTAACGCGCCCGTTTTCATCCGGCACGGAGATGGCCCGCACCGTGGTGCTGACAGCCGTGCCGCCCTGCCGCAGCGTCAGCGCGGCGCCCACAGCCAGCTTTTCCGCTTTTCCCGAGTCCAGCGTGAATGTCGCCGTCATGCCTGCGTCCGCCGGGGCCAGCGCGGCCACCGGGGCCTCCGTAACGGTTCCGCCCGGTTCCAGTGTCAGCGTCTCCACCGTACCCGCCGATCCCGCTTTCAGAACGCCGTCGTTTTCCGCCAGCGCCGCCAGCGCGTCCACAACAGCCTGCTGTTTTTCAATGTCCAGCGCGGCCGTCTGGGCGTCAAGGTTGTTTTGACGGTTCTGGAATTCCGTTTCCTGCTTTGATTTTTCATACGCCTTTGCCGCTGTGTCCAGCGCGGCCTGCGCGTCGGCCAAAGCCCGCGCCGCGTTTTCCCCGGCGGTATCGGCGGCGCTCTGCGCGGCAGCCAGCGCCGCCTGCTTTTCAGCCAGCGCCGCGGCCGCGGCGTCTGCCGCCGCCTGCGCCGCAGCCAACGCTTCCTCAGAGGCGGGCGGGTCCGTCTGTGCCCGCAGTTCCGCCAGCGCGGCATTTGCCGCATCCAAGGCGCTTTGAGCCGTATCCGCATCGTTCCGGGCAGCGGCCACGGCCGCGTCGTTCTGCGCTTTCTGGGCGTTGTAATCCGCCTGTGCCCTGTCCCGCTGGGTAGAGGCGGAAGAGAGCGACGAGGTGTCCGCCGTGTCCCCTGCCAGCAGCTTTTCCCGCTGCAGGCGCAGGCGCGCCAGCTCCGTTTTTGCGCGAGCCAGCGCATCCTTCACACCGTCGGGGTCAAACTGTGCCAAAGGCGTGTCCGCCTCCACCCTGCCGCCCGCCGGAACGAAATATTTTTCCAGCACCAGCCCCGTGGGGGCCTTAACGTTCTGCACCTCTCCCGCGGAGAGCGCTGCGTCCGCCGTCAGCCCCTGTACAAGCTCTCCGCGCCGGGGGGACGCCGTCTGCACTACGGCCAGCGTTGCGCCCGCCGTGCCGCGCGCAATCAGCGTACAGACCAGCATGGCCGCAAAGAACTGCGTCACACCCTTCAGCGCGCGGCCCTGTGTGCCGCTCAAGCGCGGCCTGCGGGCCCAAAGGCCCGTGACTTTTTCTTTGATATGCAACGTTGTCTACTCCTTCAATCCGCTGGCCTGGATTCCCAGCTCCAGATATTTCTGCCCGAACCGGAAGATCAGCACCGCCGGGGCCAGCATCACAAGGCTGGCCACCATGGCCAGGCCCAGCTTTTCCGCCGCGATCTGGGGCAGGTACAGCGAAAGCGGCCACAGGGCTTTTGTCTTGAGAAAGGTCATAGGCTGTTCAATGGCGTTCCACGCTTCGAGAAAGCCCAGTACCGCCGCCGAAAGGATGCCCGGCACACCCAGCGGCACGCCGATATGGAAAAAAGTGCGCAGCGGCCCCGCACCGTCGATGGACGCGGCCTCCAACAGCGCGATGGGCACGGCATCGAACCCCTTTGCCATGATAAATACCGGAAATGTACTGAATGCACCCGGCAGGATGATGGCCCAAAACGTATCCATGATGCCCATTGCGTCCGCCACCAGATAGCCCGAAACCATCGTGACCTGAAAGGGCATCAGCATCAGAACGATGTACAGCGTGAACAGCGCCCGCCGCCCGCGAAACCGCAGCCGGGAAAACGCCCATGCCGCGGGCGCGCCCACCAGCACCTGTCCCAGCACCTGGGGGAACACGATGGCGCAGGTGTTCCAGAACATGGTGAAAAACTGCGGTGTGTCCAACAAAAGCTCCGCCAGTGGCTGGAGCGTGGGCCAGCTTGGCAGCAGGGGCCAGAAAGCGCTGCCCTCTGCACCCTGCAGCACCGGGCCCAGCGCGGCCCGCAGCTCGTCCAAGGGCATCAGCGCGCCTGTGCCCATGAACCACAACGGCCACCACACCGCCAGCGCAGGCAAAAGAAGGAACAGCACAAGCACCGCGCGGCCCAAATTTTTTCTTTTCATCGCGCGTCCTCCCCGCCCCACAGTTTTTGCAGCAGCAGAATAGCAGCCAGCAGCACCGCCGCGATGAGCACCGCCGCTGCACACAGGCGGCCCACGTCCAAGTCCAGGAACCAGTTGTTGAACAGGTGCTGCAATAGATAGATGCTGTCGTGCGGGTATGCTCCGCCCACCAGATATGCCTCACGAAACACCTTAAAGGTGTTGAGCAGGCTGAGCACCGCCGTCATGAACAGCGTGGGCAACAGCCCGGGCAGCGTGACACGCCAAAAGCACTGCCATGCCCCCGCACCGTCCACGCGGGCGGCCTCATACAGGCTGTCGGAGATACCGTCCAGCCCCGCCATCCACAGAATCATGTCATAGCCCGCATTTTTCCAAACATAGGTGCCGATGAGCACCCAGAAAGCCGCGTCTGTGCCCATAAAATCCACCGGCTGCGCGCCCAGCGCCGACAAAACGGCGTTGACGAGCCCCTGCCTGTGGAACAGCGCCTGCCACAGCAGCACGATGCTGGCCACCGGGATAGCCATGGGGATCAGATAGGTTGTTTTAAAAATACGGCCGCCGTCCTTTGCGGCGCGCACGGCCACGGCCAGCAGCAGGCTGACGCACAGCAGCAGGGGCACACACACGCCGATGAAGCGCGCAGTATTGCCCGCCGCCAGGCGGAACGCGCTGTTGCCCAGCACCGAGGCGTAGTTCGCAACCCCCACGAAGCGGCTGCCCATGGCGTCGGTAAAGCTGCGGCGCACCGCGTCCGCAAACGGCACCAGCACGAACACGCACAGCCCCGCCAGGCTGGGCGCGAGGAACAAATACGGCGCGGCGCGGTTCATTTTGTTCGGCGAAATAGAGCCGCGTGGCGTCGGCCGCTGCCGCCACAGCCTGTTCCAGCGCGGCCTCGCCGCTGTATCGTTTTGTTGCTTCGGCATATATTTTTTCCTTTAATTGATCATTCTGATAACTCGGAACCGTAAATTCCTCCAGAAATGCTTCCGCGCCCCAATGCTTCCAATCGCTGAATACGGCATCCGGCCGCTCCTTTCGGGTTTGTTCCTGCCGTTCTGCGGCAGGTCACGCCCGCTTTTCCGCCAGATAGGTGGCAAGCTCCGTCTTTGCTCCCGTCACGGCTTCATCCATGGTCTTTTCACCTTTGCACAGCGCCTCAGCCTGTGCATACAGCTTTTCGGCCACCGTGCTGTCGTCCCGCACGGGTGTCTTCAGCCCGGACAGCAGTGCAGTCCAGTCCACCCGGGGCACATCCGTGCCTATCGTCTGGCCGCGTTCTGCATAGAGCTCCTGCACGTACGCCACCTGTTTTTCCAGGCCGGAGCGCAGCACCGGGAGCCCCTCTCCCAACGAATAATTCTGCACGCCGGGCGCGAGCAGCGCCTGTATGAACTGTGCAGCCAGCTCCTGCTGGGCGCTCTGTGCCGCAATGCCGGCAAGCACCCGCGGTGTATATACGCCCTGCTCCATGCCGGGCGCCGGCGTAAGCGCCGCCTGTCCGTCATCGGACATATATGCACCCAGCACATCCTTGAGTGTAAACAGCGCCGCGTTTGCCCGGCCGTAGCTGTATTCCATCACGCCCTGCGGAACGTCCGCGGACATTCCCAGCCCGGTGGAGGCATTTGACGTCACCATAAACGCAATACCGCCGTCGTTCGCCTTTTCCCCCAGTCCGTATCGGTCCGAAACCGCCTGCATCACGGAAAACAGTTCCCGCAGAGCGGCTTCGTTCAACGTGCCGTCCCGCACCACGGCGGGTGCGCTGACACTGTACAGCTGGTCGAACAACTCCCGCAGGGTGGTAAAGCTCAGAAGCGGGCGCTGCTCCTCCGGCACAGCTTTGAAAATATCATTGATATCTCCGCTGGCGGCCAGCGCCTCTGGTCCGTCCTGTACCGCCGCGGCCAGCGCCTCCAGGCTGTCCAGCCCTTCCAGCGTCTCCGGCTTTCCCATCAGCACAGGTACGGTAAAACGTGTGGGCACTGCGTACAGCTTTCCGTCCGTTCTCATAGGGTCGACCACCTGCGGGATCAACCCGTCGGCGGAGATCACCTGTGAAAGCTCCGCCAGCACGCCCTTGTCGATGAAGCTCTGCAGCGGCATGCCGTCCAGGATCAGCACATCCGGCCCCTTGCCCGCCACAAGCTCTGTGTTCAGCGTGCGCAGCGCGTCCTCGGCGCTGGCGCCGCCGGAGGTTCCAACCTCAAAATTCACGCGCACATCCGGATTTTCCTGTTGGAAATTGGTGATGGCCGCGCGCACGGTGGGGGAATCGTTCAGAGCGTAAACACGCACCTCCTTGTCCGGCACGGCGCTCACCGTCTCATCAAATACATAGTGCAGCACACGGCCGCCCTCCTCCGTCTGCACGGCCAGTGCAAAGGTGTTGCCCGGCAGCGCCGTAAAGCCGCGCACAGCGGCCAGCGGGGAACCGAAGGTATACATGCTGCCTTCCATCACGGTCTCCGCCAGCGTGCCGCCCGGCACGGCGCGGCGCACGCCTTTTTCAGACAGCAGATACAAGTTGCCATCCGCGTCTGCCGCAAGGCTGGACGGATAA
>ERZ826242.2924-NODE-2924-length-13477-cov-10.428848_pt1 | contig 13477 bp, 9 predicted proteins | sample MGYA00519871_ERZ826242 | MGnify/ENA primary metagenome ERZ826242 (study PRJEB31778, sample SAMEA3449226) | human gut metagenome | biome: human gut; feature: human-associated habitat; material: faeces | place: United Kingdom | collected 2010/2012 ...
ACCAGAAGGAGATGAAATCAATATGTGTAAGGCAATGGATCAATTATTTCAAAGATTTGAAAATCAAGGAATTGAAAAAGGAAAACTCAATACTTTAAAAGAACTGCTTAAATTGAAACTAGGAACTTTATCAAGTCCTTTGGGTTGGAGGTGCGGACAATTTCTTGGACTTATTAATTAAGCTAAATTCAAGTTTTGTCTGTACTCACTAGGACTCATATAATTTAACGATTTTTTTATTCTTTTCGTATTATACACAAGATATATTCATTGATAATGGTTATAAAATCTTCAATATTTATATTTTCCCATTTTCTTCCGTAAAACATCTCATTTTTCATTCTGCCAAAAAACCCTTCACATGCTGAGTTATCTGGAGAGCAGCCTTTCTTTGACATACTTCTCTTAAAGCCGTATTTATTCATTCTTTCAATCCATCCTGGCCAGCGATAGTGCGCTCCTCGGTCTGAATGTATCAATGGCTTTTCTCCATTCGCTAATGAAAAATAATACGTATCTAACATCTGATTGACAAGGTCGGCATCCGGTTTTGTACTAACATTCCATGTCGTCACCATTCCATCAAAACAGTCTATTATTGGCGAAAGATAAACTTTTCCAGCAGGTATAGAAAATTCAGTGATATCCGTTAGCATCTTCTCATTTGGCCTTTCTGCATGAAAGTTTCGATTAAGAAAATTATCTACTGCTTTTGAGATTTCTCCCTGATAAGAATTGTATTTCTTTGTTTTTTTAGTTTTTACAATCAGATTGTTTTCTTTCATGATCTTTCTAACAATTTTTTCTGATATTTGAATATTATCTTTTCTTAATAATGCCTGAATTCTTCGATAACCATATCTTTCGCTGTTTTCATTGAATAATTCAATGATTTTTTCTTTGATTGGTTCATACTTATTCGTTGAATATAGATGCTTATGCTGATAGCAGTAACTGCTTTTAGAGATGTGCATTTTCTCTAAAAGCTTAGACAATGAATACTTACTTCTTAGGGCATCGACGATCATTGTCTTTTCTTTGTTTTTCAGCATTAACAGATCGATGCCCTGATCTTTTTTTAAAATCTTAATCGTTTCCTTTAATATATCATTTTCAAATTCTAATTCCTTTACCTTGGCCATAAGGTTATCTTGATTTGAATCAACAGTAGAAGCTGTTTCAGCAGTCAGTTCGCCTCTAGGCAAATGTTTCTTTTGACTCATAAGGGCGCCAGCACCTCCATTAAGATATTTTCTTCTCCATGAATAAATACTGGTTCTAGAATAACCAGTATCCTCTGATACTGATTTTATATCTTCACCAATCTCAAAGCAACGATGAAGTATATTTAATTTCATTTCCAAAGTAGGATGTCTTCTATGTGTGGGCGAATCACAGTAGTCAACAGCAGCTCTTTGCTTGAAAGAGATGTTTCTATTTTTAATCCAGGTATACATATTTTGTCTGGTAGGATACCCCAATTGATTGATAACTTTCCCAATAGATCCTAATTCATCATATAGGGCGAGAGCTCGTTCTTTTTCTTGTTCCGTATATGCCATGTTTTTCTTCTCCTTGTTCCTTTTGGTCCAAGAAATTGTCCGCACCTCCTTTGAATCATCTTGTTCTTGATTATTCTCTGTCTGTATTTCTTGTGGATCATCTTTTGTTTGAGTATCAGGCTCTCCTATTTGATTATCTAAATTTTGATTTTCGTTTGTTTCAGGTACCACATAATTTAATAATGCTGCAACCTTCTTTTCTGCTTCTTTAATTTCATTTTCATGAATTTGAGCATCTGATATTTCATATCCTGCAAAACTATATTTCCAATTATCTATGTATGTTTGTTCTAAACCTGTCGCATCACCTGAAAGTGTAACATGAAAATCATCTGCTAAATCTTGACCAAATTCAAAGCCATTTCCATCACCATAATAATAAAGTAAGATAGGTGTAGCATTTTGGAAAACAACTTCCTTTAGAGTACTTCCAAAATTATTTGTCCAAAGCCGTGCTGGATACTCTGCATTATTCCCATAAACTTTTGGAAATGTCACTTTTGTAAGACTCGTACCACTAAATGCAGCCATTCCTATTGGACCTAAGCCATCTGGCAAAGTAAGTTCACCTTCTAATTTTGTTTCATAAAAAGCATAATCATCAATCCAATACATATCATCTGTCATATTTAATTGAATCGATGTAATAGGAACACCCTCGAAAGCATTCATACAAATCTCAAAGGTACCTTCTTTCGTAGCAACAGCTCCACTAATATCTGTTGTTGCACTAATTAAATAAAATTCATTATCCACTGTAATTGTATTTCCATCTTGATCTGATCCTCTAGCATAACCATATAAGATAGCTCCACCATAAGATTCATCTAAAAAATAACTACTACTATATGTATTACCACCATAATATCCATCGCCATCATAAGGAACAAACATTTTTTGATTCATTGATGGTAAATAATAATTTTCAAAATTTGCATTTTTAGCATTTAAGGCAATATAACGAAGATTAGGAAAGGATCCATCCGTTATTTCCAAAGCATTTTCTTGAATTGTAATCGTATCTGTATTAGCTGAGAAAATACCTTCTAAGTCATCACAACCATAAAAAGCATAGCTATCAATTTGTACCACTTGTTTAGATAATTTTACAGATTTCAATCGTTTACAATTTGAAAAAGCATTTTTACCAATTTCAGTAATTATTACTCCTGGAATACTATCTTCATCAAAATAAACTAAATCACTTGGCGCATTTAATAAAATGGTTGCATGTGCACGATCTCGATAATACATTTCTAAATATTCAAAACCATCTTTTACATTTAATGATGAATCGGTTTCATTCAATAAAGCAAACTCTGTTGGTTCTAATAAATCACTCCATTTAGATTCATACAAATGATAATAATTTCTAGCAATACTAATCCCTTTAAGATTATCACTATCACTAAAAGTATCTTGATAAACACTTGGCATATCTTGAGTTAAAATCATCACATCTTCAACACCACTGTCTTTAAAAATTTGATGACCTAATTCAATATTTCCTCCTGTTAAAATAATCTGTGTAATATCACTATTTCCACTAAAAGCTTGATCAGCTATTTTTTCTACTGTTTCAGGAATAACAATTGTCCCACTTGCACTATCTAAAGTACTTACTAGTATCTTTTCATCATCACTAAAAACCAAATTATTACTTACTGTATAATCATAAGATTCATTATTTTCATTAACTATACTTGTTACAAAACTTCCATAACTCTTTTTAAAATAGTCTAAATAATATTGATCAGGTACGTGAACTGTTGAATCTGTAGGAATATTAGAAAAAGAATGGCTATCTATCAAACACTTACCTTCAAAATAAATATCATGAACATACCACGAAATAGAACTACTAATTGATGTAACTCCTTCAGGAATATAAATAGCATCAGCTATTGGTGTTTGAAGAATCACTGTTTGAGATTTATCCATTAATAATCCATCTTCATTTGAACTAAAATTAGGATTATTTTCATCAACGATATACTTTCCATATAAATCAGGTCCTGTCCAGCCATAACCAAAAGAAATATCATCAACGATCTCTGAAATATAAAAATCACCATTAAATTCTTTTCCAAAAATATCATTTAATTCTATTTTTTTTATACCATCTGGTACATGAATATCAGCATTTAAATCTCCAACATAATTGGTAAAAGCATATTCATAAATTGTCGCAAATATTGGTGAAAAAATCGTTTTATCTTGTAATTGAACAATATATTCCTCTGGTAAATCTACCATTTCTTGAGGAACAAGTGTAATTCTTCCTTTTTGAGTGATTGTGTAGTCAGATTGATCTTCAATAACACTACCATCTTCCTCTTTCCAGCCAATAAACATTTGTGTAGAATCTTGATATGTTGGAATTATTAAATTGTAATATTTTCGTAAATCTTCTGTTTCATCTTTCTTTAAATAAAAATATTTTATTTCTTGTTGATTATAGTCTTGTAAGGAAATACGTGCCTGATAATCAACTTTAAATTCATAAATATATTCTTGCCATGGACTTGATTCATTAAGTCTAAAATAAAATGATACTTTAAAGTTTTCTGTTGCATATTGAGGATAAGAACCTATTTTAAAATTATCATTATAATTTTCTATTCTATAAAGTGTTGGATAGCTATCCCCTTCTTTCTTTTCTGAAATCATCACAACCATATTACAAAGTAATTTCCATGGTGTGATCACACAACCATCATAGAGCATTGTAAGATTGTCAAGATATAAATCTTCTGCAGCCATAAAATGGATATTGTATTTTGCATTTTCTTTTTGTTCAATTCCTGTATTTGGCAAAGAAATGGCATCTTTATAAATCTCATTATTCGATAAATCTGGTAGCGTTGGTTCTGGATCTGGATCAACAATCGGTGTTGTTTCATGATTTGTATTTTTATTTACTTCATCATTAGCGATGCCTGAACTTGCATCTCCTGTAGCAATAGGCATTCCTGTTCCAGGAATGACAACAGTTACATTTCCATTATTTGTTGTTCCATTTGGATTAACACCTATCGTATTGCCACCATTTGTCCCCATACCTGTTTGTCCATAAATTTTTGTTGGATCAACTCTTCCTTGATTTTTAAATAAATAAGGAGAATTATTAAGATTTGTTTGTGAAATTTTATCTAATGCTTGTTGATTTTCATTAAGATATTGACTTTCATCTTGATTTTGATTTGTGTTTGTTTGTTGATTTTGATTTGAAAAAACAACTTGATTATTTTTCAAATCTAAAGCTTGTGATTGTGGTGAGAAGATTGAACTATTTTGGTAAAGTTGATAAGCAGAAATCGCACATGAAAAAGAAACAACCGTCACAACCACAGCTTTTCCTAAATACGGTACTGATAATTTAAATGTCTTTTTCATTATGCATCTCTCCTTGAAAAATATTCACTTAATTCTTTTTCCATTACATCAAAATCAATAGGCTTTGAAAAATGTCCATCCATTCCCATCTCTTTAGAATAGCGTTTATTTTCTACATATGCATCAGCAGATAAAGCAAAGATAGGAATTGCTTTACCCGATTCCATCGTTCTTATAATTTGCGTTGCTTCATAGCCATCCATTTGCGGCATTTGTATATCCATTAAAATCAAATCATAATAATTTTTAGCATGCTTCTTAAATGTATCAACTGCTTCTTGTCCATTTTCTACACGATCGACAAACGCTCCTTTAGAATTTAATACACTCATACAAATTTCTGCATTAATTTCATTATCTTCAGCAAGCAATATACGCTTTTTCTCAAAACTAAATTGTTCAACAACAACTTCTTTTTCATCTTCATATTCTTGACTTGGAGCAACTGGTAAATTTAAAAAGACTGTAAAATCGGTTCCTTTACCTTCAAGACTATCAACAACTATTTCTCCACCCATCAATTTAACAAGCTGATCTGTAATAGCCATTCCAAGTCCACTACCACCATACTTTTTAGAAATTTCAACTCCTTCTTGTTCAAACGGTCTGAATATATGACTTAAAAACTCTCTTGACATTCCTTTACCTGTATCATGAACACGCATCATAATATTTGCAACCTTATCTTCTTTATACATTTGTCTAAATGTTACTGTAATTTCACCATTATCAGTAAACTTACTAGCATTGGATAATAGATTAACAAGTATTTGCATAATACGTAATTCATCTCCCATAAAATATTTTACATCAAAATCAAAATAATCGATTTTAAATAAAATATTTTTCTTTTCAATTGTTTCTTTAAAAATATTATTTAATTGTGCTTTTAAATGATAAATATTAAATGGTTTACTCTCTAATTCTAATTTTCCTGCTTCCATTCTTGACATATCCAAGACTTCATTGATGAGTGAAAGTAAATACTTAGAAACATCTTCTGCTTGTTGTAAATAGTAGCTTTCTTGTTTAGCATCTTGTTTTGATTGTCTGGCTAATGTCAGCATCCCAATAATTCCATTCATAGGCGTTCTAATTTCATGTGACATTCTTGATAAAAATGAAGCTTTATATTCACTTTCATTTTTAGTTGTTTCTATTTGTTGTAAATAATCTAATTCTTTTAAAACATCTTCACTATGGTCATAAAAAGCGAATAGATGATATTTTCCATGTTCTATTGCAGTAATTGTTAAAATAAACCATTTATTTTCATCTTTCATTTTAAAAGAATATTTAAAAGGCTCTTGTTGATTCCATTGCTTATATTCTTTTAAAAATTGTCGGTAAATATCATCTTCTACAATTTCTTTTAAAACTTCTATATCAACTTGTATACGTTTTGGTAAAATATGAAATACTTCTTCAAAGTGAGAAGAAAAAAATAATACTTTGTAATCTTTCTTTCTAACTAAGACATATACTTGACTTTGATCTTTATAAAAAATATTATTTAAAAATTCTTTTTGAGAAAAGCGAGGATTTTTATGTTTTTTATAAAAAAAAGCAATCGTATTTAATAAAATCACAAGACCAATTACTAAAACAATCAATAAAAAAATTGTCTGACTATTCTTTCCTATTGTTATAATGATTTTTTTTATACAAAAAATCCTCCCTTTTAAATTTATATAGTTACCCACTTTTTTTATTATAAAGACAATCTCAAACTTATGCAAATTTTCATTTTCTGTTCATATAAAAAATGTATACTTTTTAAGAGGTGATTTTATGTTTTCAAATGACAATGAGTTAAAAAAATACCTTTATTTAATAAGTTATGCAGGTATTATCTTAGCTATTATTTTAAATTTATCGTCTGTTTTTAGTTTTATTCAATATCTTTGGCAATTAATTATTCCTTTTATAGTTGGTTTTTGTATTGCTTTTATTTTAAATATTATTACAAATCAATTAGAAAAAAGTTTATTAAAAAATGTAAGAAATAAAAGAATGGTTTCATTTATTTTAACTCTTATTTTATTTGTTAGTTTTTTATTACTTATTTGTTTTATCATTGGACCCGAACTAATCCATTCTCTTAAAGAAATTGTTAAATTGGCACCTAATGCTTATGATCAACTACTTATTTTCTTAAAAGAAAATAGAAATATAATGAATGGAAGTTTTAAAAATATCATCGATTCTATTATTTCTTTAGATCTTGACTTATCTGCTTTATATAAAACAATTATAAATAATTGGCAAAGTTTATTTCATTCTGGATTTTCTATTTTATCAAATACATTAAGTAGTTTATATACTTTCTTTATTGGTCTTGTCTTTTCAATTTATCTTCTTTTTTCTAAAGAAACATTATCTAGACAACTTAAAAAGACAACAATTGCTTTTATTGGAAAAGATAAAACTGAAAAAGTTTGTAAAATCATTCAGTTATCAGGTGATACTTTTACAAGTTTTATTACATGTCAATGTTTAGAAGCTTGTATTCTTGGAAGTATGTTTATTGTTACAATGGGTATTTTAAAAATGCCTTACGCTATGTTGATGGGAGTAGTTATTGCGATAACTGCATTGATTCCTGTTTTTGGAGCATTTATTGGATGTTTTATAGGAATTATTATGATTGGTATTGTAAATCCAATCCAAGCTATTGAATTTATTGTTTTATTTTTAGTTCTACAACAAATTGAAGGTAACTTTATTTATCCTCATGTTGTAGGAAATTCTGTAGGTCTTCCTTCTACTTGGGTCTTTGTAGCTGTAATCATAGGTGGAAATTTAATGGGTATCATGGGAATGTTTTTATTTATTCCTTTAACATCTATTTTCTATACTTTATTTAAAACTTATGTTAAAGATCAATTAAAAAAACAAACATCTTAATACAAAAAGCCAAGACTCTCATCGTCTTGGCTAATTGATAAGATGTAAAATATCATCTTCACTACTAATATCAAATATACGTTCAACGAGCATATTAAGTTGTTGAGAATTGAATTTATCGATTTTCATCATTAATTCTTTTAGATCCTTCATAATCTCCTTCATATAATCCTTGCACTGCTTCTACAAGATATCTTACTTGTGAATTTTTAATCTTTGTTGTATCTATTTCTTTAATATCTACAAAAAAGTATTTCCAATCATTATAATATTTTTCCATACTTTTTGATTTATCCATCATCTCTTGTAGTCTTTGGGGTACCTTCCAAAAAGAAGAACTTGCATAAAAGACAATCATAATATTAGGCATCAATTTTTTACGTCCACTGATCAATTGATTATAATAATCCAATATTTCATATATTCCTGTTCTAACAACCATCTTTTGATATTTTTAAAATATTTAAACCTTTTTAAGCTACATTATTTTAAATAAAAAAAGAAAAACTAAACCTTACGATTTAGTCTATATCTTCTACTATTTTATTAACGATATCCGTTAGTGTTCCATCATTTTTTACATGATAGTGGCAACTATCTAAATAAAGTTGATGTCTTTCATCAAATAATTGATAAAGTTTTTCTGGTCCATCTTTTAATAATGGTCGATGAGCTGTTTCTACATCTGTTACAATATTATCTACAGGTCGATCAATATAGAAAACAGTACCCGCTTGTTTTAAAACGTCTCTATTTTCTTTTCTTTTGATGACTCCCCCACCTGTAGAAATAATATAGCCATCAAGCTTTGCCATATCTAAACATGCTTCACTTTCTCTGTCCCTAAAATATTCCTCAGAGATGGCAAACATATCAGGTATTGTACATTGATATTTTTTTTCAATATATTTATCCATATCAATAACTGGCATCTTTAATTTTTCTGATAATAATTTGGAGATGGTTGTTTTACCACACCCCATGATTCCCACTAATATAATATTTTTCATTCTTACGCCCTTTTATAATTTCCCAATACTTTTAACGTTGTACTATTTGCTTTCATTTTATTAATAGCACGTTGAATTCTTTCTTCATGCATATTTCCTTCAAAATCAATATAGAAATAATATTGCCAATATTGTGTTTCAATTGGTCTTGATTCAATACGATCCATATTAATTTGACTTTGTTTAATTGTTTGTAACATGTTATCTAAAGCTCCAACTTGATGAGGTAATGTAAAGATAACAGAAACTTTATCACTTTCTTTTGGACAAATAAGTTCTTTAGAAATCACCATAAAACGTGTTCTATTGTTTTTCTTATTTTGTACATTTTCTTTTAACATTTCTAAACCATAAAGTTTACATGCAAGTGGTGATGCAATGGCTGCTTTAGTTGGATCTTTTGAATCCATTACATATTTAGCAGCCATGGCTGTATCTTGAAATGGTCTTTGTTCAATATAACGATGTTGATATAAAAATTCACTTGATTGTGCTAATCCTTGTGGATGTGAGTAAACTTGTCTGATATCCTCAATCTTTGTCCCTGGAAGTGCCATTAAACATTGACTGACATTAACTGCAGTTTCTCCTACAATATAGAAACCATATTTTCTAATTAAATCATAGTTATCATTAATTGAACCTGTTAAACTATTTTCAATTGGTAAAACACCATAATCAATTTCACCATTTTCTAAAGCCACATAAACATCTTCGAAGTCTCTATAACCAATATTCTTTGTTCCTTCACCAAAGAAATTTTCAACAGCACTTTGTGAAAAAGCACCTGCAATTCCTTGATAACCTACAACAGGATCTTTTTTAAAGTCTGTTTTAATATTTTCATCTAATTCAAGTGGTAATAAATCTGATTGATAAGATTTAGAAACTGTCATCATTTCTTGAATAAAACATCTTGCATATTCTTTTAATTGATCATTATTTAAACGATTTAAGTTCTTTTCAATAACTTCTCTTTCTCTTTCAGGTTGGAAAATTTCTAAATGATTTTCAATTTTATATTCAACGACACTTTTTGAAAGAGCCATACGTTTTTCAAAAAGTTCCATTAATTGTTGATCAATTGCATCTATTTCAATTCGGCATTGTTTTAAATCTTTCATACTTATTCCCTCATCATATCAAGTATTCCTAAAGCCATCATTGCTTCTACAACAACAACTGCTCTTTGTACAATACAAGGATCATGTCTTCCTTTTATTTCTAATTCTACATTTTCTTTTGTTTCAATATTAATCGTCTTTTGTTTTTTAGCAATCGAAGGTGTAGGTTTAAAAGTAACCGTACAACTTACAGGCATACCATTTGTAATACCACCAGTAATGCCACCATTATGATTTGTAGAAGTTCTTACATTTCCTTCTTCATCATAATAATAACAATCATTGGCTTCACTCCCTAACATTGCATCAATACTTTCTCCATCGCCAAAAGAAACACTTTTAACGGCTGGAATTGAAAACATCAATGAAGATAAATGACTTTCTAAAGAATCAAAGAAAGGTTCACCTACTCCAGCAGGAACATGTAAAGCAACACATTCAATTTTTCCACCAACACTATCTAAATTTTCTTTTGCTTTTAAAATCGTTTCTTCCATTTTTTCAAAAACATCCTCTTTAATTGTTGGATATTGTTTTTCACTTAATTTTAAAAGCATTTCATCATCTACATTTACAGGGAACTTTTCATCTTTGATTTTTCCAATTGATAAAATATGTGCTCCTACAATAATTCCTTTTTGTTTTAAAATCTGTTTAGCAATATTTCCCGCAAAAACGATTGGGGCTGTAATTCTTCCAGAAAAATGACCACCCCCACGGACATCATTAAATCCTTTATATTTAATATAAGCTGGATAATCACTATGTCCTGGTCGCATATTTGTTTTAAGTAAAGAATAATCTTTAGAATGTTGATCACTATTATAGATGACTCCTGTAAGAGGTGCTCCTGTGGTAATGCCATCTTGTAACCCTGATAAAATTTCTACTTGATCTGCTTCTTTTCTAGCTGTCGACATTTTATTTTGTCCTGGTGCTCTTCTTTTCATATCACGCGAAACTTCATCTAAATCAATTTGAATACCGCTAGGAAGATTGCCAATGGTAATACCAATAGCTTTTCCATGGGATTCACCAAAAATTGTAAGTTCTATATTATTTTTATAAGTTGCCCCCATCGATTTTTCCTCCTAACATCTCGAAATCTTCCCAAAAACTTGGATAAGATTTTTTAACACATTCTTTATTATCAATAATGACTGGTTCCTTACACACTGTTGAAGCAATCGCTAGCATCATCGCCATACGATGATCATCATGACTTGATACATTTCCACCAGTTAAAGTTTCTACGCCATCTAATTCCATAGAAGATTCATGTTCAACTGCATGTGCTTTTAGTTTATTCAATTCTTCAACTGTTGCTTGAAGACGATCACATTCTTTAATACGTAAACGTCCGGCATTGATGACTTCACTATGTCCACTTGCCACTGCTAAGGCAAGAGAGACAACTGGAATAACATCAGGGCATTGACTCGCATCCACAGTTGTTGCTTTTAAACCATGACTCACCACTTTAATTCCTTCATCATTTTCCACGATTTCACAATTCATTTGTTTTAAAAAATCAATTGTTGCTTTATCACCTTGTAAAGAATCTAAGTTTAAATCTAATAATGTAACATCATTTCCTAAAGCACCCGCTACTAAATAGAAAGCAGCTTGAGAAAAATCAGATTCCACACGATAATCTCTTGCCTTATATTCTTGTCTACCTCTTACAATAAATTGTTTATATTCATGATTCACAATTTCAATACCATAAAGTTTTAATACTTGTAATGTTAAATCAATATATCCTTTACTTTCAAGTGGTGTCGTAATTTCAATGATTGAATCAAATGATAATAAAGGTAAAGCAAATAATAAACCGGTAATAAATTGTGATGAAATATTACCTGGAATACGATATAAATCAGGTTTTAATTCACCCACAACATTTAAATCTAAAACATTTTCACGGTATAAATAACCAATATTTTGTCTTTCAAAGATTTCATAATAGGTATCTAATGGTCTTTTCCCTAATTGTCCTCTTCCTATAAAACGTACTTTATTTTCTTTAGCAAGAGAAATAGGAACCATGAAGCGAAGCGTTGATCCTGATTCTTCACAATCAATTTGGACTCCTGGCATCGTATTATTTTTAGTAAATGTATAATTACCATTAATAATAAGATAATCTTCATGTTGTTCAATAATTGTTCCAAGTGCTTCCATCGCACCAATTGTTGCTTTGATATCTTGAGAATATTCAATATGATCAATTCTTGAAATACCTTTAGCAAGACTGGCTGCAATAATCGCACGATGTGCTAATGATTTTGAAGGTGGAACAGATACTTTTCCTTTTAGTTTTGTAGGAATTAACTTAATTTGACTCATTTTATACCCTTTCTTTTTTTAATAAAAATTCTTGATTTGTTTGATAAACATAACTATCTCCTATTTCTTTTAATAAAACAACAGATAATGAATTATTAATATTCTTTTTATCTAAAGAAATAGCTTGAATAAGATTTTTTGTTTCAACTTGACATTCATATGGTAGATTGTATTTTTGTAAGATTTCTTTAATTTGCATGGAAGATCCTGTTTTTGTCAAATCTAGACTTTCAGCAAGTTTTGTAATTTGATACATTCCAATACCTACGGCTTCCCCATGAGAATATTTTTCATAGTGATAATATTGTTCTATGGCATGCGCATAGGTATGACCAAAGTTAAGTAATAAACGATCACCAAAATCAAATTGATCTTTTTCAACAACTTCTCTTTTGATGTTGACACAATTATATATGATTTCATCAATAAATTCATAGAGTTCTTCAAAATTTTGATAAGAATTTAATTGATCAAATAATTTTTTATCTTTAATACATCCATATTTAATGACTTCTCCCATGCCATCACTGATAAAATGTGGATCTAATGTCTTTAATGTACATGGATCAATCAAAACCATGGATGGATGATAGAAAGCTCCTACCAGGTTTTTCCCTTCAGGTAAATCAACCGCTACCTTTCCACCAACAGAACTATCCACTTGTGCAAGTAAAGAAGTAGGAATTTGGACAAGTTTTACCCCTCTCAAATAACTACTTGCGACAAATCCTGCCATATCACCAATCACACCACCACCTAAAGCAATGATTAAATCCGTTCTTGTAAGTTTAAAATCTAAACATGCTTTATAAAGTGTTGGTAACATATCAAAACGTTTTGATTTTTCTCCATGAGGAACAACGATATGATTGACTTTAAAATCTTTTTCAAGATTTAAAGTCAAATCATCGCCATATAAAGGATAAACTTGATCATCGGAAATGATCATAATTTTCTTTCCTTTAAAAATTTCTTTTATTTTTTCATTTGCATGTTTTAAAATATTTTTTTCTATATAAATAGGATAACTATGTTCCTTTAAATTAACGATCATTTCCATTTCAGTCACCTTAAATTTCTTTACCAACAGCATCAGCAATTGGTTTTAATTCTTTCATCAATTGTTCAA
>ERZ826242.2927-NODE-2927-length-13462-cov-2.467368_pt1 | contig 13462 bp, 10 predicted proteins | sample MGYA00519871_ERZ826242 | MGnify/ENA primary metagenome ERZ826242 (study PRJEB31778, sample SAMEA3449226) | human gut metagenome | biome: human gut; feature: human-associated habitat; material: faeces | place: United Kingdom | collected 2010/2012 ...
ACTGACCCACGGCTCGATGCAGACGTAGGGCGCGTCGGTTTTGGGTGCGTGCCACAATCCGACGAAGGGCATGTCCGGGAAGGACACCGTGACGCTGCGGGAAGATTTGCCGGAGCGCAGGGTCAGCGTGCGGCTGACGTTTCCCAGCACCACCGCGTCCAGATCAAACAGCGCGTGGGTCAGGGGAATCCTGCGGCCGTCTTCCAGAGGATAGGGAGATTCGGTACCCGCAAGCCGGTAATTGGCGGGATCCATGTCCACCTGCACGGGCTGGCAGGGCTCGGCAAAATCCAGCTCCCAGTCCTCAAAGGAACCCTCGCCGTTCAGGGGAACGTTGAAGCCCGGGTGTCCGCCGATGCCGAAGTACATCTCCCGGGAATCCCGGTTTTCCACCAGACAGGTCTTGCGGATCTGATTTCCGTGGAGGGTGTAGCATACGTGGAAGGCAAAACGGAAGGGATACATGGAACGGGTCTTCTCGTTGTCGGTTAAGGTGAAGCGGATGGAAGACCCGGTCTGCCCGGTCACGGCGAAATCCGTGCCGATGCAGAAGCCGTGGATGGTCATGGGGTAGGTTTTTCCGTCCAGCAGGTACTTTCCGTCAGTCAGACGGCCGACGTAGGGGAACAGGTTGGCGTCCCGCCGCGCCCAGTATTTGGCGTCGCCCTGCCAGAGATATTCGACACCGTCCTTGACGATGCTGTGCAGCACGGCACCGCAGGCGTCGAGGGTCACGGTCAGGGTGTCGTTGTGAAGGGTATACAGGCTCATAAAATGTCCTCCTGAAAAGTGATGGGATTTGTGTAACCAGTATAGCGTGAAAGGCTGCACTTTGCAAGATTTTGTGAAAAGTATGAAAAAATGCGTAAGAAAGGTATATGTGGGTTGGTGGCATTTTTGATTATACTGTAGGCAGGAAACAAAATAACAGGAGGGAATGGAATGAAGAAATGGAATGTGGCCATTATCGGACTGGGGTTTGTGGGAAAGCTCCATTATGACGCTCTGCGGCGGCTGCCCAATGTCCATGTGCGCACCATCGTGGTACACAAGGCACAGGACATTCAGGCTACGAAGGAAAACTACGATGCGGACGTGGTGACGGACTGCTGGCAGGAGGCTGTGGCGGACCCGCAGATTCAGGTGATCCACAACTGCACGCCCAACGCCCTCCATGACGAGATCAATCTGGCGGCCATCGGGGCGGGGAAGAACCTGTACGCGGAAAAGCCCATGAGCCTGACCACCGCCGGGGCGGAGGAAGTGCTGGCGGCGGCAAAGGTTGCCGGAATTGCCCATGCCATCAATTACCAGTGCCGGATGAACGGTGCGGTGCTGGAAATGCGGGCGCGGCTCCGGCGGGGACAGGCCGGTCGGCCGCTGTACGTGGGAGGACAGTATTTGCAGGAGTCCGTGGCGCGGAAGACCGACTACACCCCCCGTCGGATTCCGGAGACCTCGCCCGCCCGTGCGCTGCTGGATATTGGCGTTCACTGGGCGGATACGGCGGGCTTTGTCATGGGCTGCCCCATTTCCAGGGTGTATGCGAAAATGTATACCCACCATCCCATCCGTATTGACCCGGAAACGGGGCGGGAGATCGTGGTGCGCAGCGACGACACCACCTCCGTCATGGTGGAGTTCGCCGACGGAACCCCCGGCAGCGCTCTGTTCTCCAAATGTATGCTGGGACACAAGAACGACCTGCGGGTTTCCGTCAGCGGGGATGAAAAGGAGTTTTCCTGGCATATGGAGCAGTGCGACCGGCTCTGGGTAGGCCAGCGGGAGCGGGGCAACGAGAGCGTCTACGTAGACAGAAATACGGCTCTGCCCGAGGTACACCCCTACATTCACCTGCCAGCCGGACACACTCCCGGCTGGATGGACGCGCTTACGAATGCCATGCAGGCGTTCTATGATTCCCTGAAGGGGGAAGCCTACGCCAGAGAAAAAGTGCCCTATGCCACCTTTGAAGACGGCGTTATGGGCAATCGGTTCGTGGACGCCTGTCTGGAATCCGCACGTCAGGAGCGCTGGATAGCCCTGTAATTCGTGCATTCGATAAAGGAAAGTGTAGATTGCATATATTGCAAAACAGCGAAAACACAGCTACAATAAAAACAGCAAATGGGCAATATGCTCAAAAATAAATTTTGGGAGGTTACAATATGGCAGACTACCGCACGATTCCCGCCGCCGAGCTGGGCAAGGGCAGCAACATCAAAGTTGAGCTGTGCGAGACAGAGGTGGACCTTTATTGGAAAATGGCGATCGAGGTTCTGGAGCTGATTCAGGAGAACAACGCCAAGGGCGAAAAGACCGTTATGATCGTTCCCTATGGCCCTCTTGGCCCCTACGCCCGGCTGGTGGAGCTGATCAACAAGCACCGGGTCAGCCTGAAGAACTGCTGGTTCATCAACATGGACGAATATCTGGATGAGAACAAGCAGTATCTGCCCAAGACCGACCCGCTGTCTTTCCGCGGCGGCATGGACCGGATCTTCTACGGTCTGGTAGACCCCGAGCTGCTCATGCCGGAGGAGCAGAGAATTTTCCCCGAGCCGGGCAACGAAGGCCGCATCTGGGAGACCATCCAGAAGCTGGGCAAGCTGGATATGTGCTGGGGCGGCGTCGGCATCACGGGACATATCGCCTTCAATGAGCCGCCGGAACCCGGTGAAGTATGCACGGACGAGGAATTCCTCCAGCGTCCCACCCGTGTGCTGAAGCTGGCACGGGAGACCAAGACCATCAACGCGTTCATGAATGCGGGCGCCGATCTGGACGCCATTCCCGACTGGTGCATCACCGTCGGCATGAAGGAAATTTTCCATGCCCGGAAGGTTCGTATGTGCATGCCCCGTGACTGGAATGCCGCCATGCTGCGCAAGGCGCTCCACGGCCCCGTCAGCTGCAAGGTGCCCGTGTCCCTGTTCCAGAATCACGGCGACGCCAAGATCTACGCCATCGCGCTGGCCGCTACCACGCCCGTGATCCCGGAGATCCGCGTCTACAATAAGTAATATATACACAAAAATATGGCAGGGCGCTATCCGGTGCCCTGCCACTTTTCAAAGGAAGCTCTGCTTCAATCGGCGAGAGCCGGCGAAAAAGATTTGCTGCTCAGCCGAAGACGATTGATTCAGAGGTTCCCAAAGGGAGAATGGCTATGAACAAAATCTGGATCGGCAACGGCCAGCTGGTCTTGCCGGACAAAATCGTCCCCGGCGGCTCCGTGCTGCTGGAGGGAAAGAAGATCGCGGCCGTCAACGTGCCCTGTCCGCCGGATGCCCGACGGGTGGATGTGGACGGAAGCTATATTATGGCGGGCTTCGTGGATATCCATGTCCACGGCGGCGGCGACTCGGACTTTATGGATGAGGACGCTTCGGCGTTCCCAACCATTGCGAAAGCCCACTGCGCCCACGGCACCACCGCCCTGTGCCCCACCACCATGACCTGCGCGGATGCACTGCTGGAAAAGACCATCGACCTGTTTCTGGAAGCGGACAAGGAGCCGGAAAACGGTGCGGAGCTGCTGGGACTGCATCTGGAGGGCCCTTATTTCTCCGCTGCCTCCAAGGGCGCACAGCCCATTGGGGAGCAGCGTATCCCTGAGCGGGAGGATCTGGAGCGGATACTGCGGCGGGCGAAGGGAAGCATCCTGCGCTGGGACGCCGCGCCGGAGCTGCCGAATATGGAGCTGTTTGCCAAGGTCATGGCGGAAAACGGGGTTCTGACTTCTCTGGCGCACAGTGCGGCGACCGCGCCGGAGGCATTGCGGGCCTTTGACTGGGGATTTTCCCATGTGACGCATTTCTACAATGCCTGTACGACGTTCCACAAGAAGAACGGTCTGGTTTATTCCGGCATTGTGGAGGCGACCTACCTGCGCGACGATGTGACCATTGAACTCATCGGCGACGGACGCCACATTCCACGGGAGTCCATGCTGCTGGCCCTGCGCATCAAGGGCGCGGACTCCATCGCTCTGATCACGGACGCCATGCGAGCGGCCGGTGTAAACTGCGAAAAATCCGTGCTGGGTGCCAGAACCACCGGCGTACCCGTGGTCATCCGGGACGACGTGGCGCAGCTGCCAGACCTCAGCTCTTACGCGGGCAGCATTGCCACCATGGACCGGTGCCTGCGCACGGCACATGTGCAGTACGGAATTCCTCTGCCGGAGGTCAGCAGAATGCTCTCCCTGACACCGGCGAGACTCTGCGGCGTTTCCGACCGCAAGGGTTCGCTGGAAAAGGGGAAGGACGGGGACGTGGTCGTGCTGTCCGGGGATTTCCAGGTGCAGCAGGTATACGCCCGGGGCGATCGGTGCGTATTTGAGACGTGAAGAACCTTTATATATTATCCATTGTATAAGATGCTGAAAAGAATAAGTTCTATATAGGGAATCGTAGGTAATGTTGATTGCAATTGTGGATGATTTGCTCTATACTATAGCCATAGCAGGTAAGCAGATTGTGAAATTTGCTGTAGTCGCGCAACTGCTAATCAATCAAACTGAGGAGGAACACAAATGAAAAAACTGTTCGCACTGCTTCTGGTGGCCATCATGGCGCTGAGCATGGTCGCCTGTGGCGCAGATAAGACTGCAACCACCGAAGCCCCCAAGACTGACGCTCCCGCTGCTCCCGCTGCCACTCAGGCGGAGACGACCGTGTCCGACGGGCCTGTGACCATCCACTGCCTGCACTACATGGTCGAGGGCAACAAGTCCGCCGGCCTTGAGAAGATCCAGGCCGCGTTCTCCGAGCTGTACCCCAACGTTACCTTTGAAAACAGCGCATACTCCCAGGGCACTGACTACTTTGCACAGCTGCAGACCGCGATCGCTTCCGGCGATATGCCCGAGATCATGATGGGCAACCCCGGCCTGTACACCGACCTGATCGATGGCGGCTACGTCATGGACCTGACCGGCAACGCCGTTATCGAAGGACTGGGCCTGCCCCAGGCTGACATGGGCGACGTGTCCTACCAGGGCAAGTGGTACGCTTTCCCCGTGGACTTCAAGACCTGGGGCGCTCGTATGGGCAACTGGGCACGCAATGACGCCACCTCCAACAAGCAGTCCGACGCTAACGAGATCTTCCTGTCCGGCCAGGCTGGCATGCTGTACCAGGGCACCTGGAACTACGGCTCCATCGAAGACCTGAAGTCCGACGACTTTGACTATGGCTTCTTCTTCGTTCCCACCGACGACTCCGGCAAGGAGCCTGTCATGAACGTTCAGGTCGATCAGGCCTTCATGGTCAACCCCAAGGCTGAGAATGCCGACTGGGCCGTCAAGTTCATGGAGTTCTTCCTGAGCGAGCAGATGGGCACCTGGTCCGATGCGACCAAGCAGCCCTGCATCACCGGCGCTACCACCGAGAATACCACCGATTTCCTGAAGACCATTCTGGACGTGAAGGCCTCCGGCAACACTGTCGGCTACGGTGAGTTCACCGTTCCCTTCACCTCCGCTTACACCGCTGCTTACCGCAAGGCTCTGACCGCTTACGCCACCTACTGCTGCACCGGCAAGACTACCGACGGTGTCAACTCCGTGGAAAGCTGCATCGAGTACATGCAGGAGCTGTTCGACGAGGAATTCGCACAGGCTGGCCTGTAATGGCTGATATCACATTGTTCGTATAATTTAAGGGTCGGGTGGGCGCAGTCCGCTAGGACAGCGCCCACTCATCCCTCTTACCAGAAATAACGGCTAACCGGCCGCCACCATGAGAGGTGTGTGTATGCGCAAATTAAATATGCCGAGGCGGCTGTCTTCCAGTGCGGCCCGGACTCACGGCGGAAACATGCTGTTTATGCTGCCGACGATCATCCTGTTCTGCATTGTTGTCCTGATCCCATTCTTTCAGGGCATTCCCTATTCCTTCACCAACTGGAAGAGCATTGTCAGTGAAACGAAGGAATTCAACGGACTGAAAAACTACATCTACCTGATTAAAAACAAATATTTTCAGGATTCCCTGCTGGTCACCTTCAAGTTCACGATCCTGTATATGATCTCCGCGAACGTTATGGGATTGCTGCTGGCGCTGGCCATCCACAGGTCTTCCTGGTTCAATAATATTGCCAGAACCGTACTGTTCCTGCCCTTTACGGTGTCCGTGACGGCCGGTTCCATTGTCTGGTCCTACGTATTTACCGATGTTTACGGCACGATCACCGGTCTCGTCAGCCCGCTGGGTATGCCCGGCCAGATCATTTACGGTATGGTCGTCATCGGCGCATGGCGCGACATGGGTTACACCATGCTGATCTACATTGCGGCACTTCAGGCCGTTCCTCAGGATTATTATGAGGCGGCGACCGTGGACGGCGCCGGAAAGCTGCGTCAGTTCTTCTCCGTGACCGTTCCCAACATTGTGCCCGCGTTTACGACGAACGTGACGCTGCTGCTGGCATGGGGCCTGCGGACCTTCGATATGCCCATGGCCGTTGCCCGCAACGCAAGAGAAGGTCAGTTCACCGCGGTTTATGTCTATGACAGCATCTTCTCCAACAACAAGGCTGGCCTTGGTCAGGCAGCCGCTGTTATCCTGACCATCATTCTGGTGGTTCTGACCCAGATCGTTACACGCTCTCTGAGAAGACTGGAGGTTGAACAGTAATGGCAAGTTCGACGGTTATTGCTTCCCCTCACAAGCGTCTTCTGGACCGGCACACCCAAAAGAAGCTGGCCGGAAACGGCCGGGTAATCATGATTCTGCTGATTATGATTATTGTGGTGCTGCCGTTCTATGTGGCGGTTCTGTACTCCTTCCGCGCGCCGGACGCAATCACGGCCAACCGCCTTGCATGGCCGGAGCATCCGACATTCCAGAATTATCTGCGGGTCATTTTTGAAAATGAAAGCTTCCTGACCGGCTACAAGAACAGCATCATCAACACTCTGCCCACGGTCGTGCTGCTGATGGTCATTACCTCCATGGCAAGCTGGGTTCTGGCGCGCCATGAGACAAGGTTCTATAACTTCATGTACGCCATCCTGACGCTGGGTCTGCTGATTCCCTTCCAGTGCTTTGAGCTGCCGCTGTACATCAACTGGTACAACGCCGGTCTCGTCAGCACGAACATTGGATTCATTATCGCCCGCGCGGGCTTACAGATATCCATCAGTCTGACGGCGGTCACCGGCTTTATCAAGACGGTGCCCCGCGACTTGGAGCAGGCGGCGATGATGGACGGCTGCAACCGGTTCCAGTGCTTCTGGAAGGTGGTCTTCCCCCTGATGACCCCCATCAACGTGACCCAGCTGGTTCTGAACACCCTGTTTATCTGGAACGACTACAGCACGTCGATCATTCTGCTTCGCAAGAAGTACTCCTTCACCCTGACGTTGGCACAGATCATTTACTTCAACGAGAATACGACCATGCTGAACGAGGCGTTTGCCTTCTTCATCATGGCCATGATCCCGATTCTGATCCTCTATCTGTGCATGCAGAAATACATTGTCAGCGGCATCACCGCTGGTGCGGTCAAGGGTTGATCCCGACAGTTTGGCACCGGCCTCAGGAAAGCCTGAGGTCGGTGTTTTCCATAACAGGAAATGTAAGGAAAGTAAAAAATACGTTGCGGATGCCGACAAATTCTGTTATAATACTACAAAAAAGGAGGGCGTGCCGTTTTGACTGCCAAAAAAAGGAAATTCTGGAACATTCCGCCGGAAGAAGAACAGACGGGACTGCTTCTGTGGTTTCAGATTTTACAGAAGCATTATCTGAAGCTGTTCGGCGCGAATGCCATAGCGGTTCTCAGTCTGCTGCCCTGCGCCTATTTTATTTATCTTCTGATACAGACTGGCGATATTGTTTTCTGGGGACTGGGGCTGACCCTTTTTGTGCTGGCGTCTCCCTGCCAGACGGGGCTGCACAGTGTCTGCGTGCGGCTGGTTCACAGAATGCCGGTGTGGGTGAAGGACGAATTCATCAATGCGTGGAAGCAGGAGTGGAAGCCCTCCATGCTCCTCGGCCTGATTCTCGGCGTGCTGTGGTCGGTGCTGGCCTACGGGGCGTATATGGTGGTCGCGGTGGACGGCGGCATGTCTGTGGGGTATCTTCTGATGATGCTGCTTGCGGCGTATTTCCTGACGGGGCTTACCCTGTTCGGCTATCAGCAGATCGCCATGCTGGAGCTGCCCTTTGGCACACAGCTGAAAAACGCGGCGCTTCTGATTTTCGCCGGGAAACTGCGCGCCTTCTTTGCCATCGCGGTGTGGGTCGGAATGCTTCTGGTTCCCGTGATCTACTACGGTCTGGCAGCGTACATATTGCTGGCGGGCTGGGTGGCCATCGGGGTCATGACGGCGAATGTCATTTTCGCGCCGGTGTTTTCCCGACTGTTTTTGACGGGAGAGCCGGAATGAAAAAGAAACTGGAACACATCTGGTACTATTACAAGTGGTATATTCTGGCCGCCGCGCTGGTGATTCTGGTCGCGGCGAATTTCATAGGAGAATTGGGGCAGCGGCGTCAGCCGGACGGCGTGGTCAGCATTGTGACCACCTCTCAGGTGCCGGAGGAAACGGTCGAGAAGATAAGGACGCTGTTTGAGACCCTTTGGGGAGACCGGAACCAGGACGGCGTTACGGACGTGGAAGTGAATGTGTACGCCTACGACGGAATGGGCTATTCCGGCGGCAGCGCGGACGACTACGCCGCCGCGGCCGTGCATCTGGCCTCGGAGATTCAGGCAGGGACTACGGATCTGTTTCTTTCGGACGCGGAAGAACTGATGCGGCAGGCAGAGCGCCTGCAATACTATGGCGCGTTCCGGGAGTATGACGCGCTGCACCGACTGGACTGCGCCGAGCTGGAAGATTTCGGTGTCTATGCCTTCCCGGAAAAGGCGGCGCTGCTGGACATGCTTCGTTAAGAAAAACCAACGGATGAGGAAGATGAGATAATGAGCTATCGTGTTTTGTTGATCGACGACAATCAGCTGGCGCTGGAATCCATGGAAAAGACCATCCCCTGGGCGGAGCATGATCTGGAGCTTGTGGGGTGCGCGTCCAATGGCGTTCAGGGCTGTCAGATGATCCGCTCCCTCCATCCGGACATCCTCATCAGCGATATCCAGATGCCGGAGATGGACGGGCTGACCATGCTGGAGCAGATGAAAAATGAACTGGCCAATTCCAGAGTCATTTTTATTACCGCCTACGACAAAATCGAGTATGCGGCCAAAGCCATCCGGCTGTCTGCCTTCGATTTTCTGATGAAGCCCGTCAAAAACGAAGACCTGATCCAGTCTCTTGACCGGGCGGTGCAGAGTATGGACCGGGAGAACAGCAAGATCGAAAAGCAGGCGAAGGAGCAGACGATCCTCCGGCGCGCCCGGTTCCTGTCCGCCCTGACCGCGGGCTCCATGGAGGACATCGCCCACGCTTTTTCCGGTTTTGTGACCGGTATTCCCCAGAATTACTTTTTCATGATCGCGGAAACGGAGAGCCATGTCACGGAGCCGATCTCCCGGATGGAGTTTATGACGTTTCCGGAAAATGTGGAGATACTCAATGTGGTACTCAATCACCAGCTGGTCATGCTCTGCGCGATGACAGGGGAGAGCGGCCACTGGCAGAGCACGGCCAGAAGCATTGCCGCGACATTGCAGGAGAATTTCCTTGGACTGACCGTGGCCGTCAGCAACCTGTACAGCCGCCCGGAGGATTTTTACGTCGCCTATCAGGAGTGCCGCTGTGCGCTGCTGCGCCATGACATCAATGGAAGAACGGCGAGGGTGGAGTTTGCCTACGACTTGGAAGGCGACGCGCTGAAGCATACCCGGATCGAGGAGCTGGATCAGGTCTGCGAGAAGATCGCCCAGCACATTACCGACATCGACCCGGAACGGCTGTGGAGCATGATCCTGAAAAAGAGCGGCGGAAATATCCGCATTATCCGAACCACATTGTGGCTGCTGTGTACCAAGGTGATCCGCAGCAAGCTGGAACAGCATCAGTGGACGGAAGAAGCGGACATGATCGTCTACGACATCACCAAGATCACCCGGGAGCAGGAGGCCAGAGACTGGCTTCTCCGGTTTCTGGAGGAAGCCAACAGAAATACGTCGGGTCAGAACCACCGCTCCAATCTGGTTCGCAACGTGCTGGAATATATCCGCGGACACATCACCGACGGACTGGTGCTGGAAGAGGTGGCAAAGAAGTTTTATGTGTCGCCCAACTATCTTTCCAGCATCATTCACAAGGAGACCGGCAAGACCTACCGTCAGCATGTGATCGAGGCGAAAATGACCGTCGCCAAGCAGATGCTGAACGATACCCGTATGCGGGTGGAGGATGTGGCCTACGCCGTGGGATATGAAAATTACATCAGCTTCTACAACGTTTTCAAACGAATCGAGCATATGAGTCCGTCGGAGTATCGTTTTCAGAAATGGAACGGAGAACAGTTATGATTCAGGCGTGGAAGGATCTGCGTTTTTCTGCCAAGCTGACCCTGATTTTCTTTCTGGTGCTGTCGCTGACCATCGGCGTGATCACGATTCGGCAGAGCTATTCCTCCTTCCGCCTTCTGGAAGAAAAAAGTCTGGAGGATATGGAAAATCTGGCAGAGCAGGTAATTTTGAACTTTACCCAGACCCTTGAGGATATAGAGAACAGCTGCTATGTCGCCATGATCTCCCGTGAGGTGCCGAAAAATATGAGCGGCAGCGCGACCTATGCCGTTCAGAAATATACTCTCGCGACCATGATCAGCAGCGCGACCTCCTATGATTACATCATGGCGCGGAATTCTCAGAGGCAGCTGATCAGTACGGACTTTCGCAATGATACGCCCACTGAGCAGCGCAGTCAGATCGAGGCGGACTGCCGCACCATTCTGGAAGAACATCAGGAAAATACGTTGGGTTCCTGTCAATGGATTCGCATGGACAGCGGCCATGTGTATTTGCTGCGGGATGTTTACGACACCCAGCCCCTGCGGCATATGGGTGTTATTGTGCTGCACATTCGCCAGCCATTTTTCGCGGCGAGCAGCGCTTCGGAGAATACCGGCTTCCTGTTTCTGGATAAGAACGGGGATTTCCTGACCTATACCGGCACGGAGCTGCCGGAGGGAATGACGGATGAAGTGATAGCGGATGCGCAGGCCGGGGCCCTTTCCAGCAAGAATAACTGGTCGGGCGGCGAGTATTTTGCGGTGTCAGTGGCGGGCAGCCAGTGGTCGGTCATTGTGATCTGCTCTACCCGATCCTATCGAACCGGCTGCCGCCAGATCATGCAGAACGGCATCGCACTGGGCGCGCTGGGACTTCTGGCGGGCATGGCTCTGGTGTATATCCTGACAAGATCCGTGCTGAAGAAGCTGGGCGAGATCAAGGAATCCATGAAGGAGGTTGCCAACGGCAATTTTGATTCCCGCATTGAGGTGACGGATGCCGACGATATCAGTCAGCTGGCCCTTGCCTTCAACGACATGAGCCAGAGAATCTCAGAGCTGATGGCGGAGCTGGTGGAAAAGGAGCGGATGCGGAGCAACGCGGAATTGCAGGTTCTGGAATACAAATACCGCGCGCTGGAAACCCAGATCAGACCCCACTTTATTTACAACGCGCTGGAAGTGATCAGCTCCATGGCGAAAATCAAGGGAGAAACGGAAATGATCGACATTGTTCAGACGATCAGCCGGTATTTCCGCAACATCACCCAAAGTACCACCGACCAGTTTATTACAGTCCAGCAGGAATTCGACCGGTTGCAGGACTATACCCGCATTTATCAGTTCATGCACGGCGACCATCTGAAAACCGTTTTCTCCGCCCGGGAGACGGCGCGCAATGCCATGATCCCCACCATGATTTTACAGCCGGTGGTGGAGAATTCCCTGAAATACGGTCTGCGGTCTCAGGAGGAGGACTCTGAGATCCGGGTACACGCCTACACGCAGGACGGAAAGCTGCTCATTACCATCCGGGACAACGGAAAAGGGTTGACCCAGGAGCAGATGGAAAAGCTGGAGAAGGGCGAGACTGCGGAAAGCAGCAGCTCCGGCATCGGCATGGCGAACGTCCGCCAGCGCCTGAAGCTGATCTACGGGGACAAGAGCAGCATCTCCTTCCGGAACCGCACCGCCGGCGGCGTGAAGGTCACGATTGAAATCCCCTTCACCTACTCCGAGCCGGACAGTCTGTGGGAGCTGGAGCAGATGGACGACTGGAGCGACTTGGATGAGTTGTGGTGATAGAGCTACATATATACCAAATCAGATGCTTTCCGGAAAAAGCGTAAGTTTGGTGAATGGTGTAAAAAAGCTTTGGTAGTATAATATAATAACAGGCGTGAAAAAATAAACTTTTTCGTATATTATGGAGGTTTCGCCATGCTAAACTATCATGTCAAGATCGGCCTGGTTCCCATTCGCAGAGACGTTACACCCCGCCCCGGTATCTTTAACTGGGAAAAGGCGGAGGAGCGCTGCGCCGCGGCGGTAGCCTATATCGAGGAGCATTTCACCTCCGAGAACGTTTCCTTCGTGGATCTGAAGGGAATCAACGCCGTGGATGTTCTCTACAGCGACAAGGACGTGGACGCCGTTATCGACCGCTTCCGGGCGGAGAAGGTGGACGCGGTATTCCTGATCAACGGCAACTTCGGCAACGAGGAAGTGGCCGGCGCGGTGGCCAAGGCCATCGGCAAGCCCGTGCTGCTGTGGGGTCCCCAGGACACCGTGTTTGAACCGGACGGCACCCGGTATACCGATTCCCAGTGCGGCCTGTTCGGCATGAGCCGTCAGCTGCAAAGAATGAACGTTCCCTTTACTTATATCGAAAACTGCCGCATTGAAGACCCGATTTTCACCGAGGGCTTCCTGCGGTTCGTGGGCGTGGCCTGCGCGGTGAAGAACTTCAAGGGGATGCGGGTTGCCCAGGTGGGTATGCGTCCCAAGCCCTTCTGCTCCGTGATCTTCAACGAGAGCGACCTGATGGACAAGTTTGACATCCACGTCATTCCCGTGAACCTGGCTGTGATTCAGGACAAGTACAGAAGGATTCTGGAAACCCGGAAGGACGAGCTGGCTGAAGGTGTTGCTAAGCTGCGCCAGATGTACGAGATCGACGATCTGTCCGAGCCGGTGCTGGACAAGGTCTATGCCTTCGTGCTGCTGTATGAGGAAATTTTTGAAGAGTACAATGTGGCCGCCGTTTCCGCGGAGTGCTGGACGGCCATGCAGCTGATGGTGGGCGCGATGCCCTGCGCGGCCTATCCCCTGCTCGCGGACATGGGCTATATCATCGGCTGCGAGAGCGACATGCACGCGACGTTGACCCAGGTGGTGCTGAAGTGCCTGACTCTGGGACAGAAGAAGCCCTTCCTGGGCGAGTTCACCACCCGTCACCCCACGGAGCGGAACGTAGAGCTGCTGTGGCACTGCGGCCCCTTCGCCTATTCCCTGAAAAAGCAGGG
>ERZ826242.2928-NODE-2928-length-13448-cov-4.835735_pt1 | contig 13448 bp, 12 predicted proteins | sample MGYA00519871_ERZ826242 | MGnify/ENA primary metagenome ERZ826242 (study PRJEB31778, sample SAMEA3449226) | human gut metagenome | biome: human gut; feature: human-associated habitat; material: faeces | place: United Kingdom | collected 2010/2012 ...
AAGTGCCAGCAGATAAAAATCTATTTTTTTTAGCGTTGACCATATAAAGCTTAAAAACGAACGCATAAGTACCTCACAACAATATTATCAACTACTTATATTATTATATAAAAAAAATTTTGGAATCACAAGAAAAACATTTAAAATTATTAAGTTATGTGGTATAATCTAAAATATTAATGGTTTATAAGGAGGCTTGGGCTTGAAAAGTGATATAGAAATAGCAAAAGCATGTAAAATGCTGCCTATAGGTCAAATTGCTCAAAAACTGGGTCTTGATATCGATGAGATTGAAACGTACGCGGGTTATAAGGCCAAAATTAATGATAATGCATTTAAAAGGTTAAAAGACAAGCCAGGCGGCAAGCTTATACTTGTAACAGCTATTAATCCTACTCCCGCGGGTGAGGGCAAAACCACAACAACTGTCGGTTTGGGACAAGCTATGGCAAAACTTAAAAAAAACGCTGTGATATGCCTTAGGGAACCGTCTTTAGGTCCTGTATTCGGCATTAAGGGCGGCGCCGCTGGCGGCGGCTATTCCCAGGTCGTGCCTATGGAAGACATAAACCTGCATTTTACTGGAGACATGCATGCAATCACTGCTGCCAATAATTTGATTTGTGCTATTATAGATAACCATATTCATCAGGGCAACCAGCTTCGGCTGGACACCAGCCGGATTGTGTTTAAGCGCTGTATGGATATGAATGACAGGGCACTGCGCCAGGTTGTAGTTGGCCTTGGCCCTAAAGCTAATGGGGTGGTAAGGGAAGATAGCTTTTGTATAACAGTCGCCTCAGAAATTATGGCTATTTTGTGCCTATGTGAGGATATGGAAGACCTAAAGCGCAGGATTTCAAATATTTTAATTGGCTATGATTTGGACGGGGGCCCTGTTTACTGCAAACAGCTCAATATCACCGGCGCGGTTTGCGCGCTGCTAAAGGATGCTATAAAACCAAATTTAGTCCAAACGCTGGAAAATACGCCCTGTATTATGCATGGCGGGCCGTTTGCGAATATTGCACACGGCTGCAATTCGGTGCGTGCCACAAAGCTCGCTTTAAAACTTGCTGACTATTGTATTACCGAAGCGGGGTTTGGGGCAGACCTAGGCGCAGAAAAGTTTTTTGATATTAAGTGTAAAATTGCAGGACTTAAGCCGGACGCGGTTGTGGTGGTCGCCACTATACGCGCGCTTAAGTATAACGGCGGCGTGCCGGTTTCTGAGCTGAAGGCTGAGAATATTGACGCTTTGGTCCGCGGCAGCCAAAACCTTGTCGCACATGTGGAAAATATGAAAAAGTACAACCTGCCGGTAGTGGTGGCGCTTAACAGCTTTGACACCGATACAGTGGCGGAGACGGATACTATAAGGCGAATCTGCACTGATTTAGGTGTTGATTTTGCGGTGTCAAACGTTTTTGCACAAGGTGGTACGGGCGGAGTTGAGCTTGCTGAACTTGTATGCAAGGCTGCGGATAGTGGCAAGGCTGATTTCAAGCCGTTGTATGATTATAACCAAAAGGTTGAAGATAAGATAGAGGCAATTGTAACAAAAATATATGGCGGTGCCGCGGTCGAGTATTCAACCCGCGCTAAAAAAGCACTGTCTGACATTTATAGCTATGGTTTTGACAAGCTGCCTGTATGTATGGCAAAAACCCAGTACTCACTCTCGGATGACCCTAAAGCGCTTGGCAGGCCAAAGGACTTTAAAGTTTCGATTGCCGATATAAGGGTCAGCGCCGGCGCGGGATTTTTAGTTGTCCTGACTGGGGATATAATGACAATGCCAGGGCTGCCAAAGTATCCAGCGGCAGAAAAAATTGATATTGACAATCAGCTTAACATAAGTGGGTTGTTTTAATATGGAGTTTATATGTACAAGCCTTGAAATGACGCAGTCGGCAGCAAAAAAGGTGGCCAGATATTTGACAGGGCCTAGAGTAGTCGCTTTTACAGGTGCAATGGGAGCGGGTAAAACCACTTTTATAAGCTTTTTGTGTAAAGAGCTGGGATATGACGGGCGGGTTACCAGCCCAACCTTTGCGCTGATGAACGAGTATCTGGGCAATTTACCTATTTACCATTATGATATGTATCGCATAAGCGGGTATGACGACCTTTATGGCATAGGATTTTTTGATTTTATTGATAGCGGCCTTTCGCTTATAGAATGGAGCGAGAATATTAAGGGCTTGCTGCCGGACGACACGGTTTATATAGATATAAAACTAAAGGGTGAAACACGTATTATCACAGTTTCGGAGAATATAAAATGTTAATGTTATCGTTGGACAGCTCTGCAAAAAGTGCTGCAGTGGGTGTGACAAATGGAGAAAAAGTCCTTGCATCAGGATTTGAAAATTCCGGGTTTACACATAGCCAGACATTGCTAAAGCTGGTGGACAGCACTTTGAAAAAGGCAGACAAGGACATTGATGAAATTGAAGCGTTTGCGCTTACTGTAGGCCCTGGCTCATTTACAGGGCTTAGAATTGGATGTGCGCTGGTTATGGGCCTTGCGGGAAATAGAATGTGCTATCCAGTATCTACTCTTAAGGCGCTGGCTTATAATCTGCAAAATAAAGAAGGTAATGTGGTATGCGCGCTAAATGCTAGATGTAACCAGGTATATATGGCGGCATTTTCAATACATGACCGAGTTTTAATCCGTATTATTGATGACTGTGCGATATCTATTGACCAGGCAGTAATTAAGGCCAAAGAAATTTTAAGTGATAATAAACCTTTGCATGTTATAGGCGATGGTGCGTTTTTACTGGATGAACTAAAAGACCTGGGCGCAATTTTTTTTAATGACAACACAAATTTTATCCAAGCTTACAGTGTTGCTATGGCGGCAAGGGATGAAAGCCCTGTGCCAGCTAAGGATATAAAGCTTTGCTATCTAAGGCTCAGCCAGGCAGAGCGCGAAAGATTAAATAAAATGGAGGAAATGAAAAAATGATTGCATTAGGTTGTGACAGTTCGGGTATGGAATTTATAAAAAGATTTTGTCTATACCTTGACAATGTGGGTATTGAGTTTAAAATATTTACTCAGGGCAGCAAAAAAGGTGAGGATTATAATGACGCGGCGCTTGCAGTAGCAAACAGTGTCGCATCAAAAGAATGCGAATTGGGTGTACTTGTCTGCGGAACAGGTATCGGTATGAGCATAATGGCCAATAAGGTTAAAGGCATTCGTGCCGCTGTTTGTAACGACACTTTTTCGGCAGAGATGACCCGCCGGCATAACGATGCCAATATACTATGCCTTGGCGCACGTGTGCTTGGTGAAGAGCTTGCACTTAAAATCCTTATTGAGTTTTTAAAGCATGATTTTGATGACAGAACAAATCCAGAAGGCAGGCATTATCGCAGAGTGCATAAGATACTTAAGCAAGAGGAAAACTTTTGACAGAATATATATTAAATGATATAATACTCATAATATGCTATAAGGCTGGTTGTTAAGTGACTATTAAAAGAAATACAACTAAAATTATATATTCAATGCTGGTAATAGTTTTTGCAGTCATATCCGCACTTGTGTTTAATCTTTTTTTGTCAAGCGGGCTTGTAAAGTATGCCGCAATACTGCCGCTGATTGCAATATTGATTTTAGCTCCGGCAGCTGCGTATACTCTTTGCGGGCTGGTAACAACCCCGCTTTTTATTGTTGTTATGCTGCTATCTTTTGGCGGCATTTTTGCAGTGCTTAGACAGGCCGGTATGTCGGTATTACTATTTGCAATTCTTTTCTCTGGCCCTTTTATATTTTCTTTTGTTCCTAAGAGGTATCAAAACCTGCGCAACTCTCTTGGTTTTGTTATGCCTGGTTCAATTGTACTAACCGGGCTTGGGGTATGCACATTTGGTTATTTTTCAATCGGTTCATTTTCACCGGTTGTGCTTTTTGATAATTTTGTGCAGAGGGCAGAGGCTGCGTTATTGGAACTTAAGAATTTTTACAACTCACAGTCAGAGGTTTTGGGGCAGGAGCTTACCGAAAATGTCAATAATTATATAGAGCAGTTGACAGCACAGCTTAGCTATGTAACAATAACAATGATTATATTTGCAGTTTGCTTTCTCATGCTTCAATGCTTTGCCGCACTGCGTATATCCAGATACTTGTTAAAGAAAAGCGGCATTAAGTATGGGGTTTGGAGCGTAAAGTCAATCCTGCCGACGCGTGGGGTGGGATATGCATATATCGCTTTATTTATAATTGCCCTGCTTCCAATCCTTACAAACTATTATATAGGGATGTACAGCGCGCTTATAATTTTCGGCTGGATTTTTATTATTACAGCGCTTTATAGTTTTGACAGGTTCCTTTTGCAACGGCATGTAAATGTGGCATTAAGGCGCCTTGTACAGGTGGTTCTTTCGGCTTTTTCACTTGCGACAATGAGCCTTTCAATTTTTACGCCGTATGGAATATTGCTTATGGTAGGGCTTTTTATCTGTACAGTTTTAAGGGGTAAAGGAATACAACCCAACACCCAAAAATAAATTAATGAAAAGGAGGCGTGATAATGAACAAAAATTTATTTGCGGGTATAACCAGCTTTGAACTCACATTTTATTGTGTTACTATAGTTTTTTCACTCTTTACATTCTTTTTTAATGTTCCGCTTGCCATCGCAGAGATTGTTGTAATTGCAGCGTATATAATAACACAGATGCTAACGCTTAAACGCCGTAATGAGCAGCTTTACAGCTACCTGCAAAGCATCACGCTTTACCTTGACGAAGCCTCACGCGAGAGCCTTACAAGGTTCCCTATGCCGGTAACACTGTTAAGCGCGAAAGGTGATATTATCTGGTATAATGACCTTTTCCACGATATACTTGTAGAAAATAAAATGGCAGAGGTTTTTGGCAAGAATTTTGATGTGATTGCCACGGGTATAAATATCAATGCTAAAAATGATGAAAGTGTTTTCCGCAAGCATGATATCACTTTTCTAGGCCGTAATTACAGCTTATATCTTATGCGGCAGGATGAAAGCAACAACAAAGAAATATTTTATTCTGTTTATTGGATAGACCAGACCCAAAATGTTGCAGAACTGCAAAAATTACGTGGGCAGCGGTTGTGCATTGCTTATATATTAATAGACAGTTATGACGAATTGCCTTCCAAAATAACAGAGCTGCAAAAAGCGACCTTTATTACAAGAGTTGATGTGAAAATACGCAGCTTTGCAAAGTCGATTCACGGTGTGCTGCAAAAAATTGAAACTGATAAATATTTAATTATTTTTGAACAGAAATACCTTGAGGTTTTAGAAAAAAACAAGTTTAAAATTTTAGATGAGTCTAAGGAAATAGTTGTTGACGGGTATAGTGCAACACTGTCAATTGGCTTAGGCTTTGGAACAGGGAGCCCTACTAAGGCGGATGCAAGCGCAAGGGCTGCGCTGGACATGGCGCTTTCCAGGGGCGGCGACCAGGCAGTACTGACAAACGGTGACAAGTATAAATTTTATGGCGGCAACAGTGACGGAGCTGAGCGTAATAAGCGTGTAAAGGTACGTATTATTGCTGAGGCTTTTTCAAACCAAGTTATGAACAGTGATAATGTTATAATAATGGGCCATAAGTATGCTGACCTGGACTGTGCTGGTGCTGCTATAGGTGTTGCAAGGTGCGTTGCCGCTTTAGGCGGGACACCGTACATTATTTACAATAGTAAAGAAAATTTGGCTAAAAGCGTTTTTGAAATGTTTTTAAATAAGCCAGGGTATGAAGACTGGTTTGTAGAGCCGGCGCATATAGGCAGGTTTATAACTGAAAGCTCACTTTTGGTTGTGGTAGATACACATAACAAAGAATATGTCGAGAGTGAAAAGACACTTAGTATGGTTAAAAACGTTATGTTTATTGACCATCACCGCAAAGTGGTTCAAAATGCTATTGACAATGCAATCATATCATTTCATGAGCCAAATTCATCTTCTACCTGTGAAATGGTAAGTGAGATTTGTGAAAGCATAAAAAAATGCAAAATCACAAAGCAGGAAGCTAATGCCCTGATGGCGGGCATATTTTTAGATACCAAGACATTTTCTGAGCGTACAGGGGTGCGCACATTTGAAGCGGCGGCGTTTTTAAAGCGTCAGGGCGCAGATACAAGCGAAGTAAAACAGTTCTTTAAAAATGACCTTGAAAGCTATAAAAAGCAGCTTGATATAATGGGCGATGCTACTATTATCGGGGATGACACTGCCATTTCAATATGGCGTGGTGAGCCTTTTACTGGCATCAAGGTAATCGCTGCAAAAGCAGCGGATGAGCTTTTAAACATTAACCATATTAATTATTCGTATGTTATTTATCCGGAAGACGGCCTGGTTCATATTTCAGCACGCAGTGCCCAGAAAGGGAATGTGCAGAGAATTATGGAACAGCTGGGCGGAGGAGGCCATCGCAGTGCTGCTGGTGCTCAGATTAAAGACGCTACCGTCCAGGAGGTATATGATCAGTTAGTTAAGATTATTAAAGAACAGGAGGAACAAGCTAAATGAAAGTAATTTTACTTACAGATATAAAGGGAAAGGGTAAAAAAGGCGATGAAATAAATGTGGCGGACGGTTATGGCAGAAACTATTTGATTGCAAAGGGCCTTGCCACACTGCCTAATGCCCAGCTTTCAAATGACTTTGCTGGCAAAGCCAGCGCAGAGCAGTTTAAAATTCAAACTGATATCGAAAATGCAAAGGAGCAGGCAAAAAAGCTGGAGGGTAAGATATTTGAGCTGTCTGTAAAGGGCGGAGAGAGCGGAAAATTATTCGGCAGTGTTACATCAAAAGATATTGCTGAACTTTTAGCCCAAAAAACCGGTATGGATATTGACAAAAAGAAGCTGGAAATTGACACAATAAAGTCATTTGGCAGCTATAGCTGTACTGCCAGATTATATAAAGGTGTAACAGCATCTTTTACAATCAAGGTATCTAAAAAGGAGAACTAAGATGGAGTTTTCCGAGCTAAAAAAAATGCCGCACAGTGTTGAAGCTGAGCAGTGTGTAATTGGTTCTATATTAATTGACCCGGAGTGTATCAGTGCAATTGCCGATAAGCTGCGCCCGGATTATTTTTATGTTGATAAATACTCAAAAATATATGAACTGATGCTGGACATGTTTCTGGACAATCAAAACATTGATTTTGTTACAGTACTGGAGCAGGTTAAAGCAAGGGGCATCTATGATGAAACAGAGGGTAAAAAGCTGCTGTTTGAAATGACTCAGCTTGTACCCAGCACAAAGAATATATTAGAGTATGCCAATATTATACTTGAAAAGGCTAACCTGCGCCGGCTTATAGAAGCTTGTGACGACATCACGGAGGCGTGCTATTTACAAAACGAGTCCACTGTAGATATTCTGGATATGGCTGAGCAGCGAATTTATGAAATCATGCAGAGCAGGACAAACACTTCGCTTGTACATATAAAAAGTGCGGTTTTGGAAAGCTATGACAAGCTTCATAAACTGAGCAAGGACAAGAATGCGTTTTTAGGCATCCAGACAAAGTTTAAGGAAATTGACCATATGCTTTCAGGGCTGGGCAAAAGCGATTTAATTTTAATTGCGGCGCGCCCCGGCATAGGTAAAACTTCTTTTGCTTTAAATATAGCACAAAATATAGGCCTGGATAAGCCTAAAAAATCAATTGCGGTTTTCTCGCTCGAAATGTCAAACGACCAGCTGGCAAACCGTATGCTTTCAGCCCAGAGCGGGGTTGATAATATGAAATTTAGAACAGGTGAGCTCAGTGAGGATGAATGGATAAAGGTTGCAAGGGCCGCCACGGTTTTGTCCGATACTGAAATATATTTTGACGATACTGCAGGCGTTACAGTGGCGCAGATGAAGGCAAAGCTGCGCCGGCTTAAAAAGCTTGACCTAATTATTATAGATTATTTGCAGCTTATGTCAGGCGGGGCACGCCATGAAAACAGGGTGCAGGAAGTCTCGGCAATTTCGCGCTCACTTAAAATAATGGCCAAGGAATTTAATGTCCCGGTTATAACCCTTTCTCAGCTCTCGCGCGAGACCGAAAAGCGGCGCGGCCAGCCGATTCTTTCAGACCTTAGGGAATCAGGCGCAATTGAGCAGGACGCTGATGTAGTTATGTTTTTATGGCGGCCGGACGAATATGATGAAAACGAGCCTTCTGACGAGGTGGAGTGCATTGTTGCAAAAAACAGGCATGGGCCAACGGGTAAAGTAAAACTTGGTTGGTCAGCAAGCACAACGCGCTTTGCCAATATAAAAAAGTAGGTACTAAGATATGTCAGACCTTATAAAAAGGGTTAAAGAAGAAATTGATAGCCGCGGGCTTTTTGAGGGAGCCTCTAAAGTGATTTGCGCATTGTCTGGCGGTGCCGATTCTGTCTGCTTATTTGATATTTTATATAAGCTTAAAGATGTTTACGAATACAGGCTTGAATGCGTGCATGTAAATCACTCATTGCGCGGGGCAGAGTCTGATAATGACGCTGAATTTGTAAAACAGCTGTGTGATAGGTACGGGGTTTATCTGCATTATAAGAAAATAGACGTAAAAGCTTTAGCAAAAAAAAACAGTATTGAGGATGCGGCACGTAATGCGCGGTATGGCTTTTTCAGCACTCTGATAGATGACTCGACAGTGATTGCCACTGCGCATACGCTAAACGATAATGTTGAGACCTTTTTTATTAATCTTTGCCGTGGTAGCGGCCTGCGCGGGCTTTGTTCAATTCCAGTATCGCGGCCGGGCTATGTCAGGCCACTGCTTAATGTAAGCCGGCAGGATATACTGTGTTATTTGGAGCAAAACCAGCTCAGTTTTATTAATGACAGCAGTAACGAAGATATAAAATATTTACGTAATTTTATACGCCACAAAATATTGCCTGAGTTTGAAAGCAGAAGTGATATTGACATATATAAAAGTGTTGCAAAGGCGATTGATAATATAAATACTGAATACGCCAGCTTGGCTTGCGCTGCCCAAATTGCTGATGATTCCAGCACAAAAAGCCTTAAATCACTTAGTGATGGAATTTTGTTCAGGGTTGTTTCAAATAAGCTTGAGCGGGAGCAGGGTGTGCATTTAGACAAAAATCATTTTAACAGTATTAAACAAATGATTGCATCTGTCGATAATAAGAAAATACAAATAAAAGGCAATCTATACGCTTATGTTCGTTATGGCCAATTTGGCTTTGAACGGCTTGACAAAAGGGATAACAGCGTTATAAAGCTAAGCGAGGGCGAAAACTTTGCGTTTGGAAAAACAATCAGTATATTAACAAAAAATCAAGGGGAAATTAACACTCATTTCACATCTTGCTTAATAGATTGTGATAAAATAAACTCGAATTTATTTGTAAGGCATCGAAAAGATGGAGATAAGTTTAACAGTTGTAAAAGAAATAGCACAAATCGCTTGAAAAAACTGCTTATCAATGATAAAATTGCTGTTGCTTTAAGAGACCAATTGATTGTTATCTGTGATGAAAACGATAGTGTTGTATATGTTGAAGGCTATGGGGTTGACCGGCGTTTTAAAATAGATGAGCACACAAAAAAAGCATATATGATTGATATAAAACGCCGTTTGGGGGAATAAGTATGTTAGAAGACATTAAAGAGGTGCTTGTCAGCGAAGAGCAGTTAAAGCTGAGAATTAGTGAGCTGGGTGCTAAGATAAGCGAAGACTATAAGAATAAGAATCTGCTATTAATTTCAGTACTTAAAGGTGCTGTAATTGTTATGGCAGATTTAATGCGGCAAATTACAATCCCCATGCGCATTGATTTTATGGCTGCATCCAGTTATGGCAATGACTCTAAAAGCAGTGGCCGGATAAAAATTTTAAAAGACCTTGATATTGATATAACAGGCTATGATCTTTTAATTGTAGAAGATATCCTGGACAGCGGCAAAACGCTTGCCAGTTTAATAGAAATCCTTCGTTCACGCAATCCGCGTTCAATAAAAGTATTTGCCTTGCTCTCAAAGCCTGAGAGGAGGCAGGTGAAAATTGATGTTGAGTATGAAGGGTTTGTTATTCCCGATGAGTTCGCTGTAGGCTATGGTCTTGATTATGCAGAGAGATATCGTAACCTGCCGTTTATCGGGGCGCTTAAAGAAGAAATATACACAAACAAGTAAGGGAGTGAAACCAACTTGAAAAAAAGAAACTTAAGCGGCATCTTGTACTTCCTTTTGCTAGTCGTTCTAGTAGTAACCTTTTTTTCTATATTCGGCCGTGGGCAAGAACCGGCCAAGGTAACATACAGTCAGCTAATAAATCTGTTTCAAGAGGAGCAAGTGACTAAATTTGAAGTCGTAGGCTACAAGATATCATGTGAACTTAAGGATCAGAGTATTGTAACGCATGAAATTTTCAGCCTTGAGCTTTTCAAAGAGAACATAATGCCGCTTGTTTTAGAGCAGCAGGAAAAAGGCATTATAACTGATTATGACTTTAAAGAAGGGTTTACCATCCCATGGTGGGTATCATTTTTGCCGTATTTGCTATTAATAGCATTGTTTATTGCGGTCTGGTATTTTACTTCCAGGCAGATGAACGGCAAAGCCCCCAGTTTTGCCAAAGCCCGCGTCAAAATGGGTCAGGATGAGAAAGAGAAAAAAACATTTGACGATGTTGCGGGTGCTGATGAGGAAAAAGAAGAGCTTACTGAGCTTGTTGAATTTCTTAAAGCTCCGCGCAGGTTCCTTGAAATTGGTGCAAGAATACCAAAGGGTGTGCTTTTAATTGGCCCTCCAGGCACGGGAAAAACTTTGCTTGCAAAGGCTGTGGCCGGTGAAGCTGGAGTTCCGTTTTATTCAATCTCCGGCTCTGACTTTGTAGAGTTGTACGTTGGCGTTGGTGCCTCACGCGTGCGTGACTTGTTTGAGCAGGCAAAGAAAAACAGCCCTTGTATAATATTTATTGATGAGATTGACGCTGTAGGCCGCCGCCGTGGTGCTGGTATCGGCGGTGGGCATGACGAGCGTGAGCAGACATTAAACCAGCTGCTGGTTGAGATGGACGGCTTTGGCCGCAACGCCGGTATAATAGTTATTGCAGCAACTAACCGTGCAGATATTCTTGACCCTGCGCTGCTGCGCCCTGGCAGGTTTGACAGAGAAGTTTATGTAGGCAAGCCAGATCAGCACGGCAGAGAGGAAATTCTAAAGGTCCATGCCCGCGGCAAAAAGTTTGAAGATGGAGTCAGCTTTAAAAATATTGCTAAAAGCACAGTAGGATTTACAGGAGCTGACCTTGAGAACTTATTAAATGAGGCGGCATTGCTTGCGGCACGCCAGAACAGACAAAAAATATCTGAGCAGAATATTCAGGACGCGGTTATGAAAGTCATCGCAGGCCCTGAAAAGAAATCCCGCAAAGTAGTGGAAAAGGAGCGCAAGCTTACAGCCTACCATGAGACTGGGCATGCGGTGGTTGCGAAGTTTTTGGAAACTGCTGACCCTGTACATGAGATTTCTATTATTCCGCGTGGATTTGCGGGCGGATATACCATGCACCTACCAGCTGAGGACCTTTCTTACTCCACTAAAAATGTTATGTTTGAGGAGATTGTATCGCTGTTAGGCGGCCGTGTCTGTGAAATGTTGACGCTGGATGATATATCTACAGGCGCCTCCAACGATATTGAACGTGCCACTTCAATAGCCAAGAGCATGGTAACTAAATTTGGTATGAGTGAAAAAATTGGCCCAATACTTTATGGTAGCGACACTAACGAAGTGTTTTTAGGGCATGACCTTACTACTCAGCGTGATTATTCTGAGCATACTGCATCACTTATAGACTCTGAAATTAAAAGTATTATTGACAGAGCTTATGAGCGCGCTAAGGAAATCCTTACAGAGCATATGGCCGAGGTCGTTAAAGTTGCAGAACTTTTGCTGGAAAAAGAGAAAATTACCGGTCAGGAATTTAATGCAATATTTGAATCTGAACAGCAGGATGAAGCAAGTGATTTAAATTTAGAAAATCCGAATAATGAGGAAAATAGCGCTGATAAAGACCAACACTCAGATGAATCTGAATCAGTAAACTCAGACAGTGCTTCAGATGATAAAACCAAAGCTGATTAATAAAGGCCGCGGCTTGCCGCGGCCTTTATTGCTTTTTTGTCTAAAATTGTTGATAAAGTAACTTTATTATGATAAAATGCATATTATAATTCTTGTTTAGAGGTGCTGTGGGTGAAGAAAAAAAAGAATTCTAACACTAAAAAGAAAAGAATGATATCTATTATAGCTGCTGCCACTACATTGGTAGTAGTCGCGGTTGTAGCTGTGGTTGCATGGAAAATTAATGATTTTTTATCAGAGCCACTTTCTAATATGGATGTATCTGAAAACATTAATGAGGTGATAGATGAGCCTATAACAGGGCAGTTTAACGTTTTGCTTTTAGGTTGTGACAAAAGTGAAGAGCGAACTGATACTATAATGCTTATTAATGTTGATAAAACCAATAAAAGTATCAGGATGATTTCTATTCCGCGCGACACAAAAGTGCGCTTTAATAATTATAATGATAAGATTAACGCAAGCGTTCCGTTGGGCGGCATTGAACTCATGATTAAAAATGTAAAGGCTTTAACGGGCGCTCCAATACACTATTATGTTATGGTCTCTCCAGGTGCGCTTGCGCAGGTGGTGGATGCACTTGGAGGAGTGGAATATAATGTTGAAAGGGATATGAAGTATAGCGACCCGTATCAGGACCTTTATATAGACCTTAAGGCAGGGCCTCAAATTCTTAATGGTGACCAAGCTGAGCAATACTGCCGTTACCGCAGTTATGTAATGGGTGACCTTACCCGCACCGAACATCAGCAAAAGTTTTTAAAAGCACTCATTGAACAAAAATTAAAGCTGGAATATATAGATAGAATACCAGATGTATTTAATGCTGTAAAAGCAAATATACAGACAAATGTAACTTTAAGAACAGTGCTGGGTAATTTGAGGGTGCTTGAAATGTTAAGTGAAGGCGTCGAAATTGAACTGATTGAGGTGCCTGGTGAATTTAATGATATGGAAAAAGAGCATATTTCTTATTATTTAATAGAAGGAAAAGCTAAGGATGAGTTACTTAGTATATGCGAGGAAAAATTCATGGGCAGCGGTGAGTCAATTGTTGGAGATTCCGCACTAGACTCTGACAGTTCAACTACCGACACTGTCAGTGATAAAATATCAAACGACGAAAAGCGTTGGCAGCTAAGCTTTAAATAAATTTAAGAAATTACAATTATAAAATCAGCTAATTATGTCAATGCTTGATATATAGAATACCATTTACCCGCACACTAAAAAAATAATAAAAAAAGATAAAAAAAGTGTTGACAAGGGAGGTAGGTAGATGGTATTATATAGAGGCGCCTTT
>ERZ826242.2941-NODE-2941-length-13382-cov-2.603287_pt1 | contig 13382 bp, 12 predicted proteins | sample MGYA00519871_ERZ826242 | MGnify/ENA primary metagenome ERZ826242 (study PRJEB31778, sample SAMEA3449226) | human gut metagenome | biome: human gut; feature: human-associated habitat; material: faeces | place: United Kingdom | collected 2010/2012 ...
GAGCCGGTGAAGCCCTTCCGCAGTTATTACGACAAGGATGGTGATGCCCGGTGAGCGACCGCCGCGACCAGCAACTCCATTTCCGGGTCAGCAAGCCGGAATTGGAGCGGATTCGGAACAAAATGGAAGCCAGCGGCATCCTGAGCATTGGCTCCTATCTGCGCAAGATGGCACTGGACGGGTATTGTCTGCATCTGGATCTGCCGCAGCTGCGCCGGATGGCGTATCTTTTGCAGATGTGTAGCAACAATCTGAACCAGTACGCCAAAGTAGCCAATGAAAACGGTCAGATTTATACTGCCGATCTGGAGGATTTGCGCGCCCGGTTGGATGAACTGATCAGCGTCAGCAAGCAAATTCTTGCAAAGCTGACCGAGCTGTAACACTGCCCGCAGTCAAACACTGCGGGTTACATAAATTTTATTAGCATAAGGATTACCACTCATCTTCGTCCTCGTCATCCTTATTGAGCAGTAAATCTTCAAATTCATCGGCATCATCCGACGCAAGCCGTTCCGGGTGGAAGCGCATATCAAGCTGCTCCTGCGCAAGCTTCCGAATCTCAGGCCGCTTGTCATGGGCTTTGTTGTTCAGCCATTTTATTTGTTCTTTGGAAAGTCTCCATGGCAAAGAAAGCAGCTTGTTTTCGATCATCTGCGCAGAGCGTACATCTGGCGGCAGAGCAGCGCACTTTTTACAGATGTGCGCTGTATGACCTTTGCCCGAAAACTTTTCATTTGCTTTGTACTCGTCGCAGACTTTACAATAATGTCCGTGCTTTTTCATGGGACAGATTCCTTTCACAGATATTTTTACCAGTGTATCAGATTTTGAAGTCAATTCCAATTTATTTTTAAGAAAAGGGGGCGTTCGATGGCCGCAACACGTTTGATTGCGCTGCACAAAAACAAGGGCAAGTCGGTTGCGGCCTGCCTGAAAAGCCGCACGGACTACGCGAAGAATCCTGACAAAACGAACAAGGGAGAACTGGTCAGCAGCTATGAGTGCAGCCCCTTGACCGCAGACGAAGAATTTATGCTTTCCAAGCGGCAGTATGAACTTGCTACCGGGCGCAGACAGAAAAGCGACATCATCGCCTATCAAATTCGACAGTCTTTCAAACCCGGTGAGATCACCGCCGAGGAAGCCAACAAGGTGGGCTATGAACTTGCCATGCGGTTTACCAAGGGCAAATACGCTTTTATCGTTGCCACCCACACAGACCGGGAACACATCCACAATCACATTATCTACAACTCCACTGCGCTGGACAGCACCCGAAAATTTCGGGATTTTTTATTATCCGGGCTGGCCGTGCAGCGGTTGAGCGATTTGATTTGTCTGGAACATCAGCTGTCTGTTATTGAAATCAAGCCGTACCGAGAGCGGCAGAAGCGCACCCTTTATCCACCCAGAGAAAGTAATCGTGATAAGCTGTGTGCCGTAATCGACAACATCCTGCTGAACGAGAGGCCCGCAAATTTCGAGGGCTTTCTTCAAAAGCTGGAACAGCAGGGCTACGAAATCAAACGGGGAAAGTACACTTCGGTCAAAGGAACACGGCAGAAACGCTTTATCCGTTTTCGGACACTGGGCGCGGGATACAGTGAAGATGAAATCAAGGCGGTCATTGCCGGAGAATCCGAACACCGCCCGTATCAGAAGCAGCCACCGAAAGAGCAGCCGTTCCACCTGTTGGTGGACATTCAGGCAAAACTCTCCGAGGGCAAAAGCGAAGGCTATGCACGGTGGGCGAAACGCTACAATTTGAAAGAGATGTCCAAGACCCTGATTTTTTTGCAGGAAAATAAAATCGGCAGCATTGAGGAGATGCAGGAGCGTGTGGATGCTGCTACTGCTCACTATCACGAACTGGGCGATTCCATTAAAGATTCTGAAAATCGACTGGCAGAAATTGCGGTGCTGAAAGCACACATCATCAACTACGCCAAGACGCGACCAGTCTATGATGCCTACCGAAAGACCGGATACAGCAAGCACTTTCTGGAAGGTCATCGTGCAGAGATCACACTGCACAAGGCAGCGAAAGCGGCATTCGATGAAGCTAACCTGAAAAAGCTCCCCAAGGTGAAAGAACTGGATACGGAATATTCCAAGCTGCTGACGGAAAAGAAAGCACTCTACCCGGACTATCGTAAAGCGAAAGAAGAAATGCAGGAGCTTCTTCGTGCAAAGAGAAACGTAGAACTGTTCTTTGCAGAGGAAAAGAGCAGCACCGAAAAAACGAAGTCCCGATAAACGAAGATAGCCTAGGACCCTTCCCTCATGGAAGAGCCCTAGGCTATCTTTTTTGTTATAAAAGTGTTTGGAACAAACGCGCAGCCTGCATCGCACGATGCGGAACGATAGGGGATTGGGCACAGCCCAACAAGCATTTTGAATTTGGATTTTGAAAAATCCGATTCAAAAATCGCAAGTTGGTACCAAGTTGCACTGCTTGCGACGTAGATGTTTCCGTCAACTGCTGCGTCAGAAATTTTCAGATCACTTCAGCTTTGCGAGGATATCGTCTGCGCTCACGCCGCTTGCCAGCAGCTTTTTCAGAACATCCTCTGCTTCGGCTTTCTTTGCGGATTCCGCTGCTTTGGTTTCAGCCTTGATCTTTTTAGCTTCGATTCTGGCGATTTCCTTGTCGATAGATTTCAGCTCTGCCTTCTTGGTTTTCAGGTCGGCTTTCAGCGCATCGATATTAGCGGTGATGGATGCAATTTCGGCGGCAGCGGCTTCCTTTGCAGCCTGCTTTTCAGTGATCTGTGCGGTAAAGTCAACGGTCACTTTTACGGTCTTAGGCTTGTTCTTGCTTCCTTTGGGACGGGGCATATGGGACACCTCCATTCAGTATTTATAACATAAGTATAGCATTACAAATATTGGATGGCAAGAAATATATATCGGCATAACTTGCGTTAGACGGCGTAACCCTTGCCCTTGATGGCCTCCACGACCTGAGAGACATACTTCTGACAGGTAACATGGTCAGGGGCTTCCACCATCACGCGCACCAGAGGCTCCGTACCAGACTCGCGCACCAGAATACGACCAGTGTTACCAAGTGCTTCAGCACAGCCTTGACTGCTGCCTGCACTGCCTCATCATCCTGTGCGGCTTTCTTATCGGTCACTCGAACATTTTCCAGAACTTGCGGGTAGATCTTCAGCGGGGCGGCCAGCACACTCAGAGGCTTCTTCTTGGCCAGCATGACCTCCATCATCTTCAGGCTGGTCAGGATGCCGTCACCGGTGCTGGCGTACTTGGAGAAGATGATGTGGCCGCTCTGCTCACCGCCGATGCGGCAGCCGTTCTTGGCCATATACTCGTAGACATACTTGTCGCCCACGGCAGTCTTGGCGTAGCCGATGCCCTGCTCGTCAAAGGCCTTGTACAGGCCAAAGCAACTTCGCAGCACATTTCTGTCAAGCCATCTATTAGTTCATCGCTTTTCATCCGTCCCAAGCTCTGATTGGTATTTCTTAGCATCTTTTAAGAAACTTGCCGCAATCATCACGATAACTGCACCAATGGGAAACGCTGCTACGATACTGACCGATTGCAGGTTGTTCATGGAACTTTCGGCAAACAGCAATGCAATGGGCAACAGAATCAGCAGGATGCACCACATCAACTGGATGCCCTTATTGGGCTGTTCATCATCCTTGAGGGTGTGGTAGCTGTAGCAGGATGCCGTCAGTGCGATAGAATCAAAGGATGTTGCGTAGAAGGCGATCATCGTAATCAGAACAGCCACCATAACGACCGGTGCACCCGGCATAGTTTTGATCATATCCACGATCATGCCGTACATATCGCCGTTTTCCAGATACTTCGCGATAAAATCCGCCTTGTCAGTCATTTGCAGTCCCATCGAGTAGTTACCCAGCACAATGAAGCTGGTCAGTGTAGAGCCCACGCCAAACACATAGCCGCCCAGAATTGTCTGGCGTACCGTTCTGCCACGGGAAATGCTGCCAATAAAGAACGGTGCTGCCACACACCAAACCATCCAGTAGGCCCAGTAATAAATGGTCCAGTTTTGGGGGAAGTTGGAGGTACGCAGCGGGTCGGTAAAGGTGGAAAGGTCGATGAAATTCTGCATCATCCGTCCCAGCGAGGAAAAACCTGTTTCGATAATATACCGGGTCTCGCCGCCAAACAGGAGGACAAAGGCAAGCAACCCAAAGAAAAGATAGATGCAGACATTGGCCAATTTGCTGATACCCTTGAAGCCATGCAGCAAAGAGTAAGTATACACGGTGCAAGTGATCAACAGGATGATAATATTGATGACCGTGCGACTCACAGCAACATGGAATAGCTCTCCGATGATGGTTGCCATCAGCGGTGTTGCTACGCTGAAAGTAGTGGCTGTACCCGCCAGCAAAGCGAACACCGCCAGCAGGTCAATGATGCGACCTGCCCAGCCATCGGTGTGCTTGCCCAGAATCGGGCGGCAGGCTTCCGAGTATTTCTGGCGGGTTCTTTTTCTTACGTGCAGCATAAAGCCGAATGCTACCGCCAGCACCAAATAGAAGCCCCACGGGATAAAGCTCCAATGGAACAAGGGATATACCCCTGCCCAGTCCTGAATGCTGCCCATCTCTGCCAGATGGGGGTCGGTTGCATACAGCACCCATTCCGAAAAAGAGTAAAACAGGATATCCGCAGCAAGACCGCAAGTAAACATCATGGAGCCCCATGCAAAGAAGGAATACTGAGGCTTTTCGTTGGGTTCACCCAGAACAATATCCCCGTACTTCGAACACGCAATGTACAGTGACAGGATGAAAATACCCAGTCCAATCACCAGATAATAGGTGCCAAAGGTATCTCCGAAAAAGAACCGAATCTGGCTCAGGACGGCGTTAGACTGTTCAGGCACCAAGAAGAACAGGATGCACAGAGCCACCACAATTGCCAAGGGTACCAATGTTATCATCCAATCAATTTTCCCACGCACTCTCTTTGGATTCATTTATCCTTCCTCCGCATATTTTTTATAGCTGGAATCCAGAGCAACCAGTTCACTGAAGTTGTCCACCTCGATGATATCGTCCTTATTCATCGGACGGATTCCCAGTTGATATTCTTCTGGATAGCAGAATAATGCTACATCATCCCAATAAATCTGGCGATTCTGTTTCTGCTCAAACTCGATTTCCAGATGGCGCTTCAGCTTTTTTCCATCCTCGGCTGTCCAGCGAGAAATGCTATATAACTGCCATCCACCTTTGCCGCCTGTACGACTGCAGGAGGTCACGATGCCATCCACCACGGTTTGCAGCCACTCGTCCGTTTCCTCGTCCGTCCATACGCTGTTGTAGCCGGAACGCTCAAACTCCGGAGCCAGAATATCCGGGTTATAGATAATTTGATCGCCATCCAGAATAATCGCATTTTCGATGCGATCTCTTGCTACATACAGGGATGCGATATTGTTGCAGGTATCATAGTAGGGGTTTTCAATCAGTCGAACGCCGGGATACTCTGTCACCAGCGGAGCGAACTGTTCTTTCAGATAGCCCACCACGATGTATATCTCCGAAATGCCGTTTTTGTGCAGCCCCTCAATTACCGTATCGATCATCCGCTTGCCGTTTACTTTGACCAGCGGCTTCGGTGTTGTCAGCGTGACCGGGTGCATCCGGTTTCCCAGCCCTGCCGCCATAATAATGGCTCTTTCTACTTTAGGCATTTTCCCGCACTCCACCTTCCTCTAATTTCTTCAGCTCGTCCTGAACGATTCTGTAGTAGTCTTTTGCGTAGCGATACTGCCGCAGGGAATACTCGCCAAATTCCACGCCCAGATTCCGCTTATACTCACACCAGTTGCTCCACAGCAGTCCACAGGCAGCGATGTAGCAGTAAATCTTAATCCGTGTCGCATCATCGCAACCGTCTGTAAAATATGCTGCAATCAAGCGATCCACCTGACGCTTATTGTAAAGTGAGTAAATACAGAACATTGCGATATCCACATGAGGGTCCTGCATACCTGCATACTCCCAGTCAATCAGACGAATCTCCTCTTTTCCATTTTTCTGGACAAACAGGAAGTTATCCGGCACCGCATCCACATGGGTCAGAATGCATTTCCGCTCCAGACTATTCAGGAACGGGCGCATGGCACGTGTGCATCAATATAAGGCTTCAAAGACCAGACATTCGCCTTAGTTTTCTCATAGTCCTTGTAAACAGAAGGAGTGCCATCCCACAATGTTTCGTAGAACTCCATCTGTCCGAAAATATCAAACTCATGCGCAACTTTCAGCTTCATCGCATGGAAGTCACGCAGACGGCTCATGCACTTCTTGACCTCTTCACAATCGGTAGGGTCGCATACATGGGCACCCTCCAGAAACTCTGTGATCTTATAGCCATTCTCCGGGTTAATATAGGCGATATCATCACAGATGTTTTTATCAGCAATGGCATGATATACCGATGCTTCCTGACGGCGATTGATAAGTTGATCTGTGCCCTCTCCCGGAATACGCATAATGTACTTTTTGTCCTTACAGGTAAACAGAAACGAACGGTTGGTCATTCCCTTTTTCAGGACTGTAATATCCGTGACATCCTCCGGTTTTGCGCACAATGCCTTGCAGATTAAACGAATCGCATCCGTTTTCAGTTGGTTGGAATCGCTGTCGATCTCACGCAGCTGCTCATAAGTATTAATTTCTACGGCATCTGCTGCATGTACAACACGGGCGGTCACAATCATTCTGTCTTTCCGGTATAAGGTTTCCTCCCAGAACGCTCCGTCGTATCGGGAATCTCTTCCCAGTTCTTCCAGACGCTCCCGCACGATCTCCGCTTCTGTTTCCAATAGATAACAGATACCAATCATGGCGTTTCCGCCAGCCTGCTCTTTCTGTACAACCAGCTCCTGCTTCCGGTTTACGCGGACGGTACTGTCATCATCCACCAGATCGCTGACCATGTACCAGGAATATAATTCGTTTCTGCTGTATGGATTCTTTTCACACCAGATATCACAGGGAATGATGTAGCTGTTTGATAAATGGGCTGCCGCCGTTTTCAGGGAATGCAGATTGTTTTTCGACACATAGTCCGGAGCGACGATCAATTCTACGCCGTATTCATCGATCAGATATTCATACTGCTCTTTCATAAATCCGACAACGACGTAAATCTCTGTAATGCCGACTTCATGAAGCTGACGGATTGTGCGCTCTATCAGCCGCTCTCCCTTGATTTCCAGAAGTCCTTTCGGTGTCTCTGTATTAATCGGAACCATCCGCATACCAAATCCGGCGGCAAGGATAATGGCGTTTTTCGGCGCTTTCTCTTTTGCCTCACGCAGTGTCTTTTCCGTCGGACGGATCTCTTCATCCAGGTAACCTTCTGAAATCAGTTCCTTGATCGAACGATTGACGATTCCAAGCGAATGGCCGGTCTGTGCGGCAAGGATACGCTGATTGATGAAGGGTTCTTTTATCAGGTTGTTCAATATATCTTGTTTTGAGTTGTTCATATACTTCCTTCTTTCATTTTTCATGAACTTTTGTTTTCGATTATACCATAACTTTATGACTTTTTCAATCCCCTGTGTGTTAGGATAGTTGTCAGTGAAAGATAATTACTTTTGTGGTAGTATATATGTGAACTTCCTATAAAATTAACTCTCATAAAATTCCTTTTAAAGTATGCTACAACTGGCTTAAAGCAAGAACATGTCGAAACGAGAGTTAATATTTCAGGAAGTTCACATAAAAAGGTCCAAATAATTAACATTATTTGGACCACCTGTCAAAGGAAGCCTTTTTCCTTTTCGCCGTCATCAGGACTTCTTTGCGCTTCCATTCATAAATTTTTCTTAAAATTTACCTTTATTTTACCACACTACTCCCAAAACTACAATATATCTCCATTTTTCATTTTTTTTACATAGAACCTTTCTGGCCTAATACAATCAGTACAGTTTTAAACAAAATCTTAATATCCAGCATAAAGGACCATTCTGAAATGTACTTCGTATCCAGTTTTACAACCTCTTCAAAATCTGTAATCTCGCTTCGTCCGCTTACCTGCCACATACCAGTCAGTCCCGGCTTGATTGCCAGTCTTGCTCTGTGATGGAGCTCATATTTCTCCCACTCATCCACTGTCGGCGGACGGGTTCCTACAAGGCTCATGTCGCCTTTTAACACATTGAAAAACTGCGGGAATTCATCCAGCGAGGTTTTGCGGATAAAGTTTCCGATTCCTTTGCCTGGTCCTTTTTCGCTTCCGATGACACGCGGGTCATTCTCCATTTTGAACATCAGACCATCGCTGACGCGGTTCTGTTTCATCAGTTCTTTTTTCCGCTCTTCCGCATCCATGTACATGCTACGGAACTTGTAAATTTTGAATTTTCTTCCGTTCTTTCCGACACGGTACTGTGAGAAGAAGATCGGGCCCGGAGACTTGATATAAATCGCAGGGGCAACGAACAGGAAGATGATTCCGGTCAGAATACATCCGGCAAGACCGCCGCAGATGTCCATGATTCGTTTCAGCACAAGCTGTCCTGCGCTTGCCATATTGATGCAGGTGGTGACCACGGTATAGTTGCCCATGCGCTCTACAGTCTGATTTTTTCCCTGCATTTCGTTCACGTCCGCAATTTTTACGTGGATCGTAATGCCCATCTCGGCGAATGCGTCGAATACTTTCTGCGGGATTTCTCTGCCTTCCGGCAGAACGATCAGCACTTCGTCGAACCACTCACGGCAGACATACTCAGCTGCATCTGCAAGGTTCGATACCACCGGTACGCCGTGGATTTTGTGTCCGGTTCTGTCCTGGTCTACGAGAACAACGCCAGTCGGACGAACGCCGATGTAATCGAAATCCAGCATGCTCTTTACAACGGACTGTGACTGTTTTTCGGTCGTGATGATCAGAAGCGAACGGCCGCTGTGTTCCCCGCTGCTGCGTTTCTTTACCACAGCCTTCCATCCGATGCGCATCAGATAGGAAAGCATTCCGTACAGAGCACCGGTCAGCATAATGGTTGCTCTGGAGAACTGATCTCCCTCCTGAATCAGGAACAGGTAGAATACACCAAGAACGATGATGTATACCATATTTTTTACAGTCATTCCGATTTCCACGAGGTATCCGCGCTTCATGACGTTTTTGAAGGAATCGTCAAAAAACATGATCATCAGCTGGATCAGAGCGAATACGATAGCCTCATTTCGGTAAATTGGGCTTCCATATGGCTTAAAACTGTGATGTCTTAAGAAATAACCCATGACGAAAGCCAGCTGAAGACAGATAATATCAAGAACCATAAAATCCAGATGCTTCAGCCATCCTGTGGATGATTTTTTGTACATACCTTTCTCCCCTGTCGTATTTTTTTCGCCGTACTCGTAACATTCTCTTGTTTCGCATAGTTTTTCTAGCTTTTATATTACCATTTTCACTAAAACCTTCTCATTTTTTCTGGTACTATGCATTTGTAATATCTTCTGTGACGAATACAGAACCATTTTTTTCTTTATTCCAAATATTCTATCCCATTTCTACTTATTTGTAAAGGTGTGGACACACTTTTGGACATAATTATTTCACATTTTTGCAAATTATTACATTTTATATTATTTCATCACATCCAGAATCTGTAATGTTTTCATCTTCTTTTCGACATAGCGATGGAGATATGCACGCAGCAATCGTTCCAGTTCGTCCAGGATCTCTTCATTTACAGTAAAACCATACAGCTTCGCCAGCGGTGCCGCAATGATATAGCGGCATGCCAGCACGGTGCCCGGCTGCAGCGCCCATGGATCTCTGATGGTTTTTCCACAGTTTTGGCAGTAGATGGCGCTGTCGCGCAGGGAGAAAACGGTCAGATTCTCTTTCGTGCCGCACTCCATGCAGGAGAACATCTGCGGTGCTTCTCCGCTGATCGTGATCGTCCGCAGTTCGAAGATGCACCGGACCAGGCGGAGGTCCTGTTTTCCGCGACGGATGGCGTTCATCGTCACGTACAGAAGGTTCAGCATCTGGGTTTCATCGTTTCCTTCCTGGCCGAAATATTCGGCCAGTTCCAGAAAATAAAAGCCGTAATAAACGCCGGGCTGCATCTGCGCCAGGTCGAGGAAGTATTCTTTAATGTTTGCGCCGGAGAGGGTGTAGCTGTCACGGCCCTCGTAGACCTGAAACTCGCCGAAGACGAACGGATTGGAGACGGCCATCAGAGGGCTTTTCATGCGGCGGGCGCCGCGCGCGAAGGCAGTGATTTTGCCGAGCTCCCGGGTCAGGATCACGACGCGCTTGTCATACTCTCCGACCGGGGAGGCGGATAATACCATTCCGCTTACATTGATTGGTTCTCGCATGTTTCTTCCTTATTATAATGCAATATTATAAATCGAGTTTCTTTTTGTCATATCCGAAGTTCTTCACAAGGAAATCGCTGTCTCTCCAATCTTTTTTAACTTTTACCCAGAGCTTCAGATTGACTTTCTGCTCCAGCATCTGCTCCAGCTCATACCGCGCGTTGCTTCCGATCTTCTTGAGCATCGCGCCCTGTTTTCCGATGATGATGCCCTTGTGGGAATCGCGCTCGCAGATGATGGTCGCATCAATATCAACGATTTTTCCGTTCGGGCGGTCTTTCATCTGGTCGATCACAACGGCGATGCCGTGCGGGATCTCTTCGTTTAAGGCGTACAGTGCTTTCTCGCGGATGATCTCAGCCACGATCTGGCGCATCGGCTGATCGGTGATGGTGTCCTCATCGTAGAACTGCGGGCCGTACGGCAGATATTTGAAGATGCTCGGAATGATGTCATCGGTGTTCTGATGGCGGAGTGCCGAGCACGGAATGATCTCGGCAAACTGGAACAGCTTGCGGTACGTATCGATGAATTCCAGGATTTTATCTTTCTCTACGGTATCGGTCTTGTTGATAATGAGGATGACCGGCGCATTGACTTTCTCCAGGATCTCTGCGATATGACGCTCTCCTGCTCCGATGAAGTTGCTCGGCTCTACCAGCCAGAGAATCACATCGACTTCTTTTAACGTTTTCTCGGCTACATCGACCATGTACTCGCCGAGCTTATTTTTCGCCTTGTGGATACCCGGTGTGTCGAGGAACACGATCTGTCCCTCGTCACACGTATAAACGGTCTGGATGCGGTTGCGGGTGGTCTGCGGTTTCTTGGATGTAATCGCAATCTTCTGTCCGATCAGGTGGTTCATCAGCGTGGATTTTCCCACGTTCGGACGGCCGATCAGGGCTACAAAGCCGGATTTATAATTTGCATTGTTTTCCATTGCTGTCTCTTCTCCTCATTTATAAGTTCTCTACGTTCTTAAACAGTTCTTTCTCTTTCTGAATGGCTGCTTCGCTTCCGACAACGCAGATGTTGTTCTGTTTTAAGGCTGCATCTACAAGGTCTGCCAGTGCATGAATGTCATCCAGGGTTGCATCGAGGATCTGATCTCTCTCCTGCTGGAAGTCTGCTTCGGTGAGGCCGTTGAACCATGCGCTCTCGGAGGTCTGGCCTTTTGCGGACGGGTTCATCGGGACGTCGAGTTCGCTGATCGTTCCGATGATGTATTTGGTCATCTGGCGTTCGTCTGCTTCGAAATTGCGCACGTAATCGCCGATACCGCGGTATACTTCAAGGGTTCTTCCGACATTCGGATCACGGTAGGAAGAAATGCACGCGTTTCCGCCTCTTCCGAAAGCTCCGCCGCAGCCGTAAGCGCCGCCTTTGACACGGATGTTGATCCACAGATAGTCATAGCTCAGCATGACACGCAGGATGCGCAGGGCTCCTGTGTAGTCGTAGCCTTCGCGCTCGAAGTTTCCACAGAGTGCCACGTACTGTACCTGGCCGGAGGTCTGGAAGGCTTCGTTTTTCTGTTCAAAGTCATACACAATGCTGCCCGGCTCCACTTCGTCGGTGTACAGATTCTCTTTGAATGCTGCGATTTTTTCTTCCAGCGGTGCGTAGTCTGTCTCGTCTGCGGTATAGGAGACGGTCAGATTCTCTTTGCGGAAGATGTATTTCATCAGGGTCTGCAGATTTTTAATCAGTTCTGCTTTTTTCTCATCGAAGTTCTCGTCCAGATCTTTTAAGAGCTGGTAGAAGCCGATGCCTGCGATGCGGTCCTGGAAATTGCTCATCGGGGAGTAATAGGAAGCTGCACGCATCACAGCCGTTGCATTTCCGGCGGAAGACAGGCGGTTCTGCAGGCCGGATTTCATGCTGGCGATGATCTCGTGAATACGTTTCTCATCATCCAGGCGGGAGGTGTTCAGGATTTCCTCGATCATTTTCATGACGAAATCCAGTTTGTCGTACAGGAATTTCGCGCGGATGCCAAACATTCTGCGGCAGTCGTCATCATTTTCCGGAATGCGGAATACCTGCAGTCCGCAGTTGATGCCGCCGGTCTGTGCATTGATCTCGTTGAACAGCTCGCCGTAGGTGTAGTGTTCGGTGTCCACATAGCCGAGAACGGATTTTAATACGCCCATGTACGGGATCAGATCGTTCGGCACATTTTTCGTATCAAACAGCAAGCTTAAGTAACCGATGCCGTTCGTGAATACGTTGTGATGAAGAACCGTCGTTCCATCGACTTTATGCTCGTCATTGTAAAGTTTGACAGACTCACGTTTGATATCGCTTCGTTTCAGGAGCGGAATCGTCTCGAGTGCTTCCTCGCTCTCCTCTTCTTCCTGATATGCTGCCAGCTCTTTGGTGTCAGCAATGATTTTCTCGATCTCTTCTTTTGACAGGCTCTCTTTGTATTTCTGCAGTTTTTCTGCGGTCTTTGCATCATTTTCTGCGGCAAGACCGGTCTTTGGAATGAGGGTCACGATGGAGGCATGGGTGTTGTCCAGCAGATACGTCTGGATCAAGTTTTCGAAATAGCCTTCTTTTGCCAGTTTTTTCAGCTCATCGTAGATTGCAAGCTGCTGCAGGTAGGCGAACGGTTTGTTCTCGTCGTACAGCCAGCTGTCGAAGACGTCAATGCCGTACATCAGGCCCTTCGGGAAGCTGGAGAAGTCCGCCTCACGGAAACGGAATTCGAAATAGTTGATGCCTGCCTCGATGGCTTTCTGATCCATGCCGTTTTTCACGATATCCTCGAGGGTGCCGCGGATGATGGACAGGAATTTTTCTTTCTCATTTTCATCGGCGTTCTTGGCTACGATGGAGAAGAATGGCTGCAGGATGCCGTCCTCGTAGGAGCCGTAAACATCTTTTCCGATGTGTGCGTCAAGGAGTGCCTGTTTGACCGGGGCTCCCGGTGCGTCAAGGAGTGCATACTCCAGAACAGAAAATGCCACGTTTAATTTTACATCCAGACCGCTGCCGATG
>ERZ826242.2949-NODE-2949-length-13352-cov-15.360683_pt1 | contig 13352 bp, 9 predicted proteins | sample MGYA00519871_ERZ826242 | MGnify/ENA primary metagenome ERZ826242 (study PRJEB31778, sample SAMEA3449226) | human gut metagenome | biome: human gut; feature: human-associated habitat; material: faeces | place: United Kingdom | collected 2010/2012 ...
TCGTTCATTTGCACATGCAATACTATTCTTTTGCAAACACTATTTTAAAATGTGCAGCATTTCAGTTCTTTACACCTGCCGGGAAACCAACGGTCAATTTTTATTTGAGATTCCCAAGCCGGATATGTTTCTGCAAAATTTCATCGATCACTTCAAAAAGTTCCAGGGATCCGTCTTTTGTTTTGTTCTGTCTTGCATAAACCTGTTTGGCACTGACACCGTGTTCTCTCCAGTCGCCACCGCCATTGCTGTTATTGAGCATCAGAGGCTGCAGATTGTCCATCGCATGTGCAAATCTTGATTCCGGCGTTTCATTTGCCTCAAATTCATCAAACAGTGCGGAAAGCTCTTTTTTCTGATCATCAGGAAGAAGAGAAAAGATCCGTTCTTTTGCGGCTTCCTCCCGGGCTTTCTGTGTTTTGAGCCCTTCGGCATCATACGCATACGTGTCTCCTGCATCAATTTCCACAATATCGTGGATCAGGCACATGATCATTACCCGTTCAATATTTACCCGTTCATTTGCATATTCCCGGAGCAGATATGCCATGATCGCCATATGCCATGCATGTTCCGCATCGTTCTCATTGCGTCCGTGACCAGACAGATGTGTCTGTCGGAAAATATTTTTCTCCTTATCAATTTCCAGTGCAAAATCCAGTTGTTTCTGTAATCTTTCGTCCATGTTTTATCTCCTCAGATATATGAAATATTTTTGGCGTATTCATACCATTTTTAACTTTTGTTCCATGCTGCCTGTTCTATTTTTCTTACAAACCCATCGTTATTTCAAATGTCGTTCCGCCCTGTTCATTTCCATGAACTTCGATCGTTCCGTCATGCACCCGGACAATCTCACGTACCAGTGCAAGCCCGAGACCTACACCGCCAAGTTCCCGGCTTCTTGATTTGTCTATCCGGAAGAACGGTTCAAAGATCTGTTCCCGGAACGATTCCTCAATTCCGTTTCCCGTATCTGCGACAGTAAGAACAACGGTATTCTTCATGCGGACTGCTGATACGGTAACATTTCCATTGGTGTGATTATATTTGATCGCATTCTCCACAAGATTATAAAGCATCCGGTAGATCAGGATATCACTTCCTGTCAGGATCAGATCAGCAGTTTTGTTTTCTGCTTTTTCATCCCTCAGGTTCTGGGTTTTTTGGATCAGTTCAACGTTTTTTTCCTGTGCCAGAGGTTCCAGATCAGTCAGTACTTCCTCAATCAGACTGTGAAGTTCGATCTTGTCATTACGTGCCACGCTCTGCAGCTCGCTCATGTCAAGAAGTGTTCGGACCAGCCTGGTAAGACGCTCGTTCTGTTCTGTTACCATCTGGATCGTCTCTTGTGTTGCAGCGTCACACTCAGGATGGCTTGTTGTGTGATAGAGATCTAGCTGTGCCTGGATTAATGCCAGAGGAGTCCGCAGCTCATGTGCTGCATTTCCGGTGAACTGACGCTGCGTCTCGAATGATTCCGAAAGCCGCAGAAGCATTTTATTATAAGAACTGCGAAGTCTGTCCAGTTCTGTAATCTTATTTTCTCCGATCGTACAATCCGTCAGATTCTGTGCCTGAACTTTTTCTACGGTTTCTGAGAATTCTCTGAGCGGCTTCAGTGCCCGGCCGCTGACAAAATACGTCACGGCTCCGCCAAACAGTGCTACAAGAGCAGTGATCAAAAGGCTTTGATTTCTGTAAGCGGATTTTGAATGATAGACTTTCATGGAAAACTGTGCTGCAAAATCATCCCATTCATCATCCGGAATATCAATGTAGATCGCATCGGGTGTCCCGTTCTGATCCGTCACGGTTTCCTGAAGCGTGTTAAAATAATAAACTCCGTTCTTATACAGGAAAAACGTAAGACATCCGCACAATACCGTGATCAGCACTGTAGTAAGGATCGTCAGTCTCCACTGGAGTGATATTTTTCTCATGTTTTGTCATTTCCTCCTATTTTATAACCCTCTCCGATCTTATTTACGACCGGATCGTAACCAAGTTCTGCCTTCAGCTTTTTCCGGAGAGAAGACATATGGACCCGGATCGAACCACTGAAACTGTCCACAGAAGAATCCCAGACATGTTCGATCAGTTCTTCCTGACTGACCGGCCGCCCCTGGTTCAGAAGAAGATATTCCAGGATCCCATTCTCTTTTCTTGTCAGTGCAACAGGGGTCTCTTTTGCATACGCTGTTCGTTCTCTTGTGTTGAAACGAAGAGCACCGCATTCCAGACAGACATTTTTCTGTACAAATTTTCTTCTGGTCAGACTTCTGACACGAGCTTCCAGTTCCAGCAGATGAAATGGTTTTTCCATATAGTCATTTGCTCCGGCATCCAGCCCTTCAACTTTATCTGCGATCTGACTTCTTGCAGAAAGGATCAGTACCTTTGTCTCTTCATTTTCTTTGCGAAGTTCTCTGAGGATATCCATTCCGTCCATTCCCGGAAGGTTAAGGTCAAGTACGATCAGATCGTACATTTCCGCACAGATCATCTCAAGTGCCTCTTCTCCGTCATTGCACGTATCCACTTCATAACCGGCCTGATGCAGGCTTTTTGCAATCATATCACATAATTTTTTTTCATCTTCAACAACTAATAATCTCAATTTTTTCTCTCTTTTCTTAACAGGAATTTTACACCTGTTATTGTATAATGCAATCATCGAAAGGTCAATAAAAGGACTGTAAATAAGGAAAGGAGTGTCTTGATGAAATCAGAAAAAGCAACACAGATTCTTTTGCTTGCAGCAGGTATGCTGTTTTTTCTTGCCGGAATTTTCCGCGGGGAATCTGCAGTTGTACTTAGTAAGGCAATAAAAATATGTATGGAGTGTGTCGGAATTGGATAAAAAAATAAAATCAGCCAAAAACATTCCAGCCCGCTTCCGCGGATGGATCCAGGCAGCTGCAGTGCTGCTTACAAACATTCACATCCCGAATCTGTTTAAAGGGAAAATTTATCAGGGAAAAGCAAAGACAATGTGTGTGCCGGGGCTGAACTGTTACTCTTGTCCGGCCGCCACAGGTGCCTGTCCGATCGGAGCTTTTCAGGCTGTAGTCGGTTCTTCAAAGTTTAAGTTCACCTATTACATCACAGGCTTTTTTATCTTGCTGGGAGTTCTGCTGGGACGGTTTATCTGTGGTTTTCTCTGCCCGTTCGGATGGTTTCAGGATCTGCTGCATAAGATTCCGGGCAAAAAGTTTTCCACTGCAAAGATGAAACCTCTGCGGTATCTGAAATACGTGATCCTGGTTGTCTTTGTTATACTGCTTCCGGCATTTGTAACAAATTCACTTGGCATGGGAGATCCGTTTTTCTGTAAGTACATATGCCCGCAGGGCGTCCTTGAAGGTGCACTTCCGCTCGCCCTTGCAAATTCAGGAATCCGTTCTGCACTTGGACACCTTTTTACATTCAAGTTTACGATCCTTGTGCTTTTCATTGTCCTGAGTATTCTGTTTTACCGTCCATTCTGTAAATGGATCTGTCCGCTTGGTGCCATCTACTCTCTGTTCAACAGAGTATCCTTTCTTAAAATCCAGGTGGACCACGAAAAATGCATAGGATGCCGGAAATGCATCCGGGCCTGCAAAATGGACGTCAAAGTAACAGAAACACCGAACCATCCGGAGTGTATCCGCTGCGGAGAATGCATGAAAGCCTGTCCGGTGGATGCAGTATGCTATCATTACGGATTTTCAAAGAAAAAACAGGCTGACGATCAATCAGAAAAATCAAATGGAAAAGGAGATTTAAAATCATGAAAAACAAATTCAAAAAAGTAATCGCTGCATCACTTGCAGTATCCGTACTTCTTGCTTTTACAGGCTGTGGCAGCAATCAGGCTCCGTCAGCAGACAATAAAAAACAGGAATCTGCTTCCACGGCAGATACCGCAGGCATGGATGAACAAAGCAAAAAAAGAGATGACCTTTATCAGCAGGAAAATCAGATTTTTGCTGACCACAAAGATGCCTGGGACAAGGTATTTGGTCTTATGAACAAGAACAGTGCCGGTGAGAGCCTGAGTGAAAACTATGCAGATGTCCTTGCAGGCATCGTTGAATCTAATAAAGATTCTTTCACGGAAGAAGAATATGATACGCTGTGCAAAGACATTGAGACGATCCGCGGCATTGAAGAAGAGCTTGCAGCGATTGAAAAAGAGATTGCAGAAGCGGATTCTGCCAATGGTGGATCCTCAGAATCAGATGAATCTATCAGCTTATTCCAGGATTTCACGGGAAAAGATCTGGATGGAAAGGATGTCGATGAAAGCGTTTTCAAGAATAACAAGGTCACCGTTGTAAACTTCTGGTTCAGCGGTTGTAAGCCATGCGTTGAAGAACTTTCCAAACTGAATGAATTAAATGAAACACTTAAGACAATGGGCGGAGAAGTTGTCGGCATCAATACAGACACGTTAGATAACAATGAGGACGGAATCAAAGAAGCACAGGAAATTTTAAAAGCACAGGGTGCTTCCTACAAAAACCTGACGGTTGCTTCAGATTCAGCAATTGGAAAATATGCCAGCAGCATTATGGCATTTCCTACAACAGTTCTTGTAGATAAAGACGGAAATATTGTAGGCGAGCCTCTGATGGGAGGAATCGATGATCAGGCAAATTACGATCAGCTGATGGAACAGATCCAGTCTGTCATCAATCAGTAAACGTCAAGGGGGGGAGACCCCCCCTTTTTTTTTGCGTTCGCATACGTTTTGGAACATGAAAAACAGAAAACAATTTTGTACAAAATATATAAGAATTTAAAACAAAAAATAAAAAAACAGTGGTAAATCGTATAAAATTACATAGAAAAAATAAATCAAACATGGTAAAATATATAAACATTGAGAACGAAAATCAGACAGAAAGGCACTGTCGAGTACAAAAGTGAGAAGGAGGGCAGAGAAAAGAATTGCCTGTGGAAAGCATGAACCTGATTGAATCCAGAAGGAGCGAAATTCTGGCAGAAGGGAGAGAAATCATATGAAGATGAGATTTAGAAAGATTATGGCAGTCATTCTTTCGACAGCAATGGTTGCTGCAGCGATACCGGCAGCCGGTATTCTGAATGTACAGGCGAAATCGCCGCAGGAGCATATTGATCTGTCCAGACAGGTGGCAGGTGAAGGTATGGTTCTGATGGAAAATGATGGTGCACTGCCATTGGCACAGGGCGAAAAAGTTGCCATGTTTGGGCGTGCAATGATTGATTATGTACGAGGCGGCGGAGGAAGCGGTGCAACGAATGTGGATTATACGCACAACATTCTCCAGGGGATGCAGATCAAGGAAGAAGAAGGAAAGGTCACCCTCTATCAGCCGCTGGTAGATTTTTATACGGAACAGGTCAGTGAAAAAGGCATTAAAAACGATGCAAATATTACGGTTACCGATGATATGTTAAATGCTGCGGCAGAAAATGCAGACACCGCAATTGTGACGATCGGACGTTATTCTTCGGAGGGAAGCGACCGCAGTGCATCAAAAGGTGACTACTATCTGTCAGATGCAGAGACAGAGCTTCTGACACGAGTGGCAGCGAAATTTAAAAAGACCGTTGTTGTATTGAATGTCGGTGCCGTTCTGGATACGGAATGGATCAAAGACATTCCGGGTATCGATTCTGTGCTGATGGCATGGCAGGCAGGTATGGAAGGTGGACTTGCCACAGCAGACGTGCTGGTTGGAGATGTAAACCCATCGGGTAAATTTGTGGATACATTTGCGAAAGATTATAAGGATTATCCAAGTTCCAATACATTTTATGAATCAAATTCTTATGTAAATTATGAAGAAGATGTGTTTGTCGGATATCGTTTTTTTGAAACTTTTGATCCAGAGTATACGAAAGTGAATTACGATTTTGGATATGGATTATCCTACACAACTTTTAAAACAGACAATGTAAACGTCAAAGTAGACGGAGAAAATATGGTTACGACAGCGACTGTTACGAATACCGGAAAGGTAGCCGGCAAACAGGTCGTGCAGGTTTATTTCTCAGCCCCGCAGGGAGAGCTGGGCAAACCTGGAAAAGAGCTGGCAGCGTTTGCAAAGACAAAACTGCTGCAGCCGGGCGAATCGCAGGAGCTGACAATGACGTATGCGATCAGTGATATGTCAAGTTACGATGACACCGGAAAAGTTCAGAAATCCGCATACATTATGGAAGCCGGAGATTACAAGATCTACGTCGGCAATTCCATCAAAGATGCCGGGGAACATGGCGTACGTTATACCTATAAAGTAGAAGATACTGAAGTTACCGAGCAGCTTTCACAGCAGTGTGCACCGGTTCAGCTGAAGAAGAGACTTCTGGCAGACGGCACATACGAAGATCTCAAGACGAATTCAGATGAAATGAATCCGCATTACACGGTTCCGGCAGAAGGAACGACAAAAGTAGAAGCAGAGAATTTCCTGAATTCTTCCGGAAACCTGAGTGTGGAAACATTTTATGATGATAATCTGCAGATGAAAAAATGTCTGGCATTTTTAAATGAAGCAGGCAGATACATGGAATATGAGCTGACCGCAGAAGAGGCCGGCAAATATGAAGTGATCATGTGTATGGCAAATGGCTATACAGAGATCCAAAACTGTTTTACCGTTGCAGTAAACGGTCAGCAGCAGCCGGGTATTTCATTTAATGCACAGCAGACCGGTGATGGAAATGGTGCTTCCGAGTGGTATAATTTTGAAGAATGTGAACCATTTTACATCAATCTTGACAAGGGCGTGAACCTGGTTCGTTTCACGGCAAATAAAAATAATCCAAACTATGATTATATACTGTTCAGACGTGTTGGCGATCAGGAGGAACTGTATAATAAAGTCATCAAAGCAGAAGGTGCGAACAAGATTGAGGCAGAAAAATACGATGCAGCCGGTACGACAGGCAACAACGCAGTACGCACCGAAAACTTTACAAAAGATGATTACACAGGGACTTGCCTGGCTTATATGAATTATGCCGGAAACTATGTGAGCTACTATCTGAATGTTGAAGAAGCCGGAGATTATAATGTGATATTAAATGTGGCAAATGGCCGTGCGGCATTCGATTTTGATCCAGGTATGGAAGTAGACGGAACGAAATTCCCGGCAACGATCAATGCAAAACAGACAGGTGACGGAAGCGGCAAGAGCGAATGGTACAATTTCGAAAATTTGGAACCGGTTACCGTAACCCTTCCGAAAGGACACAGCATTCTCACACTGAGGGCATCCGAAAAGGATAAATACCCGAATATCGATTATATTCTGGTAGAAAAGAAACAGACAGCAACACAGAGCCTGAAGAGTGCGGCAGCAAAAAAAGTCCGTACAGCCGAAGATACACCAGCTTCTGAACCGGCAGACAGCGGCAAGATCATGCTGGTGGATGTTTATAATAATCCGGAACTTATGGATGATTTCCTGGCACAGTTAAGTGATGACCAGCTCTGCGAACTGATGGGTGGTCAGACAAATACCGGTGTTGCAAATACCGGCGGTATGGGAAATCTGATGGAATACGGTATTCCAAATGCGATGACAGCAGACGGTCCGCAGGGTATCCGTATCGGTACAACCTGTACTGCATGGCCGATCTCCACACTTCTTGCAAGTACCTGGGATGTAGATCTGGTGAAGCAGGTAGGAAAAGCGGCAGCAGTGGAAGCACACAACAATGGTATTGATATCTGGCTTGCACCTGGTATGAATATCCACAGAGATCCGCTTTGCGGACGTAACTTTGAATACTATTCCGAAGATCCTCTGATTACCGGAAAAATGGCTGCTGCAATCACAGAAGGCTGCCAGTCAAAAGGCGTTTCCATTACACTGAAGCATTTTACAACAAACAACAAAGAGACAAACCGAAACAGCAGCGATTCCAGAGTCAGTGAACGTGCACTGCGTGAAATCTACCTGAAAGGTTTTGAAATTGCAGTCAAAGAAGCACAGCCTTGGAGCATTATGACTTCTTATAACTTCTTAAACGGAATCGAAACATCTGAAAATAAAGATCTCCTGACAAACATCACCCGCGGTGAATGGGGATATGAAGGAATCTTTATGACAGACTGGGGCAACAACTCCAATCATGCAAGAGAAGTCCTGGCAGGAAATGATGTCAAAATGCCAAGCGGTTCTCCGGCAACTTTAAAAGCGGCCCTGAAGAAAGGCATCCTGAAACGTTCTGATCTGGAAGACTGTGCAGAACGTCTTGTGAAGATGATCATGAAAGTGAACATCTTTAAAGAAAAGATCCTCAATCCGGTGACAGTAGACATCGGTGATGACACATACTTTAAAGCAGCAGAAAATATTCTCTGGTCACAGACGGCAAGGGGCGAAAATACATCTGACGAAGATGGCGGAAAAGACCTCGGTTACTGTGATGCAGGAGCATGGACACAGTATCAGATCAACGTTGCCAAGAGCGGAACTTACAGCCTGTCTGCACGTTCTGCATCCAATGCAGGCGGCGGAGCATTTGATATTCTGGCAGACGGCACAAAGATTGCAAGTTTCAAGGCAGTCAACACCGGCGGATGGCAGAAATGGACCACACTGGAAGCACAGCAGATCAAACTGGAAGCAGGAGTTCATACACTCCGTATCGAGTTCACAGAGAGCGGTTCCAACCTGAACTGGCTGCATTTTGTAAGACAGTCTGAATACATTGAAAATCTGGAAAAACTGTACAAGGCATGGGCAAGTCAGGATCTTTCTGAATACACAGCAGAAAGTGCAGAAACCATGAGAACAGCCCTTGCAGCAGCAAAAGCAGTTCTGGATAAAGAAAATGCAACGGATTCTGAGATCCAGGCAGCCATCATTCAGATGACACAGGCGATCAATGCTATGGAATACGGCACAAACAAGGTACATCTGGAAGCGATCATTGAAGTAGCAGAAAAGACTCTGGCAAATCCGGGAGATTATGCAGATGTTTCCGCACTGGAAGCAGCAGTAAAAGCCGGAAAAGAAATTCTGGCAAAAGCAGATGCAACTCAGGAAGAAGCAAATGCAGCAGCAAATGCGATCGCAGACAGCATGCAGGCACTGATGGAAAGAGCAGATATCCGTTCCTTAAGAGAACTGACAGATGCAGCAAACGAGCTTCTGGAAAAGAACAGCGGCAAGTATACCGATGACACTGCAAAAGCATTGCAGGATGCAGTTGCCCATGCAGAAGAAATCCTGGGTAAAGACGGAAAATCCGATGCAGAGATCAATGAAGCTTACAATCAGATCATGGATGCTATTGTCGGACTTAAGATGAAAGGCAACAAGGCAGCTCTGGAAGCAATGATCAAAAAAGCAGAAAGCATTCTGGCGGAAAACAGCAGATATGTAGCGGCTACGATCGAAGGTCTGGATGAAGAACTTGCAGCAGCAAAAGCAGTTTATGAAAACAATCAGGCACTGCAGAGTGAAGTCAATGAAGCTGTTAAGAGCCTCACTTTCAAGATTGCAGAAGCAAGACTTCTGGGTGATGTAGACGGTGACGGTCAGATCACAACAAATGATACCGTGGAAATCCTGCGTGCGGCAGCTGAGATTGCCACACTTTCTGCAGAAGATGCAGCAAGTGCAGATGTAAACGGTGATGGTGTGGCAGATACCGCTGATGCAGTACTGGTTCTTCAGTACGCATCCGAAGCAGTCAGTGGATTCTGATTTTTTGAACGCAGAGAAGCATTCCCCCGCTTCAAGTGTGCAGAGCACTAAGCGGTGGGTGAGGGGGATGCTTATGTCAGTGGGAGTTGAAAGCTCCCACTGACAGGTCGCGAAGCGACTGCGTTCATGAGCAAGTAGCGAAGCGGATTGCGAATGTCCGCTTTATGCAATGAGCGATTCTGAAAATAAAAAAGCAGCGGGAGTCTGATAAACTCCCGCTGTTTTTGTTTGACTGCCAAAAAATCAGAGCGTATAATGAAAAAGTAACCAGGTCGATGGATGCAATATTCTAAAGGAGAAGAACAATTATGAAAAGTGCAGCAAAAACCCCGGGCAAGTTGCTTGCAGGCTTGTGCCTGATACTGTTTTTCTGTCTGATGCCGGTCCGGTCTTATGCAGCAGAGCAGCAGCTTTCTGAGATCACAAAACTGTATGTAACGGGAATTTATGGCAGCGAAACACTGCCGCAGCAGAAAGTCAACTGGCAGTATGCAGATAAGGGGTATTATCTGTGTATGCCTTCCGGAGCAGATTTAAGCAATGTACAGCTTCATTTCACAGAAAACAGTGACGGAAATGAAAATGCCGACAGTTATGTTATGATCGGCGGACAAAAAATAAACTGCGGAGATTCTACAGATCTCTCAGGAACAAGCAAATTGCAGATTTCACTCGCCGGAGGCAAAAGTGTTAGCGTAAATATTGTAAAATCGGCAGAGATTCCGGCAATGTTTATCCAGACAGCATCCGGTACGCTCGATAAGGTTCATGCAAGCAAAGACAATAAAGAAAAAGGTACAATGGCACTTGTCAAAGCAGACCGCAGCGTAGATTTTGAAGGAAACTTAAAGCAGATCAAAGGCCGTGGAAATTCCACCTGGGGATTTGCGAAAAAACCATATAATATCAAACTGGAAAATTCGTCAGATCTGCTTGGAATGGGCAAGGGAAAAGGCTGGTGTCTGCTTGCTAATTATGCGGATCGTTCTCTTCTTCGAAATCGGATCGTGTACAATCTGGCAGAAGAGACCGGGATTCCATTCACCATGGACAGCCGAAACATCGATCTTTATATCAATGGCGATTACATGGGATCTTATCTTATCACAGAAAAAATCGAAATCGGAAAAACGAGAGTCAACATTACGGATCTGGAAGAGGCCACAAGTAAGGCAAATGATAATGCAGATCTGGGAACCTATGAGCAGAAAGGAACAAATGATTATAAAGCAGGCACACAGAAATGGGTAGATATTCCAAACGATCCGGAAGATATCACGGGCGGATATCTGCTTGAACTTGAGCTTGGAGAGCGTTACAAAGATGAAACAAGTGGTTTTGTGACAACAGGCGGACAGGCAGTCACTATGAAATGTCCGGAATGTGTATCGGAAAATCAGATCAAATACATCAGTGAATTTTATCAGAATATGGAAAATGCTCTTTATTCCAAAGATGGCTATACAACGGACAGCAAAGGGGAGCGTCATGCTCTTTCTGATTATATTGATATCGAATCACTGGCACGTATGTACCTGCTCCAGGAATTTTCCATGAACCTGGATTCCGGTATCACAAGCTTTTATCTCTATAAAGACTCTGATCTGACCGGTGATGGAAAGCTTCATGCCGCACCGGTATGGGATTTTGATGTGGCACTTGGAAATTACACCTCCCGAAATGGCACAGACTTTACTGACCCGACACAGTGGTGGGCAAAAATTTCCAGAATGTACGACAACAGCAGTAAATATAATGTCATGGCACAGGCTGTGCAGCACGAAGAAGTGTGGAATAAAGTAAAAGAATTATGGCAGAGTGAATTCATGCCGGCGATCAAGTACATACTGGGAGAGTCCACCGCCTACACAGCAACAAAGATAAAAACACTGGATGCATACAAAGCAGAAGTAAGTGCATCCGCAGCGATGAACTTTATCCAGTGGCGTGACCTGATGGAGAATCCATGGAATCACAGCAGTGAAAGTTTTGTAAATACCGGTCTTACTTATGATGATAATATTGAATATCTGAGAAATTTTATGACGAAAAGATGCGATTTCCTGAACCGTAACCTGGGTGGGGAAAGTACAGGAACAAATCCGGATACATCGCAGAAAGTAACCGTCATAGAAGATGATACCAGATTTTATGCTGCAAAAAATATTTTAAATTCCTCCGGAGATGTCAGGGCAGAAGATACATCAGATGAAGGCGGAGGAGAGAACCTTGGCTATTGCAACCAGGGCAGTTTAACAGAATATAAAATCAATGTAACGACAGCCGGTACTTATAACGTTAAGGCACGTGTTGCTTCGAATGACGGAACAGGAGCATTCAGCATTTATGTCGATAATCAGAAAATTGCAACATACCGTGCAGTCAATACAGGCGGATGGCAGGTTTGGACAACTACAGATGCCCAGGAGATCACACTGGAAGCCGGAGAACATTCATTTGCCATCTACTTTGAAGAAAGCGGCATGAATCTGAACTGGCTGCAGTTCACACGGGAAACGGGTACTGATCCGAAACCAGACCCGAAACCAGACCCGAAACCAGATCCAGACCCGGATCCAACGCCGACTCCAACACCGGACCCGGACCCAGACCCAGATCCAACGCCGACTCCAACGCCGGACCCAGACCCGACTCCAGATCCAAATCCGACTCCAGATCCGACCCCAACACCGGATCAGACCCCGAATCCAACACCAAGTCCGAAACCGGATTCGAGCAAAGATCAAAATACGGTAACGCTGACAAAGGGCAGTATCTGTCAGGACGCAAAAGGTATCCTGAAATATCGGATCACAAAAATGGCAGCCAAAAACGGCACCGCAGAAGTGATCGGAATTCAGAAAAAATCAGGAAAAGTAACAATTCCGTCCACAATTACGGTTCAGGGCATTACCTTTAAAGTAACAGCGATCGCAGAGAAAGCTTTTCGAAATGACAAAAATCTGAAAAGTGTTGTCATCGGATCCAATGTGAAAAAAATCGGAAAACAGGCATTTGAAAAATGCAGAAAACTTTCTTCTGTCACATTCAAAGGAAAGAAAGCACCGACTATTGGCAAGGCAGCATTTAAAGGAATCAAGAAAAAAACAAGTGTCCAGGTTGCGGGCAGTATGAAAAAAAGTCAGGTGAAAAAATTACAGAATCGCATGAAAACAGCAGCACCTTCTGTAAAGATCACCTACAAGAAAAAAATAACCGTTCGTTTTTAGCAGAACACAGTAAAAAGCATGCCATAGCATACAGAAAAACAGTTTCTGAATGTTATGGCTGTTTTTCTTTTGTGAAAAGTATGATAGTATAGTGATGGAACAGACAGATAAATTACAGGAGGAACCGACAATGAAATTATGGACAATCCAGCTCTGACATCTGTTAATCCATTGTTGATCGATCTCAACGATTTTCAGTTCCTTATGCCGCCGATTCAGTATTTTCCGCCGTATACAGAAAAATCGGTAGACCGCATATGTACGGATCTGGAAAAAGGACAGATCCGCCAGTCTGAATTTCCAAGCTATGTAATTCAGGCACATATTCCATATATTGCACCGGGAGATCTGGTAAACGTGTATCCGTTGTTTGAAATAAGGCTACCGCAATCCCACTGGCTTTAGACGGTGGGTTAAGGTAGCC
>ERZ826242.2952-NODE-2952-length-13338-cov-5.187006_pt1 | contig 13338 bp, 11 predicted proteins | sample MGYA00519871_ERZ826242 | MGnify/ENA primary metagenome ERZ826242 (study PRJEB31778, sample SAMEA3449226) | human gut metagenome | biome: human gut; feature: human-associated habitat; material: faeces | place: United Kingdom | collected 2010/2012 ...
AATACGAAACGAATTCATAGCCATTGCAACTATATGTCGCCAAACGAATTCGAACAAGTGTATGAAAGAACAAACACTGAGGCTGAGCTTCTGGCAGGTTAAAATGGGGAGAAATTTCTCGTTTTAACTTGTACTAAATCTTGACATAGGACCATATACACCTTATATTATTTTGTAGGCACCAATCATATATAGTCGATGCAATTCCGCCTGATGAAGAATTTCTTTGTATTCTTCTATTTAAACTCCATGCATTCATTCCTAATACAGGCTGCAATAAAAATTGAGGCTCATTATGTGGGCATACCAAATCACACAATCCACATTCTATACATTTACTTGTCTTACAACGCACAAATTTTTTTCTATTACTACTGTCTATCTTTATACACTTTTGTGGACATATATTCTCACATGCTCGGCATCCTGAGCATTTACACTTATCTTTCCTCATATTTTAACATCCATTTTAGTATCACCCGTGATTCATCTCGAAATTTTTGTTCTTTTTCCTTTATTGTTTTATAGTCCACTTTTCTTTCAGAGTCATACTCTTGTGAAAATATATTATATTTTTCCAGGCCCAACATAATAGATACTGTTTCTAATCTATTAGATGGCTTTCTGAGACAAAATGCAAATTCCTTTTGAAAATAAACCGAAAACAAAAGTCCGTGATACGATCCCGTAAATACCTTTTGTGCATAATATAATAGATTTAAAAATTCAATCGGATCCTTAGGGCACATATATTTATTATCTTTACTTATTAAAAATACTTTCAATCTATGTCTTCTAGCATACCTCTTGGCTTCTTGATAAATTGCTGATTGTGAATCTGGCATATATACTACTACATATTTATCCTTTAATATTGCATTCTCTTTTATGAATTTTCCCCAAAAGTCATTTGACAGAAGCATTGTTGGGTCACAAACATGATATATTTGTTTTCCAAGCAATTCTGTTAACTCACTTTTTGCATTCAACTCTCTTACCGATATTTGATTAAACTTAGATAAGTAATCTATAAAATTATTTTTTTCTTCTTTTGGAATTTTCTCATATCCATAGCTTGCAGCATATGATATCTTTCTTTTGTCTTCATCTACAAAATCTAACATATATGTATAATCATCTGCATATCTTAGATCCCATACAAGATCACTTCCAACAATATATACATCATATTTATTATGGCATCTTGAAATTGTTGATTTACGATACACCTTACTTTTTTTCATCATTTTAGTTATTAATGCAGTAAATGCTTTTTGCATTCTGTATGTGTTGATAATATACTGCAATCCAACTTCATAACCATTATTTTTAATTATTCTCTTCACTCCTGATATTGTTATCCATTCATAATCAGGAACATTTTTTCTATAATCTATAAGTTCTACATTCATACCCATTTTTTTTACTGACTCATATAGCGCATACGTCTGTAAAAAAGAACCATAATTAGTATTATCGCAAAATGTAATTATCCCAACTTTTCCCATCGTTTATCCTTAACTAAATATTATCTAAGAAATCTAAAAGTGAAATATGTTCTCCCTCTTTAATTGTACTATTACCCTCTAATTCAAATTTGACTAGCTTGTCTTTTATATCTTCATTTATCATTACATCTATTTTAGTAATCTCATTTTGAAGAAGGTTAATTCTATATAGTTCTCCTGTCATTCTTTTTTGATATATTAATTCATTATCCTTTCTTACAACCATCTCAATTTTAGATCCTTTGAACTTCATTTCTTCTTGATCCTTTTCACAATTAAGTACATATCTTTGTTTTTTTCCCAGATCCAAAAGAATTACATTCCCTTTAAAAAGTTCAAAAAACAACAAATTACTATCATATGCATTTATTCTATAAATATAATCGTCACTTACTTTTCCGCAATCATTAAATTCTTCTTTGCCATTTAATCTGTAAATATTTCCACTTCTAGTAGCAAAATATATTTTATTATCATGACACGTAATAGCTGTCACACCTTCTGTATCACTATTTTCAAAATGTAAATCTTTAACATTCCTATTACATACATCTATTTTGTGAATAATATTTCTTTCGCTCTCCGGCACATACAGTATTCCATCTTTAAGTACACTCTCTGCTATCGTAAATCTATCCTCATTATCGACTTCATATACTTTTCGAAAGCCTCCTTTGTTAATGTCATACTCGTAAACATTAGGCAAACTAGCCCCTACAATATATAAATAATTCCTATACTTACAAACACTACCAATTTTCCCATTAATATTTTTGTATTTTTCTTCTAATGGCATTTCTATAACAGAAAAACTTTTTAGAAAAACATTAAATACTATCATATTCTTTGCATTATAGGGAAAAATAAATAATGAATTTTCATTTTTAATTATGGAAATATAACCATATTCTAATTCTCTCTCATAAGGAATTTTATATGCTTCTATAATCTGGCCTATATTTAAGTCCAATTTTAATAAAACAGCATTTCTATTTGAGACCATCCAAATTATATTATTATGTTCTTCATATATAGAAGCTCTACTCGCTATCATTGCTAAATTTCTTTTAAAAATCATTTTCATTTGTCTCCACACACAGGTTTTTTGTGCCTTTCTATGACCAGAAATCTTCGTACGGTAACTCATAAGTAACCAAAAGCCGGTTGAATTTGACAATCCAACCGGCTTAATCACCCTACCTATGCCTCCATGCATCATCATGATTCGTCCTGAATCTTATTCAACTAATTTATATATCGGCATATCCTCTTATTTATTAACCCTGCTTTTTACCGCTGTCTCTTTTCTCTTTTCCGCAAAACGCTATTCCGAAGCATGTGACTGATTCTATTTTTGTCATCTGGAAATCTGCAGTATAATCTTTGACTTCAATTTGTTTCAGTGCAGCTTCTGGCAAAGATTCCAAATTCTGTCTCATCTATAGGAGAAACCCGTTTCAAATATCCACACATAAGCAGAAAGCTGTATAATCCTGCAATGTCTTTCTTTATCTGTGGATATATCACTTCCATATTCAAAGGTGTTATCACCTCTTTGCCTTCCAGAAGTTCTGTTAATTCTTCCGCATTTTCAGGCGACGCCCCTCCTAATACATCCTGAAGAATACTGTTTTCACTGGTATTCACCCAGAATATCTTAGGTCTACAGTCATTATTAGAATAGTTCATCACCGACCATGAATTATATAATCTTGTCTGTCCGAAAAGCTCCCCGTCAGAATCCTTTTTCAAAAATTCTTTATCCTTTAATCCTGCAAAAACAAATTTCTGATAAATTCAATCACCTGCTCACAGCATTATACCTTATCAGCTTCTTCAATCAACATTCCATTTTTCAATGATGCAGGTATGCTTTTTATCCTTGCCATAACTAATGCCTGCAAGCAGCAGATTTCCCTTATAGCCCTCCAATGCCTTCACATAGTTCTTCTGTTTAATCTGATCAATGGCACCTTGTGCGTTCTGATCTTTTTTCAGTTCAATTACTACAGCAGGCTTATCCGAATGCAATCGTCTGGGAATCAGGCAGATATCTGCAAAGCCTTTTCCTGTAGGTAGCTCCCTGATAATCGTATAATATTCACGAGCATAATAGAAAGCAAGGTTGATCGTACAGCTTAGCGAATTTTCGTCATTATATTGAAGAATAGAGATCTCTTCATGTGCCCGATCAATCCCCTCTGCAACTGCTTCTGCATCCATAGCCCACAGAGCTTCCAAAAGTTTCTTAGATTCTATGATAGAGCGCATTACCTCTCCCCAATCTTCAATACGTTTAATAGAAGTCATATATACCTCACTGACCTCACGATTAGGAATTGAAACACAACGGGTATTTCTGTTATAAGTAAGATATCCCAGATGAATCAACAACGAAAAAAACGTCGTCTGCGCAATGAAATGTAGTCATATCGTTGGCAAAACCACTGATATCTACCTCTATTGATTCACCGGCAAGCATCCTGATCACGGCATCCTTTAGTCCATCTAAATTCATCTGAATATAAATCTTCAATGCCTCATAAGTTTCGGTCTGGTTCCAATACGTGTCAAATGTATGACTAAGCATGGCATCCACCACTGACTTGGGGCTGTACATGGAGAGTACGGTATCACCTTCGGCACTCTTAGTCACAAGCTCATACCCATCATACCATGCTTTAGCTTCTTCAAAGCTCATCTGGTATTCCGTACACAATTCGCGTACCTCATTTTCCGTAAAGGCAAAATATTCTGCAAGTTCTCTTGGATTTGTCATAGAGTACTCCGTAAACATATTAAGGGCAGAATGCGAACCGTACTTCTTAATTGGAAGAATCCCCGTCATATAGGCAAGTGCTACATAAGACTGATCCTTTAGCCATGCTCTCAGGAAATCCAGATATTTCTTCTGCGCTTCCGTGTTACTGGCATATTCCCGAAACAGACAATCCCATTCATCAATCAGAATAACAAAAGAACGACCTGTCTGTGCATATACATCCATCATCACCCATATCAGCTGTTCTCCCTCTGCAACACCTGGATAAGCCTGCTTTAATTCTGCTAATACACGTCTCTACAGGGCTTTCAGCATCTCATCCACATTATGTGTTGCGCTCAAAAATTCCTGTACATTGATTTTAATCACATCATACCGGTTCAGGTGTTCTTTGAATGATTCGTCTTTACTGATTTTCAGTCCTTCAAACAATGTGGAAGCATCTTCACCTGTGCTATCAACAATGTTTTATCAACATATATCTGAGAACGTAAACTGGTTTTAAAACATTCACTTCCCGGATTCAGATAGCTTCCCATTTTCATACCTCCAAACAGCTTTTATAATATAGTACCATACATATCTTTAATCTGTCATCAGATCTTTTCCTGGCATTGCATATTCTGGATCATGACTGGTTTTTTCTCTTCATAAAATTTCATAACAGCAGGCATCGGATCCCCGTAATAGGCATCATACAGATCATATTGCAGTACTTGTTCTTCCCCCGGCATCCAGTTAATATTCATTCTGTCAGGCATGCCAAGGGTCTCCTGAATCAGCTCCCTGATCTCGTTTTTTATTACCGTCCATGCAGTGCCTGTCTTCTCAGGGAACAAATGTATAGTAACTTCTATTTGATCCTTATGCTCTTCAAAGATATGCAGGTTATTCCTGATCTTTCGTCTTTCCGCCTCCGGTTCTTCCAGATAGGTACCAAGACCAATTCCATATAACAGTCTTTTCTTATGTATCTGCTTATCAGCCGCTTCCGGTTTTCTCACCAGAATTTTCTGTTCCCAGACAGCACGGGTATCTGTTCCAGCAGCCTCTGCCAGCTTTTCAATGTACCACTGCTTCTTGTCTTCCGAATTAAGCAGGATCCGATCTGCATACATCACTCCGGGCATGGTTACATAATACTGCATATTCTCGTATTCTCTGGAATCTTTTCCATATAATTCTCCTTTTCCATACGGAGATACATAAATCAGCTCCTCTGTATATTTCCGGAGGTTCACTGCATAAAACAAAGGAGGAACACTGATATTCGGGTTCCATTCATCGTATGGATTCTGGCTATAGATCTGTTCCGGACGAAGTAATTCCAGATACTCTGCCGTCAGCTGTTTCGCATCCAGAATCTGTTTTTTCTCCACGTCAGATAATCCGGCTACTTCTGCGAAATCCCCTGCACTCCATGTATGCCATTTCATTGGAGATCCATCGTAATCCTTATTATACCAGGGTAAAATAACCAGATATGGCATAGTGTTCATATCCTTGCATTTTTCTTCCCACAGAGACCGGATATTATCCCATTCACCTGGATAACTGATCAGAAACAACGCAATTTTCTTGGAACTGACATTCTCTCTCCACTCCTGTTTTATTATCTGCATAATGTCAGAAAGATCATGCGTTCCCCTCTCTACACATCCACCTGCAGAACACTGCTGGTATAACCGGTACAGTTCTTCACAATATCGTTCCAGCAATCCGATAATTTTATGCTTTTCAAAGCCTGCCTGCTCCAGCATGGTTCCAAAATCAATAGCAAGCTGCTGACTCACAGATATTGCCTCCACTGTCACATCTGATTCCTGCATTTGATATGTATTTATGATCTGGTCTTTCAGGGTAAGAAGCTCCTGTAAGCATTCCTCTCCCATTGTTTTATAGGATTTTTCTTTATATTCCAGTTCTTCTCTGATTCTTTCCAATTTTTCTCTGTCAAACTCAAAAGAAGGCAAGGGAAAATCCAGTACCTTCTGCAGATTCTTCTTTTGTCCTTCAAAAAATGGATAATCATGGGCACCGGCATTTTTTACCAGCCGAAGATAATCGCCATACCTTTCCCTGAGCATTTTATCATAAAGACTTGGAACCGGTATTTCTGTATATTCAAATGGCAGATAAACAGGCTCCCCATAATATTCCTTTGGATAATAATGCGGCTGCTCTTTCAGCCCCCATGGAAACATCTGTACCAGATGGTCTGCCTCCTGCTCCGGCACCCAGGCAAAACATTTTTCTGTCTCCCCGTAAAGATATCTTGCCATTTCCACCGGATCTTCAATCCGTTCATAATGCTGTCCTGTCATCTGTTCCAATCTGCAAAGATGCCATTCCCTATCCTTATCCTGTATTTTTCCCTCTGTAATCCCATCTGCAATTCCAAGCATGTATTTGCAGATGGTTTTTCTTTTTTCCTCTTTATCCCGGTCCCTGTGAACATAGTCCAGTACAAAAATATCCACACAGGCGATATAAGGGAAATTATGGAACCGGCGCAGATGCTTTTTTTCAAAGCAGAAGTGATTTTTGCCGACCACCTTCCCCATAAATAACCAGAAATCCTTCTGATTCCGATAAGTCTGCACAACATATCCTTCTTCCATATCCGGAACCGCCACTGTCAGGAAACGGATATAATCCTCTCTTTTCATGGCAATATCTATATCATCATCCCATGGAACGAACCCTCCATGTCGTACACATCCAAGAAGTGTTCCCCAGTCAGCATAATATGTAATATGATGTTTTCTGCAGACCCGGTCAATTTCCTGAAGGACAGTGAGTTCCGCTGCCCACGCCTGCTTGATCGCTGCAGGAATCACAAATCCGCATCTTACTTCATCCAGCAGAAAAGATACCGGTATTTCTTTTTTCATCTGTATATCCTGACTATCCTCTGTCATACGATCTGATCATCACTCCTGAATCTCTACATCCTGCAGCATTACCGGTTTTTCACTCTGTTTCACAAGCTGCGCTGTCCTTCCGGCATCCCCATAGAATGCATCTGCCATTTCCACCGCTTTCTCTTCCTCCAGTGGTCCCTCTATGGTAATCCAGTCTTTTCCATCATACTTCTTAAGCAGGTTTTCATATTTTTTCAGTACGCCCGGAACCCTGTGAAGCAATCTTTCTCTTAAGCTTTCGTCCTGCACCCAAAGCACATGGATATGTTCCTTTTGCTCTTCAAATACTTTCAAGGCATATTCTATTTTGGAGATCATCTTTTCCTTATGCTCCAGAAGTCCGTTTCCACTGATATAATACAGAATCAGTTTCTTATCCTGCCACTCTGCAGGACGCTGCACTTCATTTTTCATTTCATAAAGCGCTGCTCCTGTTCCCTGAATTTTTCCTTCCCAGATTGACCGTGTTTCTTCCCCTGCCCACTGGCACAGGTATTCTACGTAGCTCTGTTTCATGGCTTCTGATTGGACAATCACCTGATCTGCATTCACAATTCCCGGAAACGGCACGAAATATTCTCTGCTTTTCAGACCTCTTTCGTCTTCCGGATCCATTTCATCAATCTTAAACCATGGAATATAAATTAACTGCTCTGTGTTCTTCCACAATTCACTTGAGTAATATTTTTCATTTACTGTTACGCTGTAGTTCCACTGATCATATGGATTCTGAATGTAAATAATATCCGGATGATTATTTTCCACAAAGTATTCATAATAAGGTGTGATCTGTACATAAGCAGGAAATTGATCTCCATCATATTGCATCTCACTTAAAGCTGCTCCCATTTGCTTTTTATAATAATAAGGAATGGGGACTACTTTCACATCACAGTCTTCATCCGCAGATGCTTTCTGCCAAAGGCTCTCAAGTACACTCCAGTGGGATGCATGGTACGGCATGAATACAACCTCTCTGCGAATCTTCATCTGCTCTGCTTCCTGCATGATCATCTGTACTGTCTCATCAAGAATCGTCCGTACTTCCCCGGGATCAGGCATTCCCTGCTCGCAGATCATTTCATAAACCTGATAAGCCATTTCGCAGTATTGCTCCAGACACGCTACGGTTTGTGTTCCCTCTCCCACTTTCTTTTCTATAGACTCTCCGATTCCCACTGCAACATTCTGCATTTCCTGCAATAATTGAAGAACTGTTTCTTTTTCACCGTACTGCATCAGCACTTCCAATTGCTCATGAATTTTTATAAGCAATTGGAGTTTTTCCTGTAATGTTATTGAAAATATAGGTTTTTTCTTTTCCTTATTTTCCGTATACTTATATTGAGGAAAGAAAACTCCTTTTTCATTCAGATATCTTTCCTGTTTATCATAAAGAGGATAATCATGGCTTCCTCCCTTTCGAACACTCTTCATATAATCCCCATACTTCAGTTTTAAAATGCAATCATAGCCAACTGGCACCGGAATCATAATATTTTCAAAAGGCATTAAAATAGAATCCGCATAACATTCTTTGGGATAAAGATGCCCTCCATTCTCCATTCGTTGGGGCATAGCTGCAATATTGTCTGCTTCCTCTTCTCCAAACAAAGCATACAAGGCACATACAATCTTATATAACTGATTCTTGATATTTCCCTGTCGGTCAATCTTCTGTCCAGACACTTTTTCAATATAAGCAAGCCATTCTTCCAGTTCTTCTGAGTTCATCAAACCTGCTCCATTAGTATCAGCTGCTGTCTTAACCAGCTCAACCAGTTCTTTCTGCATCTGTTCTTCTTTCGGATTTCTGGATGCATAATCTAAGGGAAAAATATCTACACCTCCCGCGAAGGGACAGTTATGGTATTTATCGAGAAATTCCGGTGAGCAATCCACAAATTCCGCATTCAGCACCCTAGTCATAACATCCCAGTAGTCCTTATCTTCTTCATAATCTAAAACAGCATACTCCTTGGGCAGTTCTCCAGGTAATACCTTTCGAAATTTCTCGTAGTCCATTCGTTTCATGGCAATATCCATATCATCATCCCACGGAATGTATCCACGATGTCGAACCGTTCCAAGCAATGTGCCCCACTCTGCAAAATACTGAATATGATGTTTTCTGCAGATCCGGTCAATCTCATTCAACACTTCAAGCTGCATTGCCCAGTAGCTTTTCATTTTAGCACTTACAAAAAATCCCGCTTTTACTTCATCTTCAAAATAGGAATCTGGAAAATTCATTGTCTGTTCTCCTGCATTCTCTTAAAAAAAAGGAATCGGAGAGAATCCGATTCCTTTTTGGTAGTTGTCTCTACACTATTTCTCTAACTATTAGCTAAGTAAGGACAGAACACCCTGATTAGACTGATTAGACTGTGCAAGCATAGCCTGACCTGCCTGAGCAAGGATATTGTTGTTAGAATACTTAACCATTTCAGAAGCCATATCTGTATCACGGATAGCAGACTCAGCACTTGTTGTATTCTCTACAACATTATCCAAGTTGTTGATGGTGTGCTCAAGACGGTTCTGAATAGCACCAAGATCAGATCTCTGCTCTGAAACAGCCTGAATAGCTGACTTAGCCCATACATTCAATCCTGCGAAGTTGGATGCTGTAAGCTTACCTTTACCAACCTTGTCTGCAGAACTCATACTAGCAAAGTTCTGGAACTTCTTAACAACAGCTGCTGCGGTCTTTAAAGCTGTGCTTGCCTTCATAGCTGATAACTTAGATGCATATGTTGCAGCACCAAGAGAAGCAACTCCCATGTTCTTAATAGTTACCATGATCTTGTTGTTCTTGCTAGATTCTGCACCAACCTGAAGTCCCTTCTTTGTGAAAGAACCATTTAACAGGCTCTGCTCATTGAAAGTAGTTGTTTCCTTAACACGATCGATTTCATTCATCAGCTGGGAAACTTCTGATCCGATGTAGCTTCTGTCCTGAGTTGTAAGAGTTCCATTCTCACCCTTAACAGCCAGCTCGTTAATTCTCTGAAGCATATCCTGAACTTCTGCAAGAGCACCTTCAGCGGTCTGTACTGCTGAAATACCATCCTGAGCGTTTGCAGAAGCCTGTGTCAGACCTCTTACCTGACGTCTCATCTTCTCGGAAATAGAAAGACCTGCTGCATCATCTGCTGCTCTGTTGATCTTGTAACCAGAAGATAACTTCTCAGTTGACTTAGCCTGTGTCTTGGTTGTTATTCCTAACATTCTGTTAGAGTTCATTGCTGTAAGATTGTGTTGTACTACCATAGTATATTCCTCCTTGAATTTAAGGTCGCTTCCCTGCGACTCATTTTTGACTGTAATGACTTCTGACAGTCGTACGCACCACCAAAAATCATCACTGTTAAGGTTCGTAAGCAATTATCTTGCTTTACTTGTTATGTATATCGGAGAAACCCCAAAATACTTTATAGATCTTTTGAAATTTTTAAATATTTCTTATTTCTTATTTTTCAAAGTAAATGCAACCTCTCACATATATTTTAGTTGCATTTACTTTAGGAAATCATAGCAGTTGCATTTACTATGAAAAACAAATAGCTATATTCCCCTCTGGCATGGTATCATTCTTTTGCTGTACCCCGGTGTAAAGGAGAGAGGTACCGCTATGAATAAAAATAAACATTTACTTTCTGACGAAAGAATAAGAATTGAAGAGCTCTTGAAAGAAGGTCGTTCCTTCAAGTCAATCGCTAATGAACTGGGTAAAAGTCCTACCACTGTTTCCAGGGAAATCCGTTCCCATACTATTACTAAAAATGTAGGTTCTCCCGGCTGTCCCTATAATAACTGTAAGCACAGATTTTCGTGTACTTCCAGCTTTCTCTGCAAAGAATGTGGTTTCAGACGTTTTCGCTCTCACTGTAACCAGTGTAAACTTTGTAATTCTGTATGTTCCCGGTATGTCCCTGATTCCTGCCGCCTGCTGGGGAAACCTCCCTATGTTTGTAATGGCTGTCCAAAACGTAACCGCTCCTGTACTTTACAGAAGCATCTCTATGATCCTGTTTCTGCGCAAAAGCAGTACGAAAAGAAACTGTCTGAAGCCAGATCAGGTATTTCCCTGACAGAAGATGATATTGCCCACCTGAATGGCATTGTTTCCCCTCTTTTGAAAAAGAAGCAGTCCCTGCATCATATTTGTGTTAACCATCCGGATTCGGTTATGGTGAGTGAAAGTACTATGTCCCGTCTTATAGATTATGACCTTTTTGATGCAAAAAATATTGATCTTCCAAGAAAAGTCCGTTATGCCCGCCGAAAGAGAAAGAAAGTATACAAAGTAGATAAGAGCTGCCGTCTTTGGCGTACCTATGTTGATTACCAGCTTTATATCCGGGAGCATCCTGATCTGTCGGTTACACAGATAGATTCTGTGGAAGGTCGTAAAGGTGGAAAGGTTCTTCTTACCATTCATTTCGTAAAAGCTGAATTCATGCTTGCTTATCTCAGAGACCACAATGATTCCCAATCTGTCATTGATGTGTTTGAACAGCTTTATTTTGAATTGCGTCCGGACAGATTTATGTCACTAATGCCAGTCCTTTTAGGTGACAATGGAAGCGAATTTTCCAATCCAAAGCTTTGGAATCCGACAGGCAGGGAAACCACCGGACAAAGGTCTTTTATTGTGATGTATCTGCCCCACATCAGAAGGGCTCTGCTGAAAGGAACCATGAATTCATCCGCATGTTCATTCCCAAAGGAACTCCCATGGATGATTTCTCTCAGGATGATATTTCGGTAATGATGAATCACATTAATTCCTATGGCCGTTCCAGTTTAGGAGATAAGTCACCTTACGAAGTGATGGAATTTTTGTATGGTCCGGAAATTTTAAAACTCCTTGGATGTACCAGGATCTCTCCGGATGATGTAACCCTCAGTCCTTTCGTTTTCAAGAAAGAAGGTGAGCAAAAATGAGCCGCCCGCTTTTGCCTATAGAACGTATGGTCCTACATGACAGACTTCTGGAGTTTGAAACTTTAGTTCCTATGACAGTTTCCGAGAGAAGTGCCCTGCGACGCTGGGTAAAAGCTGGACACGATATCAATAGCAATCCATGGAATTTTTATGATGCTGATGGATGAAAAATGAGCTATCTGGAGGCTTTCAGAATGGATCTTGCAGAATATGAATTAAAAACTCTTTCTTATGCCGTATTTTTTTAAATCATCTGTTTTTGAAGTATTTTTCACACAGAAAAATCCCTGTCCGACAAGCGGGCAGGGATTGACAAGACATTTTCTTTGACAAACCGGAATTCACTTTGTCATTTGGTCTTTTTATTTCATTTATTTTGTGCGTTTTATTAATCTCCTTGTTTTCCAACAGCACATGGTTCAAAGCAGCAGCCTCAAACCAGTGAATCCTGAATTTCTTTTACCAGTGCAGGGGCACATTCAGCAGCTTTACAGATATCATCTACAGAAAATCCCATTTGCAGAAGGTTTCGGACTACGGTTTTCGTCTTTTCTAAATTGCCTTCGTTTCTTCCTTCTCTTCTGCCTTCATTTCTGCCTTCTCTTCTGCCCCTTCTTTCTCCCATGATTTCTCTCTCTTCCATCAATTCTTCCAATGCCTGGCACATGTTGTACTTCTCCTCTTCCCCGTTTTCTGTTTTATACTTATCCTTTTTCTGAAGCATTGCTGCATTGTCTGTCATGACTGCTATCGCTTCCCAGGTTTCTTTGCTCAGATGAGCATAAGCCTCATTTTTCATCAGCTCTGCCATCCTCTCTTTATCCTTCCGGCAGTTCATCGCACAAAACAGCTGCTTTAAGCCGGAATGGAACTCTTCAAACCCTTCCTGTTCGTTGATACAAAATAATGTCAGCGGATAATCCTTAAACAATGATCGAACTGATTCCTCTGGATCAAACTCCATCATATCCGACAGCTTTCTTGGCCCGTCCCATGGTTCCTCCCCGCTGTAGAGGCAGATTGTATAAACCGGATGCAGCCTGTCTGATCTCAGGATCCCTGAAAGCTTCTCATCTATGGTGGTTTTCAATTCTTCCTCAGGTTCTTCCTTATGCCTTCCAAGAAGCCTCCGTTCCTGCTTTCTCTCCTTCAGCTGTCTGCTGTACTCTGCAGC
>ERZ826242.2954-NODE-2954-length-13323-cov-28.399382_pt1 | contig 13323 bp, 9 predicted proteins | sample MGYA00519871_ERZ826242 | MGnify/ENA primary metagenome ERZ826242 (study PRJEB31778, sample SAMEA3449226) | human gut metagenome | biome: human gut; feature: human-associated habitat; material: faeces | place: United Kingdom | collected 2010/2012 ...
ATTGTCATGGCTCTTTTCTGAACAAAACTGTCCAGATGTTTCTTATAAAGATTCGTTCCTACGAACCAGTCGTGCAGTTTCTTAGAACTCTTTGCAAAGCAAAACAGTGTTGCCATATAAAACGGAACGGTTGGCAGGATAGGAAGTATAATTCCTATCGTACCAAGTCCCAGGCAAAGAAATCCAAGCACGATCCATACTACTTTTAAAGGATTTTTCATCTTCTTTCTGTTCTCCTGTGGGAGTTTTCCTCCCCTTTATTTCTTGTCGTTCTGCTACTATTTCCTTCTTACACCGCCAGCACAAACTTCCGTCCATCAACCCTTGTCACACCAAGCTCAATGCCATACAGTTCCCGGATGCTCTCTTCCGTAATCACTTCTTCCGGATCACCTTCCACCAGCACTTTTCCATCTTTCATGCCGATGACATTATCTGAATATGCGATTGCCTGATTGATGTCGTGCAGTACCATGATGATGGTTATTCCAAATTCCTGATTGAGTTTTTTCACCAGTTGCAGGATCTCAATCTGATACCGGATATCCAAATAGGTAGTCGGCTCATCGAGGAACAGCGTCTTTGTTCCCTGACAAAGTGCCATTGCAATCCATACACGCTGACGCTGTCCACCGGAAAGTCTTGACACTTCTCTGTCACGATATTCTGTTAAATTGGTTACTTCCAATGCCCACTGGATCATACGCTCATCTTCGGCACTGTCTCCCTGCATCATTTTCTTATGTGGGGTTCTTCCGAATGCCACCAGATTCTCAACGGTGATATCGTCTGATGCACTGTTATACTGCTGAACAATCGCAACCTTTCTAGCAAATTCTTTTAAATTCAGGTTCTGGATATTCTTTCCTTTGAGGAAAATATTTCCCTTTCTCGGATATAAGTTTTTCGTCATCAGGGAAAACAATGTAGATTTTCCACATCCGTTTGCTCCCATAATCGTTGTGATTTTACCTTCTTCAATCTTCAGGGATACGCCCTTTAAGACTTTATTTTTTCCATAGGAAAAGTGCAGATCTCTAACTTCCATCGCAGGCTTGTCTGCCCACTTATCCGCTTTTTTCACTTTCTTTGCTGCTTCATTCTCTGTAGAAGTCAAATCCATATTCTTTTCTTTACTTCGCATACTTCTTAGACCTCCTTAACAGAATGATGAAGAATGGGCCTCCGACCACACTCATAATGATGGATGCGGATACCTCATACGGAGCAGCTATCGTTCTTCCGATGGTATCTGCCAGCAGGAACGTAAACGCTCCGAACAAAGCACTAAATGGAACTAATGCCTTGTGGTCGCTTCCTACTAAAATTCTTCCGATATGCGGAACAATCAGTCCTAAGAAACTAATCACTCCGGCTACTGCTGTGGAAATACTTGCAAGCAATACTGCTATCAGTGAAATCACGATACGCATTGCATTGACATTGATTCCAAGGCTTCGTGCTGTCTTATCTTCCAGTGCTAACAGATTACACATCTTCGTCATAATCAGTGCCAGAACCAGTCCGACAATTACATACGGTACTAAGGTTTTCACATCATCCCAAGTTTTCATTGTGATATTACCATTGACGATGGCTGCCACGCCAGACATGTTTCCGCCATTCATTGAATTCAACGCACTGGATAATCCGGTGAACATTGCATCGACTGCCACACCGACAAGGATAATTCTTAAGGGACTTAATCCCCCTTTCCATGACAGGCTGTAAACTAAGACAAATGCAATCACACCACCAAGAAATGCAAATAATGGAGTGAAGAAAAATAAAGTCGGTGCAAATGCGGTAATGAGTACCGCCGCAAAACTTGCTCCACTGGAAATACCGATGATTCCCGGATCGGCAAGTGGATTTTTTAATACCGCCTGAAATAACACACCCGATACCGCTATCGCAGCTCCGGCTAACATGGAGATTACAATTCGTGGGAATCGTAAGTCATAGATTGTTGCCACGTCTTCATTGTACTTTACAAATAATCCTTTCAGTAGTTCCGGGAAGCTGACTTTCAGGCTTCCGATATTCACTGCCGCAAAAAATAATGCAACCAGCAATACGATCATTACAATAAAGGAAATGGCTGCTTTTGCTGTTTTCCGATGCTTTCTTGCTTTATCCTGACCGGAGAGGTTCTGGACTTCCATTTCGGAAGTCTCAGAAGTATTTTTTAATTCTGTCTCTTTCATCTGTCCTCTCCTTTCTACTTGCTCTGCTGTTCGTTGTATTTTTCAGTTGCGTCAGAATCCTTTGCTTTCTTCTGTGCATTATCACTGGTTTCTTTTGCTTTTGCTGAATCTTCATCACTTTCCGGATAAAGGATTGGCTGTAATTCTTCCAGTGCCTGTGGATACTTAAACGTAGCACTCATACCGAAATATTCATAAGTCAGATCATAAACTCTGCCGTTCTTCACCGCATCGAAATGCTGCCAGATGTCATTCTCCGCAAAATCTTTATTGAACATTTCTACCACCTGATCCGGCAGTGCATGTGCGGCACGTAAGATAATATCCGGCTCTTTGGTTTTCATGTCTTCAGTATTTACGGTCAAAAATTCCTGATCGGTGTCAGAGTATACATTCTCTCCGCCTGCCAGTTCCACCAGACTTCCTACATAGGAATTCGGTGTTGCGATAATATAAGACCCCGGAAGTCCCATCAGGATCATTACCTTCGGATGGTCTTTTCCTTCATTCTTTTTCTTATAATCATCATAGAATTCTGTAAACTCGTCCACCAGTTTCTGTGCCTGATCTTCTCTGTCGAAAATCTCACCCAGTTCCTGAATGGAACGGTACATACCCGGCACACTTCTAAGATTCAAAAACGCCCAGTCTGTATCGATTGCTTCATATTTCGGCTGCAGATCACTCTGCAATGACACCGGACTTAAAATCCAGTCTGGATTAAGTGAGGATACAATCTCCATATCCGGACTCATGGCTGTTCCGACTGTCTCTACATCTTTGTATCTGTCTGGAATTGTGGATACGGTACTACTGCAAACACCTACCAAATCCAGTTCCAGCTTGTCACAGATATCTGCGGTTGCCGGAGAAGTCGCTATGATTCTTGGGCTTTCTTTCATTGCCTGTACTTTTTTCTTTGCTGCTTCTACGGCTGCCTTTTCTTCCGGATCATCAATCTCTAAGAGAGACTTGGCATCTTCATTGGAAGAATCCTTGTCCGATTTGCTGTCAGAAGTCTTTTTATCTGCCGTCTTACTGCTGGCTGTCTCATCTGTACTGCTCTCTGTCTGCGTAGCAGAATCACTGCTTTTCTTTCCCTGACTCTGGTCTACACAACCTGCCAGAGAAAAAATCATGGTCATTGCAAGGAGAACGGCCGATGCTTTTTTCAAACGCCTATTCATCATCGTCCTCTGCACCTCCCCAACGTTTCCAGTTCTTACGGAAGAAATAAATCACTCCGGATACTGCTCCAAGCAGAATCAGACCTGTTACTACAACTGCCAATGCAATCTGGAAAATCCGGTTGCCGAAAGAAGTATTTCCGCTATCGGAATCGCTGTCACTTGTTCCATCTTTCGCAGTAGAAAGACTTAATCCTTCTGAAGAATTTACTGGATTTTCTGTATCCAGTGAAGAAGAATCACTACTCGGTTTTGCTGCTTCTGTAATACTACTTTCCAGTTTCTTTGATGAGCTGGAAGAACTGCTTTTATCAGATGAGCCGGAACTCTGAAGAGAAGAATTACCAGAACCCAAACTGCTGTTTCCACTTGAAGTAGAACCTGAATTATCTACTGAACCAGAACCACCGGACTCTGCCGCTGTTCCATTCGAGCTTTCTGTTACCATAGTTGCGTTCATATCGGTATTGTTACCCTCGCTGTAGTCACTCGGATACAGATAGAAAATAACATTTCTTCCCATCGGCTCTACATACATCTCGCCTCTGACAATACAATTTTCACTTGGCACACGCATACACACATCGGCTGTTGTACCATTACTGTCTGAACCATTTCCTGTAATACCGATTTCTGATGGTGTAGACCAGCCGGAATCACCTACATTCTGTACCTGAAAGCTATGTCCACTGGTGTAGTCCATCAGACTCATGCGGATGGTCAGATAATAAGCTCCATCGTCTGTTACTTCCAAGATACCATTGCTGTATACACAGCCTTCTACCATGCCCTGTCCTGTTGCATAAGAACTCTCTCCACCGGAATCTTCGATTACTCCGGTAACCGGATGTGCGTAACATCTGTTAATTGTACAGCTATACACTGTCCCGCTTGCGGCGTAAGCCTTAACAGCAGGAAAGCCTGCCATTAAAGTAATGGCAAGCACACAAGTCATAATGGCAGACAATATTTTGTTTTTTTTCGCTGCTAATTTCATTCCTTATCTCCTGTTAAATGAATTTGGCAGACTCCCAGTCCCGAAGGAATGGGAGGGTTCGTCTGCCAAATCACTACTTATTATTTTACGTTTGCTTTTTTCTTTCTGTTGTACTCCATGATTCCTGCCAGTAAAGCGACTCCTCCGAGAAGAAGGATAGCTGCCCACAGGGTATTGTTCTGTACAACATCACCAGTCTTAACATTGGATGCTGATTTCAGGCTGGAACCTGATCCAAGGCTGGATGTTCCACTCTTCAGACTTGAAGAACCACTTCCAAGTGAGGAAGAACCAAGTTTGCTGCTTCCAAGAGAACTGCTTCCGAGGCTGTTATTTCCAAGAGAGCTGTTTCCAAGTGAAGAGCTGTTGTTGCTTCCGTTGGAATTATTATTGTTGTTATTGCTATTGTTGTCGTTCTTATCAAAATCTGGATTATCGGATGTTGTTGCTTTTAATGAACTCCAATCCAGTTTCAGATATACTGGCTGTGTTCCTGTACCAGAGCTGATTGCGTCCATAATCGGAACGAATACCTGTAACGGAACATATCCATCATTCAGAGCTTCCGGAATAAGCTCGAATGTTACTTCATCTGGATAGTTTGTTCCGTACTGGTCAGAAACCAGTGAGCCATCGCTGTTCTTCTGATAGCTGTCAACTGTAACATCAGCAAGTGTTCCCTGCGGATTACCATACTTATCAAGTGTATAACCTGTTGTAAAGTATTTGAGCTTGCTTAAATATCCAAGTTTCTGTCCTACTGTCAATCCGTTGAAGTTCAGAGTAATGTAATATTTGCCATTCTTCACTGTCAGTTTAATTGTATGGTTGATTGCTTCATTTGACATAGAATAAGTATTCTTGTCTACTTTCACCATTGTTCCATAGATAGAGTAAACCCCATCAGCAAGGTTCTTGATATCCAGTTTTCCATCACTCTTCTTTGCTAACTGCTGGATTGCTTCTGTCAGTTTTGTCACCTGATCATCTACCAGTTTCTGTGATGCAGAATCATTATCCATTACATTCTGAGCACGACCTACTGCACTCTGTAATGTTGCAAGAGAACTTTCTGTATAAATGTCTGTCTGGCTTAAATATGTCTTTGCTTCTGCAATCTTGCTTTCCAGTTTGCTCTTATCTACAACTGCTTTTTCTACCAGTCCGTTTAATGCAGTTGTCAGAGATTTCTCTGCTGCTGCAACTTCTGACTCTGTTGCTTTTGGATTTGCTGCAACATTCTCAGCCAGTGTAATTGCTGTATTCAGGACCGTCAAACTGCTGCTTTCATAAACATCTGTTTTTGCTGCCTCAGCTTTTGCTTTTTCAATCAGGGCATTTAAGTTTGTCTTATCAACAACTCTTAAACTGTCAAGTGCTGTCTGAAGTGCTGTAACCTGTGCCTGAACTTCTGCCTTGGTAGCATCTTCTTTTGCTGCTACTGCCTGTGCATTTGTGATTGCTGTCTTTAATGCTTCTAATGTTGCAGAAGTATAAACAACATCGGTACGATTTGCTTCTGCTGTTGCTTTTTCAATCAAAGCATTCAGTTCTGTCTTGTCTACGATCTGAGTTTCTACTGCATCTACGGCTGCCTGTAAAGCTGTCACCTGAAGATCAATTTCTTTCTGTGTAGAATTCATATCATTGTAAACATCCTGAGCTGTCATGTAAGCCGCATTTAAAGCGTTCCAGTACTCGTCAGCAACATCCCCTTGCTGCATACCGGATACCTGATTCAGAAGTGCTTCGATTACGCTGTTGTCTCTCTCTACTCCTGTCTCCTGTTTGATGTTTGCCCAGTCGATAGAAACTCTGGCAACCTTTGTACCCTGTCCTTCACCGATGCTTTCCATAACCGGAACATAAACCTCTACATAGAACAGGTTATCGTTCAGTTCAATCGGGATTGATAATTTCTTCGGATACCAGTTTCCTTCTGTATTCTTGTCGTAATACTCAGAGTTCTTATTATTAAATGAATCGTAAACATCTGTGTACTCTTCTAATACTGTTGCATCGGAAGCTTCATATTTTACCGGATAATTATATTTGTTGTATTCAACCGTATCCATATCTACTTTTTTCAGTTTATACAGATATCCTGTCATTCCGGCAAACTGCATAGACTGGAAGTTCATCTCCAGTGTCACTTCGCCTTTACCCGTAACTCTTACAATTCCGGTCTGAACCATGGAAGCATTTCCCATAGAATCTTCATCGGATGTTGCATTGAGCATTTTGATCGGTACGGAATATGTACCTTCAAAAATCTGCGGATAATCTTTGAAAAGATCACTCTGTTTGTTCTTAACAACAAGTGCTTCATAAGAAGAGGTCAGCAGTTTTGTCTGCTTTTCTACTTCTGCTTTTGTTGCATTGACATCAGCGGATACTTTCTGAGCAGATTTGATTGCTGCCTGGAAACTGTTCCAACTGTTGTCTGTATAAGTACCGTCATTTTTCTTGGTCAGTGCATTTTCGATATAGCCATTTAATTCTGACTTATCTACTGCATCATCCAGACGAACAAGTGCTTTTACTGCTTTATCCAGCTTGTCAACCTGTTCTTTCATTTCATCTGCTGTCGCATCAGATTTCGCCAATACTTCTTCAGCTTCCTTGATTGCAGACTTCAAATTCTCATAGCTGTCTTTTGTATAATTTGCTTCTGCATAATTATTTTTCGCATCGGAAACTGCCTGATCCAGTTCTGCTCTTGCTTTTACTTCTTCTTTCATTACAAGACCTGCTGTTGCTGTATCCAGAGCTGTCTCTGCTGCTGTGATTTCTGACTGGAATGCCACCTTATCTGCCTGAACGCTTTCTGCTGTAGCAATCGCATCTGTTAATGCTGCAAAAGAATCGCTTGTATAATTTTTCTCTTCTAATACTTTTGCATCATTCAGTTTTGATTCCAGATCGGATTTTTTAATTTCCTGTTTTACTGCAGATTTTAAATCAAGATTTAACAGGAGTTCTGCTTCTCCGCTTTCTGTTGTTACTTTTACTTTATGGTTTTCTACATTTGCAGGAAGTTTCACTACAAGTCTGCCTGCGTCTGTATCTGCATCCGCATATCCGGCACCCTTGCGATACTGCATACCGGTAATTCCGTCCACGTACAGATAAGCAGTTACATTGCCGTCTTTATCTGTATATAAACGAGCAGATTTTAATCCTGCATTCAAATCACTTGCTGTTCCATCCTGATTGGTAAGTGTTGCCTGTACTTCGTAAACACCTTTTTCCATGGAAACGGCTGTTGACATCGGTACAAGTGCATCTACTGCTGACTGAAGGTCTGCGGATGCCTGATCTGCATTTTCTTCTGTTACCTTTCCTTCCTGAGCAGTAATCACTGCCTGAAGGTCTGCCCAGCTTTCTGCTGTATAATCTGCTTCATTTAATGCTTTGGCATTTTTCAGGACTTTATTGTATTTGTCAAGTCCAGTTGCCTCTTTTAATCCGCTGATTGCATCAGAAATTTCTTTATCTAATGCTACGATTTCAGAATCGTTTGCAGAAGTTGTTCCGTCGATTACCTTCTGAGCTTTTGCTACTGCGTCAGATAATACTTTGTAAGATTCCTCTGTATAATTGTCGGCTGTATATTTAGATGCTTTATCAACTGCTACAACTAAAACAGATTTATCGTGGGTTGGCTCGTTAATTTCTGCCACAGGTGTTAAACCAGATAAAGTCATAAATGCAGTTCTGCATCCTTCACCAGATCCAGGAACTTTATGCTGAAGTTCATCCATGATAGGAACAAAGAAGTTCAAATATACCCCATCATCTCTGTCTGCTGATTCTGGAAATTCAAAACCTACGCTCTTCGGATAATATAAGTCATATTCTTCCGCATAGGAATCCATATCTGTGCTTCCCGAATCATTTAGGTAGTAACTATAATAATCAAGCGGTGTATATTCACTTAATATCGGAAGTCCGTTTTCTTCTGTCTGCTCATTATTTGCCCAGAATATTCCATTTGTATAACCATATCTGCCCGTAATCACAATTCCTTGTGTATCAAAATAGATATGTTTCTTTCCATTCTCTACTACCAAACGAGCTGAATCATTTACAACCGCAGAATTGCTCATAGACAATCTATCCGGCTGATCCTGCTGCCACATAGTAACATTAACATTATATGTTCCGTCCTGGATTTCTGAAATATCTACTTTATCCGCTTTTTGTGTAATGGCGATTGTATTATAAACACGAGTAGTGCCTGTTATAACCAGTTCATCGCCCTCCATGTGAATACTTCCATCATCATTTTTATAGGAAGATGAATCAAAATACTCTATCGGATTAAACATTTCATTTACTGGATAATACCATTGAACTTCTATTTTGCTCGTATCCCAGTCTTTCGGAATTTTTACTCTTAATTCTACTGCTCTCGATGGAATAACCTGCGAGTCATTCATTTTTAATGACAAATTATAGATCAATGCTTTTGAAGCGTTTCCTGCTAATAAAGAATAATATTTGTTATATTCACTATCTTCATCTGAGGTTTCCTGTAAAAGTTCTGCTCCAAATTTTGCTTTACTATTAACTGTATAGTTATCTGTTACAAGTGTAACATCACCATCTGTCAATTCGAGTTTTTCTTTCGGTGTTGTTCTTACTCGCAATTCTCCATAGTAGGTACCATCTTCTGTTTGTATCTCAACCTGTTTTCCAAAAATAGCTTCTTCTAAGTTTTCGTATTCAATGGAAAATTTTCCATCTTCCAAAATATTGTCTGAATAAACAGAAATATACTTATTCTTTTTTACTTCTCTCGAATACGCATACATATATTGGCGATATGAAGAAGTTGAAGGATAAGTACACTCGCCTAAATCCTTAATTTCTTCAAGTACTCTTATTGAATCAATGCTACTTGTCTCTGCTGTAACAGTAACTTTTCCATTCTCAATTTTTGCTTCACAAGTACCACTAAACAAATCATTTGCAGTTTTTTCTTCTGCTACAAATCCTGTGAAATCCGGTGAATCTCCAACACTGGTTACAACTTTAGAAAGCTCCAATCCAATATTTTTATAATTTTCTTCGTTAATCTCTTTAGCAACTACTGTATTATTTACATCAAATGTAAATTTTCCGTTTACAATTCCGTACATATAGCTTTCCAAGTCATCATCTGTTCTTCCATAACTATAGAAAGCTTTAGTATACATCGTCCCTTCCAGTGTATCCACATCAAAAGAATACCACGACACACCCGTTGTTGCTTTTTCAACAGAATAATTTTGAATGTATTTATCATTCCACTCTTCATTAATTTGTCCTTGTTCCTTCAAATATTCCGTTGCCTCTGATGGATTTTCCTCATTATTAGCAATATATTTTTCTGGAATATTAAAAGTTCCCATAGGTGCATTCGAAGGTGCTATATCATCTGAAATTACACCCGGTTTTGAGAACTGCAAAATATCAATTTTTTCATAATTTTCAATCTGTAAGGTTACATGATATGTTCCATTATCATTCTTTTTTACTAGTGCAACATTATCCATGTAATCCTGAACTGTACCCGAATAAGGCTCCTCCGTAAGCAGTTTTCCAGAAGGTCCATAAAAAGTCAGTGGAACAACATATTCATTTTGGTTATCTAACTCTGTATTTGCGGTATTTGTTTCTTTCTGTTCACCAGCAAACGCTTGTATATTCATACCGCCAAGTAACATACTTGTACTCAATACAAAGGCTAATATCTTTTTTATTTTTTTCATTTTTCCTCCGTATCAATTAAAACAAGCTGCTGCACTTTTGGGTACAGCAGCTTGCTTTACATACATATTTACTTACTGCTAATGAATCTGCAGCAAACGCTGTAACTCCCATTGCCATTACCATTGTTGCTGCTAACAGTGTAGCAACTAATTTCTTGATCTTTCTCATAACTGTAATCCTCCTTTTCTCATCTTGGTATTAGCTTTTTGCTAATAAATTTTTAGTTATGATGTTTAGAGTTCTACGAGAATATTTCCGGTTACCCGTATCTAACTCCTTGTCTGAAAGATACCATAATTTGCCATTCAATGTCAACACTATTTTTTACAAGTTTGTTGCCTGAATAGCAACAAATAAGCCGCTATTTCCTTTGATTTTGTTGCTATTCAGACAACAATAGGCATAAAAGTGCCGTTATTGATAGTGTTTTATCAACAACGGCACTTTATTGAATTTTTTTCTTATTTTGTTACATGATATGCGTAAATGAGAATTTTTCTCACTTCTTATTTATACCCAGAAATATAATAGTGCAGTGCTTTCCGGCATGTGCATTGGTCCTACGCTGCAGGTAACGGTAACTGGTACAATTCCCATCGTGCCAATCCCCGTCCATCGGTGGATTCTGCACGCTTCCATCGGGATTTTCACTATATTATTCTCTATTCTTGCTTCTTCCAAAACTTCATTATGCTCATACTTCAATGTTTTCAGTTTTCCAGCCATCATTTCACCACTCACTCTGGAGTGTGCTGCCATCTCTTTCAGCTTTAATTCCAGATAGCTTTCTCCATTCTCCTGAACGATTTCGGCTATTTCTTCAAATCCTCTCATCGCCATAGAGTCTCTTCCCTGCCCCTGCTTTTTATTCATCCGGTAAAGCCGGAACACTACCGGATGCCTTTCACATTTCTGCAGATTGTGCTGTATCTCCTGATCCAGTTCATTCTCTTTTTTCTTGTATACTGATTTTTTCTCTGTATAGGCGTTAATCATCAGTTCCAGCATGTGGATGTCGATATTCTCCACCATAACATCCAGTGATTCCTCGATTTCTTCCGGTTTTGCACCGATTTCTTCCAGATATTTTTCAAGATTCTCATACAGCTTGGTATATCTTTCCAGCCATTCTTCACCTGCTGCGGTAAATTCCAGTGATTCTGTCAGGATTCCTCTTTCTATGCAGTTCTTAAAATAACGGTTTACCGTTGATCGATTCACGCCATAAGATTCTGCGATACTTCCCTGAGCTCCACGTTTCTTTTCTACTCTTGACAGACCTTGTAAATATTGCAGTTGCAGCATCGTAGGTCTGTTCTGTCTCTTTAGATGTTCACCTTTTTCCATTTTCCTGTTCCTCTCTTCGTCACCATACATGAATATTCAATTCCCGATAATCGATTGGCAATGGCTTCTGTTCAAAGCGTGTAATCGCAATGATTGCCACTGCTTCTGTAATCGGGATTCCTGTATTCGCAGTATAAGTACAGATGTCTGTCGGTAACTGATAAACACCTTTTTCTTCTTTCGCCTGTATCCATTCATCATCTCTTCTGTACCATACATAGCCGATGGATTCGTCTTTTTTTGTCTTGAGCAGGAAGCAGTTCTGTGACTTTTTCACTCTTAATATGACAGAGTGTTCCAGTTTCCCGTACTCTGGTGCAAGGAACCTTGGATTGCGTCGTTCCGGTTCATACAGTCCGAATGCCATCGGGAACTCACCATCCTCATAAAAGGTATACAAGTCCATATCGTCATAAACTCTGTCGTATACGTCACCGTACTGCAGAAAGTTTTCAATTCCTTTTAACCCTTCCGGACTGATATAATGTTCCACTCTACAGGCATCTTCCTGCGCCTTCTGCTGATCCATTCCACTTACCATCTGAAAGAACTGTGTCAGTTTCTCATGGCGTGCAAGGCACTCCATACCTTCCAGTTTTCCCTTATCGCTCAGTTCTAGATGTCCGTTTTCCGGCTCACACAAAAATCCTTTTTTCACCAGACTCCGCACCAGGCCTGCCGCTTCATATCCGGTTATGTTCACTTCTCTGGCATACTCTTTCGATGTGATCTGTCTGCCCTGCCTCCATGTCCGGTAGACATATTCCAGAAGATCTTCTTCTAATTCGCCTCTGGCTTTTGTTACATCAATATTTCTGTTTTCAATCTTCTTTACCATTTTACCTTTCCCACCTGTCTTTTTTATATATTTGTCCGCTACACGATATCCGGTATTTTCTGCAAAAGCCTTCCATCCAGTAAGCATATCGTTTTTTTTCTTGGAGCCTTTCTTTTTCTCTGCGACACCCCCAGATTACAGGTGAAGTGTATTTCACCCAACCACTGCTGTTCGTACTCTATGTGAAATGCTGTGGCAGGGATTTTGATGCTTTGATCATTTACTTCTGCCTTCTTCCAGATTCCATGCATGTTCTGATACCAGATTATTCTGTCATCCTCATTTTCCGGATGCTCCGTTAGTTCCAACCAAATCTCCCAAGGTTCTATGTGCAGCCAGCCATCCCTTTCAAACCGCATATCTTCAATAGCTGCTTTTCTCTCTTTTCCGATCTCTGTGGTGTAAAAGGAATACCACATCTGATACTTTCCCGGTTTCAACTTCTTCCAAAGCGTGTGGCAGTCTACACTTTTCGGAATGGAACTTCTTCCACCGTCATTGATAAATTTCCATAAATTGTCGATTTTGTCCGGATTGGATACCTCACACGCCATGAGTCTGCCGTCCCTGTCTGCTGTCTTTTCATCGACCCCGCTCATTTGCAAGAACTGATTCCAGCCTTCGGCTGCCCGCTGCAGTTGTCTCGCATACTCCGTTCCGCTTTCTGTCAGTGCAGGAATCTTCGCATCACTGTCTGTTTCCAGAAAGCCTTCCTCTTGCAATTTCTTAATGTTCGATTTCCAGTAATACTCGGTCAGGTCATAGTCTAATACGAGGATTCTTTTGATCTGCTTATCATCCTCTTTCCATTTCCGCATCTGGAAAATCGTCCGCAGAATATCTTTTTGCATGTATTCTTTTGCCACTTTCTTTGTTTCCATTACTTTTTTTCCTCTGTTTCTTGTTTCCCGATTACGCTTTGGTTAGTTGGTTCAAACCATGTATTTTTAATTATATTGTCCTTTTTTCAGGTTTGTCAATGCATTTTCC
>ERZ826242.2956-NODE-2956-length-13317-cov-2.326120_pt1 | contig 13317 bp, 13 predicted proteins | sample MGYA00519871_ERZ826242 | MGnify/ENA primary metagenome ERZ826242 (study PRJEB31778, sample SAMEA3449226) | human gut metagenome | biome: human gut; feature: human-associated habitat; material: faeces | place: United Kingdom | collected 2010/2012 ...
GCTCCGCCACCAAGGTAACCGCCACCAGCCGTCCCCCCGTGCGCGGCCAGTGCCGCCGCCTGACGGGCACCTTGGAAGAGATGGCGCAAACCGTGGCGCAGACCTTGCGCGGAAAGGAGGCGGAGATCCATGACTGAGCTGTGGGTGTATGTGGAGCTTTGCCGGGAGGGAATCCGCCCGGTGACCTTTGAACTGCTGGGCAAGGCGGCGGAGCTGTCGGCCCGCTGCGGCGGCCGGGTGACCGCCGTGGCCCTGGGCGAATGCGACACGGGAGCGCTGATTGCCGCGGGCGCGGACCGCGTGCTGGTGGGGGAAGGGTTGCCTTTCCCGGCCGAGGATGGCTTGCAGGCGCAAGCCCTGGCGGAGCTGTGCCGCCGCCACTGCCCGGACATGCTGCTGCTGGGCGCCACGGGGGTGGGGCGTTCCCTGGCGCCGAGAACCGCTGCGCTGCTGCGCACGGGCCTGACCGCCGACTGCACCCGGCTGGACCTGGACGAAAACGGCCTGCTGCTGCAAACCCGGCCGGCCTTCGGCGGAAACCTGATGGCCACCATACTGTGCCCGGAGCACCGCCCACAGATGGCCACCGTGCGGCCCAAGGTATTCCCCATGCCTGCCCTTGACGTTGACCGGCGGGGCGAAGTATGCCGGGAATCCCTGCCGCCCATGGAAAGCCCGGTGCATCTGCTGGAAGATCTGCCCGCTCCCGGCGGGGATGCCCGGCTGGACGCGGACATTCTGGTGGCGGTGGGCAACGGCATTGGCGGGGACGAAAACCTGGCCATGGCCCGGGAGCTGGCCCGGCGCCTGGACGGCGGCTTGGCCGCCACCCGCCCCCTGGTGGACGCGGGACGGGTGCCCTACCCCCATCAGGTGGGACAGACGGGCAAGACCGTGGCCCCCAAGGTTTACCTGGCCCTGGGAATTTCCGGCGCCATTCAGCACATGGCCGGGGTACAGGCAGAAAGGATCATCGCCGTGAACGCCGACCCCGACGCGCCCATCTTCGCCCAGGCGGATGAAGCCGTGGTGGCGGACTGCGGGGCGTTCCTGCGGGAGCTGCTGACCTTGATTCCCCAGCGGGGATAACATTTGTACGCGCGGCGGCAAAGGGATGCCGCGGCGCGTTTTAGCGTGCCCATAACCAAATATGGAATAAAATGCATTGCTTTTTCGTTTCATAAGCGTTGGGAAAATTGCGCCATGGAAATGTATGCCGCGGCAAGGCACCGCAATCAAGTCTGCCAGGCGCAAGCTTCGTTCAGCTTTGTACGGTGAAGGCAGAGCGGCTTATCTATTTGTTCTGCCCCATCAATTCAGTATGCAGGACATCCATATCCAAAGGGGATATGCGGCGGGAGGCTGCTCAGGATATATCGTGAACTCTGCACATCCGTATAAAAAATTTTTCCATTTCTGCAAGGAGGTTAGGGCATGAGAAAATTCATTGCGATCTTCACGAGTCTGGTAGTGCTTGTTGCAAGTTGTGGAAGTGTGCGTGCTGAAACGGATATGCTGCAAGCGTTGTACCTTGCCACAGCGCACGCAGATCAGGCAGATGCGCTTCAAATTGTCCAGGAGACATTGGCTGCGCGGGGTTACCAAGTGGATATGGGTACGGAAGGTGACGCTGCCCATGATCTGTACGATGTTTTGATGGACATCTGCGAGCAAGCATGCGGAGATTATTATGCGTGGACCGTAACGCAACGGTACCAGTTTGATTCCTTGATGGTGCTGCTGGGGCAATTACCGTACTGCATGAACCTGGACCCAGCGTCCGATGTCATCGACCAGGAAACCGCGCTGAATGTGGCCGTATCCGAAATCGTGAACCGGTATGGCGCGGCCTATGACACCAGTGACTATCAGGCTACTGCTTCCTATTATGCCACAGAGAACGGAAGCACACAGGGCATGTGGCGCTTTGGCATCGAGTATGCCAGCGGGGACCTGTTTGCTGTGCATGTCCTTCGTGGTGAGGTAAGCTACTGCGTTCAAGAAAAGCGGCTGGGCGATTTAGAGATGGAGTACAACCAGCTGCTGGAAGCAAGGGGCGCCTTTTTCAAGTGGTCCTTGGAGGAAAAGATGGAATATGCAAGCTCCCTTCCGGACAAGCTGCGCTTGGCCCAGGCAAGCCAAGAAATCAACATGAGCTATGATGAGCTTGTCGGTATTTCTCAATATGGGTTCTGCCTTCCGGGCACGGACGACTTGCCGCAGGAAGAGGCCAAACAGATTGCCCTGGAGGCGGTGCAAGCAGCGTATGATCTGCCTGATGATTGGTTCGCGAATGCCGAGATCTATTATTCGTTCTTTGCCACGCACACGGGAGAATGTGTATGGCGTGTTATTCTTTGGAAGACTGGAAACCCGGTCTTTCCCAGCGGTATCGTTGAGCTGAATGCCCAAAGCGGAGAGGTGCTCAAATTGGCGAAAAACGGAACCTTGCCCAATGAATACCTTCCATATCTGGACAGAATCTGAAGGCGATGCGGCCTTTCCCTGTGAAACGCGCACACTGTTCAGGGCACCGGGAACGCTTCACCAGCCTGTGGAAAAACCATTTTCGCCCATTCCTCCGCAAAGTCCAAGGTCCGGCATGCTTCTGTGAAGAATCGCAACAGCCCCTTTGCATAAACAAACGCGCGCCGCGGCAGTTCATCCCTGCCGCGGCCCTTGCTTATTCCGCGCTTCCCGTGGTGACCATCACCGTCATGCCCAGGCGCGTCTGGGCAGGGGGATCAAAGGAGATATAGGCTTTGTAGGCCGCTTCCCCGGTCTCGGAGGAGCTCACGTGGGAGATCATCTCCACAGTGCCGGTGACCGTCTCCGCCGCGTCCTCATCCCAGGTGAAGCTCAGGCGTACCGTGTCCCCCTTGGCAATCTCCGCCAGATCGTACTCGTTTACGGAAATCTCCACCTGGAGACTCTCCCGGGGGTAAACCGTGAGCAGGGTGTCACCCTTGTTCACCGTGGCACCCACGGAGGCGTTGAGCTGGGCCACAATGCCGCTAACCTGGGAAACCACCTGGTTGTCCGTGGCGTATAGACCGTCCAGACTGCCATTGACCGTTTCAAAGAGCAGCTGTCCCCGCTCCACCTGCTCGCCCTCGCTCACATGCACGCGCAGGATGCTGCCGCTGCCGGTGACGGGGGTTTCCGCGGTACGGGAGACGGTGCCCTGGCCCAGGCGGCTTTCGCTGTCCAGGTCGGCAGAGCGGTAGATGGCTACGGTCTCCTCCATGAGCAGCTCCCCGGAGGTGGTTTCCACGGTGTAGTTGGTACCCTCCGCGCCGGTGATGACGCCCGTGGCGGTGTGCTTGCCGTCGGCGGTGCAGGAGATGTACACCGTTTCGCCAATGGTCACATAGCGGGTTTCGCTGCTGTTGTAGGCCTTGTTGATGGAGGCGGAGATGGTGTATTTCTCCGCGGGGCTCAGGTACAGCACCGCGCCATAGCGCTGGGTAACGGTGTCCACGGCGTCCCCGGGCTGACCGAACAGGCCGCAGACGGTGCCGGAAGTGGGCGCGTACACCTTGGTGGTCTCAATGGTGCAAATGGCGTCTCCCAGGGCGATTTCCGACCCGGCCTTCACGGCCACGTCGCTGACCATGCCTCCAAAGGGCGCCGTAACGCTCACCGCGTCCCCGGCCACCACCGTGCCGTCAAAGGTGATCTCCGCCCGGGCACTCAGGGGCGCCAGCAGCAGCCCCGCGGCCAAAAGGGAAAGGAGCTTGTGAATTCGCATGGGTTTTTCCCTCCTTGAAATTGCGTGATGTTGGGCCGGATTACATCCGCCGCAGCGCTTCGATGGGGCTCAGGCGGCTGGCCTTGCGGGCGGGGGACCAGCCGAACACAATGCCCACCGCCGCGGAGAAGCCCACCCCCAGGGCAATGGCCCCGCAGGAAATGGTAAAGGCCGTACCCATGGCCGAGCACAGAATGGCAGAAAGGCTGATGCCCAGCACCACCCCGATAAGCCCGCCCACCATGGACAGCAGAAAGGATTCAATCAGGAATTGCAGCTGAATCTGCACCGGTTCCGCGCCGATGGCCTTTTTCAGGCCGATTTCCACGGTGCGCTCGGTGACGCTGGTGAGCATCATGTTCATAATGCCGATGCCGCCCACCAGCAGCGCGATGGAAGCAATGCCGCCCAGGAGCATGGACATCATGGACAGCATGCTGGACATGGTGTCCTCAATGGCGTCCATGGTGGTGATGGTGTAGGTGTCGTCCTCATAGCTGAACAGACTGTCCAGCAGGGGTTCCATCTCCGCCACAATGGCGTCGGAATTGTCCGCGCTGTCGATGTACACGGTGAGGTTGGTCACCAGGCTTTCGCCGTTCATTTTCAGGGCGGTGGTGTAGGGAATCAGCACATCGCTGCTGCCGGACATCATGCTGGAGATGGAACTGTCCCCGTCCTCGGCCAGGGTGCCCACCACGGTGAAGCTCTGGCCGCCCAGGTAGATGGTCTGCCCCACGGGCGCCACCCCGTAAAAGAAGGTGTCCACCAACTCGGAGGAAATCAGGCACACCCGGCTGGACTGGTCCACGTCAATGGCGTTGATGGCCCGGCCCTGATCCACCAGGCCCGGGTTCACGGTGAAATAGTAATCGTTGCGCCCGGCGATGGACACGGAGGATTCATAGCCGTTGTCCCGGGCAGCGGTGGCCGAGAGGCTCACCGTAGGGGAAACGCCCTCCACATGGTCCAGGGCCGTGAGGCTGTCCATGTCCTCGGCGGTGAGGCCGGCCTTCAGGTCGCTGCCCGGGGCGGAGAGCGTCAGCGTCCCTGCGCCCATGGAGGTGAAGGAATCCGAAATGGAGGAGGACACCCCCGAGATGGTGGTAATCAGCGCGATGACCGCCGTAACGCCGATCATAATGCCCAGAATGGTCAGAAAGGAGCGCATGCGGTTCTGGCAAATGTTGCTCACGGACATGCGCACGCTTTCCACAAAGGTGGTGGTGGCGGTGGAAACATACCGCAGCAGGGTTTTCACGCGAAGGTCGCCTCCTCGGCTTCGGTCAGCTCGCCGTCGATGATGTGCACCACCCGGCGGGCCTTCCTGGCCACGTTCAGGTCATGGGTAATCATCAGGATGGTGTTGCCTTCCTCATTAAGCTCCTCGAACAGTTCCATGATCTGTTTGCCGGTGTGCTGGTCCAGGGCGCCGGTGGGTTCGTCCGCCAGGAGCATGCTGGGATGGGTCACCAGCGCCCGGGCGATGGCCACACGCTGCTGCTGGCCGCCGGAGAGCTGGTTGGGAGCATGGTGCAGCCGGTCCTTGAGCCCCACCTTCACCAGCATTTCCTCAGCCCGGCGGGCGCGCTCCCGGGGACGTACCCCGGCATAGATCAGCGGCAGCTCCACGTTTTTCACCGCATCCATGCGGGGGAGCATCTGGGAATTCTGGAAGATAAAGCCGATCTCCCGGCTGCGGATGTGGCTGAGCTCCTTTTCGTCCAGGTCGGCAATGCGCTGATCCTGGAGGATGTATTCCCCGCTGGTGGCCTGGTCCAGGCAACCAATGATGTTCATCAGCGTGCTTTTGCCGCTGCCCGAGGGCCCCAGCACCGACAGGTATTCCCCCTGGGCCACGTCCAGGTTGATGCCCTTGAGGATGGGGACCTCCTCATCCCCCAGAGCGTAGTTCTTGGTAATGTCCCGCATGCGGAAGAATATGCGCTGTTCCGTCACGTTTCTGGCCCTCCTTGCCGCATGCCGCCAAAGCCGCCGCCCATGCTGCCGCCGCCGAAATCCCCGCCAAAGTTGCGGTTCTGCCGGCTGTTCTGCATGCCGCTGGGCGCGCTGCCGCCGGGCATGCTGCCGCCCCCGAACAGGGACATCAGGCTGCTCAGGCCCGTGGAAGCGCTGGCGGAGGTGGTTTCCTCCGCGTAGACCTCGTCCCCTTCGGACAGGCCCGCGGTGATCTCCACATAGTTGTCATTGTCCACGCCGATCTCCACAGGAACCTTTTCCATCACGCCCTCGGCGGTCTGCCGGAGGACATAGGCGCTGTTGTCCACGTCAAAGGACAGGGCATCCTTGGACAGGACCACCACATCCACGGCCTCCTCCTGGGGGATGGTCACGGTAACCGCCATGCCGGGGAGCACGTCCTCGGTGACGTCCATTTCGCAGGTCACGGTATAGTAGGCCGTGGAGCCCTGGGAAGCGCTGATGCGGTTGATATGGGTAATTTCGCTGTCAAAGGTTTCGCCCAGGGCGGTGACGGTGATGCGGCAGGCCTGCCCTTCGCTGACCTGGGAAATCTGGTATTCATCCACGCGCATGGTCACCTTCATGTGGGCAAAGTCCACAATCTGGATCATGCTGGCGCCGGCGGCCACTTCGTCGCCTTCCTCCACGCTGAGCTCATTCACCGTGCCGTCAAAGCTGGCCTCCAGGGTTTCACCGGTGGAGAGGCGCAGAAGCCGCTCCCCGCTCTCCACCTGGTCGCCCTCGGCCACGTACACGGTGCGCACGGTGGCCGCCGCCCCGGCGGTGAGGGTTTCGTTATTTACCACGCTCACCGAGCCGGAAAAGCTCAGGGCATTGGAGATGGTCCCCCGGGAGGCGGTGTACTTCACGTAGGTCGTGGTTGCCTCCGCCTGCCAGGTGGGGAGCACAAACAGGGCAAAGGCCCCCGCCGCCACCGTGAGCAACACCAGCCAGGTTATCAGCCGCCGGAGCCACCGGCGCTTCTTTTTCGGCTTTGCCATCGCCATCCACCTTACCCTTCCTTCGCCTGCGCCAGCTCGTCCAGGGTGCCGGTGTAGACGTCGTAATAATAGAACGCTCCGCCCTCTTCCTCGGTGAGGAGCCAGGTTTCCCCGGCCACGGTAACCGACAGGGTGGTTTCTCCCTCTTCCGTCATGGCCACATGGTAGTCAAAGGCCTCGCTGCTCAGCCCCTGGGCGCGGTACATGGTGTAGCGCCGCAAAGCCCGCCGTGGACAGGGCCGTCACCTGATCCCCCACTTGGAGCACCAGGTAATCAATGCCGCTGGCCGCCAGCTTTTTGTACACGGTACCGTTGAAGTCCCAGGTGAAGGCCGCGTCCTCCGCCTGGGCAAGGTCCTCCTGGGAGACGGCCAGCACCAGGGTATCCGGGGTGTCGGAGGCGTCCTCCATCCAGTTGGACAGGGTAGCGGTGAAGGCGGGCTGGTAATCCTCGCCCAGCCGGGCCAGGAGGCTTTCATCGGGCCGCAGGAACAGCTCCAGCTCCGTTTCGCCCATGACCAGGGAGCTCATGGGCTGATCGGCAACCACCAGCTCCACCCCGTCATAGGCCACCACGGCGGTGGTGTCGGAGGTGGCGTGGGTGGTTGCCACGGTGGAGGAGGAACCGCCGCCACCGCCGCCGGAGAAGCCGCCGCTGGGCCGGCCCTGCTGCTCTGGAGGGTGACTTCCTTCTCATAGGCGGCCAGGTTGCCCGCGCCGTCCCGGGCCACGATGGTTCCCGGGGCAAAGGTATACGCCTGGGCGGCGGTGAAGGTCAGCCCCCACACGCCTTCGCCCATTTCCGTAACGGGATACCAGCTGGCGCCGCCGTCCATGGACAAACCGTCAATGCCGCTCACCGCGTCCGAGGCGGTGACGGTCAGGGTGAGGTTCGCCCCCGCGGTGGCCTGCACCAGGGGCGGGGTGGTATCCAGCCAGAGGGTCACATCCTGGGTGGAGGCGGCCACCTGGCCCGCCCCATCCAGCACCACAAAGGTCAAGGTATAGGCGCCCTCCTCCTGGGCGGTGAAGGTATTGCCCGCCAGAGTCACGGGAGCGCCGCCGTCATAGCGCACCGCCCAGGTCCAGCCCTGGGGCAGCTCCACGTCGCTGGAGAGGGTAAAGGTGGGGCCGTGGTCAGCCAGGAATCATCCAGCACCTGGTCGCAGGCCGCCTGGAGGGTCAGCGTCGCGGTTTCCTCCCCGGCGGTGACCTCCTCCACGTATACGAACAGGCCCGCGCTCCCGTCCAGGGGGCTTTGGGTGGTGACCCGCACGGCGCAGCTGCTGGTGGCAAACACGCCGGGGTCCGCGGCCAGCTGCACGCCGCTGAGCTGGGACGCGCCGCCGGAAAGAATAATGATGTCCCCGGTGAGCAGATAGATGGTGCTGCCCGTGGGCGCCAGGGCCAGCAGCCCTTCCAGGGTTCCGTAGACCGGGCCGCTGCCGTCAGGGTTTTCCATCCAGGCCTGCTTGCGGATGGAGGACTCCGTGGTGAAGTCCAGGCGCACCGTATAGGGCGCGGAGGTGGCCAGGGTCTGGCCTTCGCCATCCATCATATAGAAGCGCAGGGTATGTGTCCCGGAGGCCGTGGCGGTGTACCGGTCACCTACCAGGGCCATGGGTGCGGCATCGTCCACGCTGACGGCATAGTACCAGTCCGCGTCGGTTATGCCGCTGAGGATGAAGGTGGGCGCCGCGTCAGAAAGGGTATCGGGTGTGTAGTCCACGGCGGCCACCAGCAGCTCCGGTTCAGGGAGCACCTCAGGCTGTTCCGTGGGGACGGGTGCAATTTCCGAAGTGGGCGTGGCTGTGGGTTCCACAGCAGGCTCCGCAGTAGGTGTCGCCGTAGGTTCCACAGCAGGCTCCACCGTGGGTGTGGCCGTGGAATTCGCGGCAGGTTCCGCGGTGGGCGTGGCCGTAGGTTCCACAGTAGGCTCTGCGGTGGGCGTGGCCGTGGGGGCCGTGTCAGCCCCCGATGACAGGGTTACCGCCCAGGCCCGGGAACGTGCCAGTACCTCTCCGGCTTCATTCAGCACCACAAAGCGATAACTGCCGGAGGCATCCGGGGTGTAGGTATTGCCTTCCAAGGGCTGCGCCTGGACGCCGTCCAGCTCCACGCCGGTCTTTTCCTTATTCAGCTCGGTGCGCTCCAGGTCAGACTTGGAGGCCGCCGCCTTCTGATAGGAGACGACCGCATCTGCATTCTTCAGCCTGCCGCTCTCCAGCCAGCCCCGCACCAGGGCGTGCTCCGGGGAGAGGACCATGTAAGTCGCACCAAACAGGGTGTCGGGCCGGGTAGTAAAGACCTTGATGTCCTCGCCGGTAGTGGCCTTGAATACCACCTCGGCGCCGGTGGAGCGGCCGATCCAGTTGCGCTGCTGGGTCTTGACCCGGTCGATAAAGTCCACAGTGTCCAGACCGTCGATGAGCTTCTGGGCGTACTCTGTGATCTTCAGCATCCACTGGCTCTTTTCCTTGCGGATGACGGGGGCGCCGCAGCGCTCACACACGCCCTCTACCACCTCCTCATTGGCCAGCACACACTTACAGGAGGTGCACCAGTTCACAGGCATGGTGGTCTTATAGGCCAGACCGTGCTTATATAACTGAAGGAAAATCCACTGGGTCCACTTGTAGTAACCGGGGTCGGTGGTGTCCACCACCCGGTCCCAGTCGAAGGAGTAGCCCAGCATATGGAGCTGGCGGGTAAAGTTAGCGATGTTGTCCTTGGTCACCTTAGCGGGATGGACGTGATTCTTGATGGCGAAGTTCTCAGTAGGCAGGCCGAAGGCGTCGTAGCCGATGGGGAACAGCACATTATAGCCGTCCATCCGCTTCTTCCGGGCGATCACGTCCATGGCGGTGTAGGGCCTGGGATGGCCCACATGCAGGCCGGCGGCGGAGGGGTAGGGGAACTCTACCAGGCCGTAGAACTTAGGCTTGGAGGTGTCGCCGTTCTGGCAGGCGAAGGTCTTTTCCTCCTTCCACCTGCTCTGCCACTTCTTTTCGATGGCTGTGAAATCGTACTTCAAATCAATCACACTTTCCTGTATTTCTGCGCCGGAGTGAACCCTCCGGCAGGCATACGCATAAATTCCGTAATATTATATCCGAAAATTTCGATGATTGCAAGGGCCGCTCCCCCCTTTTTCCGCGTCCGTCTCCCGGAAGAGATGATAAAAAAATTCTCATCTCTCTTTCAAAAAATCTTAATCTTCTCTTTATTGCCTCTTAGAATCCATCCTGTATCCTGAATGCACACAGACAGGAAGGGAGAAAACATCATGGGAAACACCACAGAGGCGCGCACCATCTACATCCTTTTGACCCGCTCCGGGACCTGGTTTTCCCGTCTGATCCATCTGGCCACTGCGGATTCCTATACCCATGCATCCATTGGACTGGACGGCCCCATAGGTCCCTTTTACAGCTTTGCCCGGAAATACTCCCACTTTGCCCTCCCGGCCGGGCTGGTGGAGGAACAAATCGGTCCGGAGCTCCGGACCAAGAGGCAGCAGGTCCCCTGCTGCCTCTATGAGCTGTCCGTCTCCCCAGAGATATACGCCAGCCTCCGCCGGCAGATCAGTGCTATGTACGCCCAGCGGCAGCGATACCACTACAATCTGCTGGGTGCCCTCTCCTGCTTCTTCAACCTCCCGCTGGACCGGCGTGACCACTACTTCTGCTCCCAGTTCGTGGCCGGCCTCCTGCGGGACAGCGGGGCGCTGGAACTCTCCAAGCCGCCGGCCCTGGTCCGTCCTGCCGACTTCTGTCAGATCCATCAGCTCCGGACGGTCCACCAGGGGGACATGGGGGGCCTGCCCGCCCTCGCTCTGGCGTAGCGCCCCCATCTCCCATTCGATCAGAGGACCAACTTCCCGGTGGTTTTCTTTCTTACTCCGAAGAGGCCGGTGCGCAAGCGCACCGGCCTCTTTGTCTGTTTTATCGTTCTCTCTTATTCCGGCTTCAGGACCTGGCTCAGATCCTCCTCCTGGGCATCGCCCCACAGGCGCTCCAGGTCATAGAATTTCCGGGCCTCGTCCATGAAGATATGGACCACCACGGAGGAGAAATCCATCAGCACCCAGGTGCCGCCCCGGTGGCCCTCAATGTGGTGGACCCGCTCTCCGTTCCGCTCCATCGCCTCTTCGCAGACGTCAGACAGGGCCTTGATCTGGGTGGTGGAGGAGGCAGTACAGATGACGAAGTAGTCCGCCAGGGTGGTCAGCTCCTCCGTCTTCAGCACCTTGATCTCCATGCCCTTCTTACTGTCCAGGGCTTTGGCTAACACGATCGCACTCTCTCGGGATGTCATGGGCAAAATTCCTTTCCTTTTTGTATTCTGTATCAGGCATCACGCCACATCAGGCAGCAGCCACTCCGGGGGCAGATCGCTGCCGCCGCTCTCCCCCTCTGTGCCGGGCTGGGAGGGTTCGGACTGTGACGCACCCCCGTTCCCGCCGCCAGGGTCCTGCTCCGGCTGGGAGGCTCCAGTTCCCTCCCCCTGGCCGGGCCCTTCAGGCTGCACAGCCCCGGGGTCATCCGTATCGGGAGTCTCTCCCTCCGGCCCTTGCGTGCCGGGCTCCCCAGTCTCCGAGCCGGTGCTGCCGGGTTCCCCGGTTCCGGTCTCCGTGCCCTCCGGGGGCGTGGTGCCGGGGGTCTCCGTCCCGGCGTCCGTCTCCCCTGGCTGTTCTGTCTCAGGCTCCTCTGTCTCCTGGGTAGTCTGTGTCCCCGAGGAGGAGCTGGAGGACCCGGCGTAAGCCATGCTGGAGTCCAGCAGGGTGCCGGTGGTGACCCCGTATCCCCCGCCGCTCTTTTTGTACATCAGCTGGAGGTCGCTGGACTGGATCTGGTCCACATAGGGGTTCATGCCGCTGTTGAGGATCTCCAGCAGCTCCTTCTCCACCGGCAGCACCAGTGAGGCCCTGTCATACATGACCCCGGTATAGGGCATAGTGGAAAATTTCACATCGCTCTCCGGGTCCATGCCGATAGCCAGCTGTGCGAAGGCCAGGATATTGCCCACTGTCAGGTCGGTGGTCACGTTGTTCAGGAACACCTGGGCCAGTGCCGGGGCCTTCAGCAGGGTTGCTGGCTGGAGGCACTTGTCCAGTACGGCGGAGAGGAAGTCCTGCTGGATCTGGATACGTCCCACATCGCCCGGAGAGGGCTCCCCGTTGTTCTTCCGCCAGCGGATGACCTCCATGGCGTCCTCCCCGCTCAGCTTCCGGTAGCCAGCCTCCTGGTGGATATGCAGGTCCTGATAGGGATCGTCGTAGTTCATATCAAATGGGACGTCAAAGTACACTCCGCCCAAGGCGTCCACCAGCTCGCCGATGGCCTCCCACTCCACCATCACATAGAAGTCGGGGTAGATGCCGGTCAGGCGGCTCACCTCCTGCTTCAGGGCAGTCATGCCGTTCTCCACCCGCTGGGCCTCCGGCAGGTCGGAGGAGCCCCGGTTGCGGTTGTACACCACGTTGATCCGCTTCAGCGAACCGCCCTTGGCGCTGGTGTTGATCATAGTGTCCCGTGGCAGGCTGATGGCGTTCAGGCTCTTGTTGTTGGTGTCGAACGTAAAGAGGAGGATGGTGTCCGTCAGGCCGCTGGCCACGTCCCGCCCCACCACCAGGAAGGTGTAGTAGCCCTCCTTCCGTCCGCTCTTGGCCACATTGGGCAGCTCTGCCCCCGTGAACTGGATGTCCTCTCCCTCCCCGGGCTGCTGGGTGGTGTCCGGGCCGGCCGTCGGCGGGTCAGGCACCTTGGGCACCCGTATCCAGGCGCTCATCACCGCCCAGACCGCGATGATGGCGATGGCCAGGACCACCGCCGCCTGGAGCAGGCGGTGCCGGATGCGCTGTCCCCGGGTCATCCCGGCGATCCACTCCCGGCGCTGCTGCCGCCACTGTTGAAACTTCTCTCCCAGGGAGCGCCGCTCCCGATGCTGCTCTCTGCGTCCTCTGTTCTCAGTGCTCATCTGCTCGTTCCTCTTGTCATTCCTCTGTTTTTGTCCCGTGCTCTCTCAGCCAGTCCCGGGCCCGGAGGGTATTGGTGTGGATGGGGAGCCGGCGGTCCCACATCTCCTGGATGGTGGTCTCCACCCCCAGCAGCAAAGCTTGGTCCAGATCCCGGTAGGCCAGCTCCCGCAGGCGCTCCACCGTCTCCTTCCCCAGCCGGGCGGGGATGTAAAGCTGAGTGGTGCCGTCGATATATTTGGCCTCATAGGTATAAAATTCCACCACCGGCACAAGCTCTCCGACAACGCCCGCCGCCTTGGCGTCCGCATTGCCCAGCACCGCCGTCTCGACCTCCTGCATCTCGATGCACTCCTCGACAACCGCCTTATAATCTTCTTTTAAGGCGGTCTCGCAGGCAGCTTTCAGCTCCTGGCGGTTGTGAGCCTTGCCTACCCCCACCGAGGAGCCGGCGTTGGCAGGTTTTACAAACATCGGGTAACCGAGCTTTTCCTCCGCCTGCGCGCGCTCCTGCGGCGTCAGCTTCTCTGCACGGTCACCGTAGTAGGAGACGAGCGGGTCGCCCGGGGCGAGGCGTGAGACATAGAACACCGCGAGCGACAGAA
>ERZ826242.2957-NODE-2957-length-13316-cov-5.817435_pt1 | contig 13316 bp, 13 predicted proteins | sample MGYA00519871_ERZ826242 | MGnify/ENA primary metagenome ERZ826242 (study PRJEB31778, sample SAMEA3449226) | human gut metagenome | biome: human gut; feature: human-associated habitat; material: faeces | place: United Kingdom | collected 2010/2012 ...
AGGTATCAAAAAGTATTGAATTTATTGAAAAAAACACTTGATTATATGGAGAGGACAGCGGTTAATTGAATTGTTGAATATTTTGTGGAGAGTCGAGAAATCGACTCTTTTTTATGCCAAAGAATGCAATTGATGTTGGCAGTGACGGGCTCCGGGTATAAAGATGTAATTGAGCTATGGCATTTCTATTATAGATATGGCTATACTCTTTCTTGTATCTTTCCATCCCTGTGCAGTATAATAAATACAAGACAATATTGGAACAAGTATCACACCCTCAGGAGGCAACCGTGAACGCAATAAACGAACCCACAAAATCAACCACAACACTAAACTACTACAACCAAAACGCAAAAAAATTCATCACCGGCACCATATCCGTAGACTTCGGAATCGTGCAGAATCGCTTCCTGGACAAACTGCATCCGGGAGCAGAAATCCTGGACTACGGCTGCGGTTCCGGCCGCGACACAAAATATTTCCTGGAGCAAGGCTGCAAAGTTACTGCCATAGACGGTTCACAGGAACTATGCAAACTTGCAAGCGAATATACAGGCATCCCGGTAAAACACATGCTGTTCCAGGAACTGAATGAAAAAGAAGCCTACGACGGAATCTGGGCATGTTCGTCAATCCTTCATGTTCCGGCAAATGAACTGCAAGACATTATAAAGAAGATGACAAATGCTCTTCGAGCCCACGGAATCATTTACACATCCTTCAAGTATGGGACATTTGAAGGCGAACGAAACGGCAGATATTTTACGGATATGACAGAAGAGACATTTGCAAAATTGATTCAGGACATGGATGAATTAGAGATAGAAGAACAATGGATTACATCAGATGTACGTCCGGGGCGGGGAGAAGAAAAATGGCTCAATCTAATTTTGAGGAAAGAATAGATACATATGAGATCGAATCTACGAATGTAATGACCGGGGACAGAGACCGGAGCCGGTATCTATATTATCAACTGAAAATGAGTATGGCAAAGGCGAAGCAGATTGATATCATCGTCTCATTTCTGATGGAATCGGGTGTGCGGATGCTCTTAAATGATATGAAGCGGGCGCTGGACCGGGGCGTGAAGATCCGTATCCTGACGGGAAATTATCTGGGGATCACACAGCCGTCGGCTTTATATCTGATCAAGAGTGAGCTCGGCGACCGTGTGGATCTGCGCCTGTATAATGAAACATCACGCTCATTTCATCCAAAATCTTATATCTTTCATTATGAATCTTCGAATGAAATATACATCGGATCATCGAACATTTCCAAAAGTGCGTTAACTTCAGGAATCGAATGGAATTACAGATTCAGTGATACGCTGGACAAAAAGAATTATGAGTTGTTCTATGCTACATTTGAAGATCTGTTTCTGAACCATTCGATCATTATAGATGATGAAGAATTAAAACGATATTCCAAGGCATGGAAGAAGCCGGCGGTGTCCAGGGATCTGACGAAATATGACACAGCAGAAGATAATGAGGACAGGAATGCTGAAAATGTCCGAATGTTGTACCGCCCGCGGGGAGCACAGATAGAGGCGTTGTATGCGTTACAGGAAAGCCGCATGGAAGGGGCGGCGAAGGGACTTGTATATGCGGCCACCGGAATCGGAAAGACATACCTTGCTGCATTTGATTCGGCAAAATATGAACGGGTGTTATTCGTTGCACACAGAGAAGAAATCCTGAAGCAGGCGGCGGTTTCTTTCAAAAATGTGCGGAACTCGGAGGATTATGGATTCTTTGACGGAAAAGAAAAAGATACGGATAAATCCGTCATTTTCGCATCGGTAGCGACACTCGGAAGATCGGAATATTTGAATGAGACATATTTTCTGGCAGATTATTTTGACTATGTGATCATTGATGAATTCCATCATGCGGTTACAGATCAATACCGGAGAATCGTAGACTATTTTCAGCCGCAATTCTTACTGGGATTAACAGCAACACCGGAAAGAATGGACGGAAAAAACATCTACGAAATCTGTGATTATAATGTGCCATATCAGATTTCATTAAAAGAAGCGATCAACAAAGGAATGCTCGTACCATTTCACTATTACGGCGTGTATGATGAGACGGATTATTCAAGACTTCGGATCGTGAAGGGACGTTATGATGAGCAGGAGTTGAATCAGGCTTATATCGGAAATGAAAGAAGATATGACATGATTTACAAATATTATCGAAAATATCGTTCTTCGCGTGCAATCGGATTCTGTTGTTCCAGACAGCATGCAGAAGACATGGCAAAAGAATTCTGCCAGAGAGGAATTGCATCTGCAGCAGTATACAGCGGTGAAAATGGAGCATATGCCGAGGAGCGTAACGAAGCCATCCGCAAATTGAAGAACGGAGAGATACGGGTGATCTTCTCAGTGGATATGTTCAATGAAGGCGTGGATATCGCTTCACTGGATATGGTAATGTTCCTGCGTCCGACGGAATCCCCGGTCGTATTCCTGCAGCAGTTGGAACGAGGACTTCGTCTATATAAAGGAAAAGAATATCTGAACATATTGGATTTTATCGGGAATTATGAGAAGGCGGGGAAGGCACCGCTATTGTTAAGCGGAGAGCAGTCATTTAGCAAGAAGCAGCATATGCATTTACAGATCGACTATACATTCATCTGGATGCAGATGAAACGCATTATAAAGTCCAGTTGATTTCAAAATCAGAGGAAGATAAGAATGAAGAGGAATTATATGCAGAATTTGAGAATGAATTGATTGCACAGGAGACCAGAAGAATGATCGCGGAGCAGACAAAAAATGTCCGCGAGATGATAGTAGCAAGGGCGTTATCATCAACGATTGTTAATAATGTGGAAGAAGATAATATTGATCTGCTAAAAAATGAAGATACATATGCTGCAGAAGAAATTTTACAGGATTGGTTTGATGTATATGAGAAGTAAAAAAGAAGAGGGCAGTCTGAAATTAAAAAAAGAATTATTTGCAATAAAGGCAATTCAGAGAGCAGTATTTGATTATAGAGAATTAGCCGATATTCAAGTGCATGAAGTGGAAGATTATGTAATTTGTGAATTCAAAAATTGCGTATATGATTATGAGACTACAAAGAGAGAATTTGAAAATTATGTGATTGGCTTATGTAATCAGAAAGGATACGGAAATGCTTGTCTGTGAGATTTGTTTAATCCTGGTTCTGGTATTTTTAGGTGTTTATACTTCGGCAACTGATATTAGATATGGAATTATTCAAAATAAGGTGTTGATTGCAACATTGAGTATAGGGATGATCTTGGACTGCATTTATTATGGAATATTTGCAAGAGAATTTACTGTAACTTTCTTGATTAATTTACTGGTTATAAGTGCATTGGCGGTTGCATTATATGCATTCCATTTTTGGGCAGCAGGCGATAGTAAATTACTATTTGGAATATGTTTGTTATTTCCGGCGAGATTTTATGATGCAGGAGATAAGACTCGTATACCCGCATTATTAATGATTCTTCTGATTTTTTTACTGGCGTATTTGTATGTGATCTTGGATTCTGTTTACCAGGCTTTGAAAAATACCCGCTTTTTTGGAAGCGGTAAGATTTCAAAAAATGAAGTGATAACTTTTTTGAAGCAGTATGTAATGTGCTTCATATATTTGAATGCCTTAAGCCGGATCTGTAGTCACTTCTTAGGACAGATATATTATGAAAATATGTTGGTATTTATGTTTGTTAATATTTTTCTGGCCTTTGTTATTCAAAGAAAAATATTATTTAGAAAGTGGTATGTACTGTTAATAGCAGTTGTGGTGAATATAGTTTTGTACCAAAAAGGTGGCACTATAAAGGATAATATCAGAATATATGCAATACTTTTGGTTGTTTTATTGCTTCGTTATCTGGTTAGTGGATATAACTATGCTGAAATTGAAACGAATCAGATAAAAGCAGGAATGATTCTTTCAGTAGCAACTGTATTAGAATTTCAAAAATCCAGAGTGAAAGGATTGCCGGTTACAACAAATGAAGATATGAGTACTAGATTATCGGAGGATGAAGCAGATGCCATTAGACGGTGGGAACAGAGTAAATACGGAAAAGAAAAAATTGTAATTGTAAGAAAGATTCCGTTTGCCATTTTTATTACAAGTGGATCTGTTATATTTTTACTAATTCGTCTCTTTATGCGATAAGCAGACGGAAGATAAATGATTGGGAATGGAAGTGAAGGGATGGAAGAGGAACGAGAAATCGATATATTTGTGACGAACAAATGTAATTCGAATTGTATTATGTGTCCTATGTCAGAAGGTTCGCGAAGAAAGAACAATCCAGAACATATAGAAGAATTGAAAGCATATATACGGGAACTTCCGAAAGACGTGGAGTACATTAATGTAACAGGAGGAGAACCAACGCTAGCTGGAAAAGATTTCTTAGAGATAATGCATATGTTAAAAGAAAAATTTCAACATTCAGGATTTCAACTTTTAACAAATGGAAGATCAGCAGCAGATAATAACTTCTTGAATGTAATGTTAAAGGAAATGCCGGATGGAATAAGATATGCAATTCCGTTACATTGTTCCAGAGAAGAAGTTCATGATTCGATTACTCAGGTAAAAGGAAGTTTTAGACAGACTGTATGTGGTATTTCGAATCTTTTGAAGCATGATGCAAAAGTGGAGATACGTATAGTTGTATCAAGCAGAAACATAGAGTATTTGAAAGATACTGCAAAGTTTATTGTAGAACATTTTCCAGGAGTATTTTGTGTGAATTTTGTTGCAATGGAAATGATGGGAAATGCAGCGAAGAATCGGGAAATATTATGGGTAGATTATGCGGAGGTTTTCAAAAAAGCAAGGGCAGCGATAGAAATACTTGTAACAAGCGGAATAGATGTACAACTTTATAATTTTCCTCTCTGTGCAGTGGAGCATGATTACTGGAGGTTGGCTGCTAAAAGTATTACAGAATATAAGATTCGCTATATGGAAGCGTGTGATGAATGCTCTGTAAAACCAATTTGTGGAGGATTTTTTGTGTCTACGCAAAAGGTTATGCATCCAGAAGTACATCCGGTAAAAGAGGTAAAATGATGAAGATAAATTATTTTAATTTCAAACCATGGAAAAATAAATGGTTGATAACAAATGAACAGGGAAGGTATGCAATTGTTCCGAATGAAGAATTCCAGAATTTGATACACGGGAGATATGAACAAATATCAGAAGAGTTTTTGGAGGAGTTAAAACGGAAGTACTTTATTTTTGATGAAAATGAAGATGTGTTTGTGGAACGGGTGAAAGAGCCATACAGAGAAATGAAAAGATATATATTCTCAGCAACTTGTCTACATATATTTGTTTTAACTAATCAATGCAATATGTGTTGTGTATACTGTCAGGCACAAGATTCAGCACATACTAAGAAAGGAAAGATGACAAAAGAAATTGCACAAAAGGCTGTAGATATTGCACTTCAGTCACCGGAAAGACGACTTGATTTTGAATTCCAGGGTGGAGAGCCTCTTGTTAATTTTGATATTATTCGATTTATTGTAGAATATGCGGATAAATATTGTAATGATAAAGAAATACATTATTCGGTAGTGACGAATACTTTGCTGTTAAATGATGAAATGATTGCTTACTTTAAAGAACATGAGATTTCGGTGTCTACATCATTGGATGGAAATGCAAGCGTACATAATGACAATAGACCACAAATAAATGGAGAAAAGACGTTTGATATTGTGAAAAAGAACGTCAAAAGACTAGAGGATGCACAGGTATCAGTTGGAGCTATACAGACAACAACCAAGAAAAGTCTTAGATATGGAAAAGATATTGTGGATACTTATTGTAATATGGGACTGCATAGTTTATTTTTAAGACCATTAACACCTCTAGGGTATGCAAGAGAACAATGGGGCGAGATTGGATATACACCAGAAGAATTTATTGAGTTTTATAAACGGACATTAGGATATATAATCGATAAAAATAAGAACGGGTATTATATTCAAGAAGGACATGCTTGCATATTTCTGGCTAAAATTCTGGGAGGATATGCACAGAATTATATGGAACTTCGTTCACCGTGTGGAGCGGCTGTTGGTCAGATGGCATATTATTATGATGGAAATATTTACACTTGTGATGAGGGGCGTATGATAGCAGAAATGGGAGATTCAACATTTTGTCTTGGAAATGTCCGGGAAGATGATTATGATAGCCTGATTGATGGGAGAACTTGCAGGGTGACTTGTCAGGCATCAGTATTGGAAGGTTTACCAAGTTGTTGTGATTGTGTGTATCATCCGTATTGCGGTGTTTGTCCGGTGATTAATCTTGCGATGGAGAACAATATTTATGAACGACATGCGAATAATTATCGATGTAAAATATATAAAGGAATTTTAGATACATTGTTCGAATTTCTGGAAAAAGACAAAGATGTGATCGGAATATTCAGATCATGGATTGAATGAGGTGAAGGATATGGAAAAGTACAGTAAAAGATTGAGGAATACGGGAATTGCAATTACGATTGTATTACTGCTTTTTGTTCTAATTGGTATGACGGGAGAAAGCAGTATTAATGAATTAGATGTAAATTCCCAAATCGGTTCTTGTGAAACAAATAAAGGAATATTTCTTGGCGATATAAGTAAAGGAGTGCCAAATGGAACAGGCACATTTTATAATCTAGATGGCAGCGAATATGAGGGTGCTATAGTAAATGGATTAAAAGAAGGTAAAGGAACTTTTGCCTGGGAAAATGGTGATAAGTATACAGGAGATTTTTCAGCAGATACACTAAATGGAAAAGGAACTTATACATACAAAGATGGTGCTTCCTATAAGGGAGAATTTGTTGAGGGAAAACGAAGTGGAACAGGCACATTTACTTATACTGATGGTTCCATCTATGAAGGAGAATGGAAGGAAGATGTAATAGAAGGCTCTGGAATCTATACATTTTCTGATGGCCTTAAGTTAGAAGGGACATTCACAAATAATACGTTTCTAAAAGGTACCTGTACAAGAAAAAATAAAAAAATAGTAGTTACATATCCGGTAGAAAATGGCGCTTTAACAGGAAAAGCAAAGGCTGTTTTAAAAAGCGGAGAAACTTATGATGGCGATGTAAGTAATGATGCATTTAATGGTAGTGTATCAATTCAGTATAAAAATAAAGATGCATATACAGGCGGAATTACATCTAATCAAAAAAATGGTGACGGAACTTATACTTGGGCGAATGGTGCTCATTATACCGGAAAATGGAGTGAAGATAAAATGAATGGAGCCGGAGCATATTATTATTCTGGCGAACAGTATCCATATTTGGAAGGAAATTTTGTAAACAATAATCCTGAAGGAAATTGTATTTATCATAAGGATGCAGGAACACAGTACACAACTACCTGGGCAAATGGTGTATGTGCAGCAATTAATTAGAAAAATTAGGAGAAAAGAAAAATGGATGATAAAAAATTTCCAAAGATAAAAAAATCAATAGAAGATTTTATATATGAAGAAGAGGGAAATATCCCAAGAAATAAGGTCGTAGCACTTGGTACAATGATATTAGTAATGAGCTTGTTAATGTATGATGAAGTCTTTGCGGGACATCGGTCTCATAGTTCGCATCGATCACATTCTTCACATAGCTCTGGATCTGGTGGGGGACATAGCAGTCATGAAAGCCATGTATCACATTCTTCGCATGTATCAGGATCTGGAAGTACAGGAAGTTCAGGTGGAGGTACAAGCAGTACGACACCGGCACATGGAAGTCATAGTAATCACAGTAACCATGCTTCTCATTCAAATGTCAGTCATCATAATGTTGCCAAATCTGCTGCTGGAACACATGCAAATACTACTGTTACAACACAGGTTCCGGATATTTCTGTAGAAGATGTATCTGGAATTCAGGTACCAAATAGTAACGCATTGAATTCTTTTGGAAAAGCTGTAGATGTAGCAATTAGTGTACCAGAAAAAACATTGGAATTAGGAAAGTAGAGGAAAATAGAAGAAATGTTTGGTCAGAAAAAGGAAGAAAGCGAAGAAAGCGAAGAAAAAATCTGGAGAAGAACAGAACGTCGAATATTTTTCAAAAAATTAGTTATTACAATTATACTTACATTCTTTATGTTAGTAATGCTTGCAGGACAATCATTACAGGCAATGGTAAAGTTTCCGCTATTTGCTATATATGCTGTGTGTGCCATTTTATATTGGATAAAGGGCTAGGGAGGTAAGAATAATGGACGTTAAGGCAAGAAAAAGCAGATTTCGTAAATATACATTGATGTTTTTTATAGTATCTATTCTCTTAATGGTTGTAAGTGGAGTTTTAGGTGGAAAAAATGCAAACGACATATACGGAGAAAATGCTGAAAGTACATATAGTGATGATGAGTTTTATATTGACACAGAAGATGGAAATAAATTAAAGCAAGCTCAGAAATCCGATAAAGAAGAGAAATGTTATTCTACAGAGGCTGTAAAACAGTTTACGGTTGTTGGAAAATATTTGATTTATTGTACTGATAAGGGAAAAGATTCGAAGCTTATACGTTATGATTTGGAAAGTCAAAAAAGCAAGAAATTGGCAGAAAATATACAAAAGTTTTATGCTGGACAAGAGATATATGCACAAAATGGAACGCAGATTGTATCTATTAGTTATGATGGTAAAAATATCGTTTCTAAGGTTAAAGATGCAGTTATGATTAAGTATAAGGCAAAGAAAATATATTTCCTGAAAACGAAAGAAGAGGATGGATTACTTAAATTTGAAAAAAAGGGGAAAGGTTATCAGGTATATGAATATGATACTGCAACCGGGAAAGAAAGCGAGAAGGATGTAGTGAAGAAGATTGAGGTGCAGGAGTAGAAATTGTAGCATGTTAGAGCGGGGAGGGTTGGGTATATTGATGAGATAAATAGAGAGTAACAATATAATAGGTAATATTAAATAAAATTCAAGGATAGTAATGATGTATAAATATGATAAAAACTAAAAAGAGAGAAAAGACGATATAATATATGACAATATAAAGAAAAACTTAGGATTTTTTCGGAAAGCGTAGATTTTAAAGAAGAATATTCAAAAGCTATTTAAGCGAAAAGGAGAGAGAATTTGTCAAAAATTACGGCTATTGAAAATGCAATAATTCAATTAGGTGCTGGGGAATTTCAAAAATTTTGTGATACATTTCTTAGTCAAAAACAATATGGAAAAATTAATGGACTTGGTATGAAAAGTGGATCTTTAAAGACCACTATAGGAAATCCGGATACATATTTTAGAAAAGACAACGGGAAATATGTATGTGTTGCATATACTACACAGCAAAAAGATATATATGAAAAACTTGAAGATGATATAAAAAAATGTCTTGATCCACAAAAAACGAAACTTCCAATTGAAGAAATAGAAGAGATAATTTGTTGTCATACTTCATCGAATTTATTGGCCGGAGAAGATTTGAAATTACATAAATTATGTGAAAAAGTGGATATCAAATTAACAATTTATGGAGTAGATGAAATTGCACAGCAAGTATATAAATATTATCCAATGATCGCAAAGGATTTTTTGGGAATTACATTGGACACAAATCAAATTATGCATGTTAATGAATTTGTTAAACTATATGATTCTAATGAGATGGCGGCCCCGCTTGATACAATTTTTCACGGAAGGAAAGAAGAGTTACCGAATATTATTGAAGCAATAAGGAAAAACAAAGTTGTGATAGTTTATGGTGCGGCCGGAACTGGAAAGACAAGAATTGTCTTAGAAGCAATTAGACAGCTTTCAAGGGAAGAAGGTTTTAATGTTTTATGTGTAAAAAATAATAATCAGCCATTATATGAAGATTTAATCGTGAAAATAGATCGACCAGGAGCATATTTATTTTTTGTTGATGATGCAAATGAATTATCTGGTTTGTCTCAGGTTATACAATATATTAGTAAAAATAATGAAGGATATACAATAAAAGTTGTATTAACAGTTAGAGACTATGCAAAAGATTTAGTGGTTAGAATTGCTAATAAATATACAGTCCCTCAAATGATTTTGTTATCGTCATTTTCTGATGATGATATTAAAGAATTTTTAGCTGTAAATATGGAAATTACGGAAGAACTTTATGTTGATCAAATTATTAGAATTGCAGAGGGAAATCCAAGAATAGCATATATGGCCGGTAAACTTGTAAAAGATACGCGATCATTTTCTGCAATACATGATGCATCACAAGTGTATGAACAATATTATTCAACCATTATAGAATTGAGAATAAGGAAGGATAGAGAACTTTGTCTTGTAGCAGGAATATTAGCTTTAGTAAATGCTGTTTTTTTGAATAAAATTGATTGTTTTTCTGAAATACTAAAATTAGGTAAAATATCGGAAGAGAGATTTATAAAGTGTATATATATTCTTGCACAGATGGAAGTGGTGGAAATTCATAAGGATCAAGTTGCTGCAATGTCTGATCAGTGCTTATCGAATTATATGTTGTATTATTCATTTTTTAAGGAAAAATTAATACCATTTTCTGAAGTTTTGTATGTGGGATATAAATATTTTAAGCAAGGAGTTATTAGATCAATAAACATACTGTTTAATATTTTTTTGAGTGAATCATTACGTGAATACATTTCAGAACAGGTAAGAATTGTTTGGAAAAAATATGCAGAAGGAAAGGAGCAATGTTTTGAAGATTTTGTTGTTTCTTTTCATATGTTTCGTCCAGAAGAGGCATTCCTTATTGCGGCGGATAAAATAGAAAAAATAAAGCAGGAAGAAATGGGAGAGGATGAGATAGATTTTAATAAAAGTGTGTATAAATCGGATGAAGAGATCCTTGGCTTATTGACGGGATATAATTATTCAACATATCTTGAAACAGCAATTGAATTACTAATAGAGTATGTATCAAAATCAAAAGAAAATGCAATTGTTGGTTATAATTTTGTTAAAAATACTTATGGTATAAATCAGGACTCATATAGATATGGATTTGTTACTCAAAAAACAATTTGTAGGGTGTTATTAAAGTATCCTGATAATAATGTATATGTTCTTAAATTTATTTTAGAGGTTACTAAAGAGTATTTAAAATTTGAGTTTAGTCCAACAGAAATGTGGAGGGGTAATACTTTTAGAATGTATCATTTGGAAATTAAAAATACAGATGACGTTAAAGAGTATAGAAAATTATGTTGGAATATAATTGAAAAAGTGTCCCATAAAATACAGATTGAAGAGTTTTTGAAAGATTATGCGGAATCTGTTAGAAGGGCTAGAGATTCTTGTGTTATTGCTGCAGATAAAGAGTATATTGACTCAATTTTCAAATCGGTACAATTGAATAAGGTCAAAAAGATGTTAATTATTCGGGATCTACATTATGGATGGAATTGTAAAAATATTAAGTATGAAAGGCATGAAAGTATATTTAAAACTAAGGAATGGAAATTGTTATCTATTTTATATGATGAGTTTAGATATTCAGATATGGAATATGAAGATTATCAAAAATATAGAGAAGAAAAGCTGAAAAAATTTGCAAATGAAGTTTTAAAAGAACAAATTTATGATCTAATTCAGTTGATACTTCAAATTGCAAAAGAGTCACGGTTTGGTAGTTCGAAAGACAAATATAATACTATATTACATAGCATTGAGCAAATAATTGAACAACTTTGTTATAATAATGAAAATGCCGAAACGTTGTTAAAGGCAATAAGGGATTATTCGGATGATGTAGAAATATATCCGGGAATAGTGATGATGACTCTATTTAAATCAATGTCGGCAAAAGCCGTATTTAAGATAGTAGATGAGAAAGAATATTTTTGTAAAAATAAGTGGAAATTTTATTTTTTTGAACTTATTCCAAGTGAAATGGTCAGTGAAGAAATTTTCAAAGAGCTACTAAAATTTTTGCGAGATGAGTCTGATAAAATGGTGAAATCTTCTTCTTGGAGAAAGCTTAGATTTTTAGACAAATTTAGAATTTTTGATGAAGATATATATGTCAGAGCATCGCGAATTATTTTTGATAAGGTTGATTATAATTCGTTTATTGTTAAAATGTATTTTACACCGCTGTTCATTGAACAGTGTTATACTCCACAAGAAATAGCTGAATTATATAAGCATGATTTGAACTTATTGAGAGAAATATATTTCTTTATGTTATCTAATAGTGACATGTGTGATTTAAAAGGTATATTTTTGGTATACTTCTTAGATATTGAGGATGGGTGGTTAGAGGAATTTTCTAACTATATTGTAAAAAACATTAATAATAATAGAGATCATGATTGTTATCGTTATGAGGCACTTTGGGGGACAGATAATTATTTACAATATTATGATCAAATTTATGAAAAATTTGCTAACTCAGAAGAATATATTTCGGAATGGCGTTTAGCAGAAATGTTTGCATTGATATTATCTCATGGAAAAGATAATGAAATTATAAAAAAGAGACAGGAAACATGGATATTGCATATAGTTGAAGAACATGCAAAGAATGAAAGCGTTGTAATCATTTTTAAAGCATTGTCAGAAGCAGATACGGTATTGAGAAGAAAAGCAATATTAACATTTTTGAGAATAAATAATGATTATGAGTTATTTGAAAAAATTCCATTAGATCCTTCGCATTGGGGTGGAAGTGTAGATGAAATAATTCCTCAATTAACAAGGAGGATTGAGTTTTTAGAATCACTTCTTTCTGAAATTAAGGGCATTAAGCATTTAAAACATATTAAACGAATAAAGGATAGAATTGAGATGTGGAAAGCGCAGATAAAAAATGAGGAGTTAAATGCAATTTATCGAAAATTATATCAATAATTTGTAAGTACTTAATAATATGTATATTAAAATTTAGATGTGTATAGAGGGATCTGATATCGAGAAAACACATTTTGAATGTTATGTTATAAGTATATTATAAAAAGTTAAAGAAGTATTTTGAAAGGAGGAGAATTATAATCTTAATAGATGTATCTAGTGTGGAAACAATACCCACAGAAATTAAGGATAAAATATTTGAATCATTTTCTAGTTTACCGGATAATATTGTAGAAGATATAAAAGGTAAAAAAATTCAAGGCAGTAATAGTATTATGAGTGCAATAGAAAATTACTATAGGCCATTTGGTGCTATACATTTTTATAACAAATTGATTGAGATTTTAGAAAAACATGAACTTATATGGTAAGCGCTTAAATGGTTCTTTCCATACTTAGTTGAATTTAACGCGAAAGAGTTC